>Ga0126339_10002396_pt1 | contig 13394 bp, 11 predicted proteins | sample OrbTmetagenome_2_FD_92532 | JGI IMG/M metagenome (GOLD analysis project Ga0126339, IMG submission 92532) | Coral microbial communities from Petempiche,Puerto Morelos, Mexico - Orbicella T R C metagenome | ecosystem: Host-associated > Invertebrates > Cnidaria > Coral | place: Petempiche,Puerto... | reverse complement strand
GTAACTCTCAGGTATATTCTACCCACGTTGTAACAAAGTTAATGTGATGGTGCGACTGTTAGATTGCAACTCTCAGGTATTTTTCTGGCCACGATGGCTGCCTGGATATGGGATTTTGGATACCAAGAAAGCTCTGCACTTCGCTGACGTTCTTCTTGGCTTTTAATATTCGCATAACTTGAACTTCAAAGGGCAGTGATCGCGCAGGAAAGAATCGCCTGCCAAGTAACTTTGCTCGTATATTTCGCCATGATTCATCAACTTTCCACAGCCCAAGGGCTGAAGCAACCAAACAGTCGCATTTTCGGTACAATATATTTGTGTCCGTCCAGGTTCATGTCAAAAGCATTTCAATTATTACCCTAAGTTCGAAAAAACGATTCTTGTAGATCTCCTTCGAAAATATGTGAAATTAAACATTATCTCTGTTATTTCGAAATGTTGAACTAAATCTTCTTTTTTCAAAACCTACCTCTTGTCACCTTAGTCAAGTCGACATGTGCTGTGCACTTGAAACAGAATAATGACTGCACTGCGCGGAAGACTCGATCGATATGCCGAGTCAAAAAATGGCGCGCTTCCCACATGATAGTTCCCCAGTATTGCACTGCGCATCCCTACTGCGCATAATCTCACGCGTGATTAGCACGCGCGCATTAAAAAATGGCGGCTTTTTCTTTACGGCTGGACCTCGTCATAGAGGTAAATCGTCATTTTCTCGCAAACGAGTATGGTGACCTATCATTTTTTCTGCTGTTTTGAATTGAGTAATAAATTTCTTTGTGTAAAATAAATACGGACCAATTCTCAGAGTAGAACAAAAAACGATCGTTGGAAACGTGAATTTAGCAAGCAATCGTGACTACAATCATGGTGCCATTTAAGGATTTATTGGGTACAAACAAGGTGCTGTTGCTCCTAAACGAACATGGGGACCCCTCATTTTTATTTCAAAATTTAAGTTCCTGTAATATAAGCAATCAATAGGCAACGTTTCACAAAAATCTCAGTGCAGGTTCTGTTTCAGTAGAATGGCCTTAAACCGATCTACACCAGTAATTGTCCAAAACAATAAAATGATCTGAGGTTAATCCATCCCGACTAGACGAAGGTATACAATAAACATACTTGTTTGCCTATTTTCAAGTGGCAAGGACTATTTAGAGAAATTGATGAAATAACTGCGTTACTTGATACAATTATTGTTTGCCAGTCAGGTTAATCGTGATTTTTAAGGCGTTGGTGTTTTTCGCACCTAAGGAGTTTTGATCATCCGGGTGGTCTCCTATTATCCCTTGACCGATCTGTCATTGATAATTAGTATTAAAAAATATAAGTCCAATAAACTTCGGGGAAAAAAAAATTCACTACTTGCAGTATAGGTAACAATATTGTGATTCTAAGTAATAGTGTTTTGTTTGTAACCAACAATCAATAATGAAAAACAAAACTAACATGTCTCTTTCTGTTACAAACCGACGTGCATTACTGGCCATCATGAGAAGTTGCGTCAACTTCGTTTCCAGGATCTCTTAGCTTCCCGCCCTCCCGGAGCGAGATAAGAGACCCTGGGAACCTGCTTGAGGTTGGGGTGAGTTTCAAATTTTACCAATCGATAACCGGACGACCACAGGAAAGATCACGCTGAGATTGGTCATTTGACCAAGTTTCATGCTTTTAGGGAGAACAGAGACCAACTTGTGGACCTCAAAACATGGTTCAAAATCCCTGACAAACGGCAGTAATTTTGAGACAGTGTCTCCCCAAACCATATCAACTCTCTCTCTCTTTTTTTCTTTTCTTTTTTTTTTTTTTTTTACTTTCTGTGATACAGTCGACCTCCACTAACGGCCACCTCTCTACAACGGCCACTTTCTTGTTGTGTCCCGGAGGACGGTCCATATACTGAATTCATCGCCAACCTATTAGCCTGCGAATACAGCCGCCTCTCATTGTCCACCGCCGAGGATCGAAGGGGCTGTATTCGCAGGCTATCAACCTATAGGCGAATCTTTGCTAAAGCCATTGTTTGCATTTTTCCTCATTAACATACGACTTTACGCAGAGTAGGCTTCACGCTAGACACGAACTGACTACAAATATAAACTTACAAACTGGTGAAAGTTTTGGCTCTTTGGGTGTAATATTCGAGAACTTGGTTTTCAACAACTGTAAAATTTCTGGGTGGCAAAAGTGCTAATGAGCTCATACATTCTTTGTAAAATTTTGAATTTTCAAACAGGCGCCGAGCAGAAAGTATTCAATACATCGGATTCAAATTCCTTGGGGCAGTTAATCGTGCTGTGCCCGTTTAATATTCAGAAATAATGTTTTTGTAGCTCAATCAGGAACTGTATTGCTTATGCTAATAAGGCAAATATTGTAAACAAAGATTCTCTTATTTTTCAAGGTACCGTAAAGAGACACGACCCTGAGAAAATCAAACGTCACTGACTACTTGAAAGTTTCGTGCATCATAAATCAAGGCAAATGAATTTCCGACACTTTCCAGTTCAAAGCGCAGTTTTATTGTCATTTATGACGACTAAACTGTTAAATGTTTACGTTACTTTTCTCCTTCAAGTTTTAAAAACCATAGGCTTATATCTCCTATTGTTAAAAGTTCAAACACGGACGGCAAACTAACTGATAAGCCGCTGAATGATTACGAATGAACAAAATTCACCATAACGTTCTAAAAAGGTATACGATACATTCGCTTGTTGATTTATATTACCAAAAAAAATTACCTAATGACTGAAGTAGGGATCAATACTTCTCCACTCACGTTTACCAAAAACTCAATTGAACGCTAAATATAATTTTACCTATATTGCGGTTTTCGTTCAGAAATAACTATGACATGGACAACTTGAATTGCTTTACAGTTGCTGCTCTGACGATCCGCCTGCTAAATACAAGCTATGTACATATATATGGTTACCATTCCCTCACGAATCGCTGACGTAGCGAGGCCTGGGAAGTGATTGGGCTTAAAAACACTCAGTGTAAAATGATTGGCTACCTTGTTTTCGAATATTTACAGAGTTTCCACTGTATAGAAGCGTCGGATTGGGTACTAGCGCTGTTAAACAGCGCTGAACTTCAAAGATATATATAACTATCTTATATTGTAAATGTCTACAACGATATGGAAATTCAGAGGCCAAGCTGGTCTCACGGGTCGAATATCACTATAAGTTCTTTGTTTCTAACAAACACTTTCTATTTTCGTAACCCAGCTACAAATCAGAAGCGTTTGTGTACACAAGAAAGATCTCGTGGGCGACAACCCGCGCATTTCTGTGAAATCCCGAATAGTCTCGAGACATCTCAAGCAGTTAGTAAACATCTCGGTCATTTCCGAAATGTGTTCAGCTATTCCGAGACTTCTCGAGCACTCCGAAACCTCTCGGGTGTTCCAAAAACACCCCGAGTAATCCAGAGTTAACTCGAGCATTCCCGAGGCATCTCGACTACTTCCGAGACATTCTGAACGATTCCGAAACATCCCGAGTATTTCCGCTACAATCCGAGTATTCCCTCGCCTCTGTCGATATCTAATCGATAACTCAACAAGCAAAGAAATCTCGAATCAGCACAGTGAAAACGCGCACCAGTCATACAGTCGTCTGGTTTAGCAGAGCCGCCGACTCCTCGTCTGTCTTGTGCCATGATTTCTTTATCGGGCTAGGAGAATTTCCCTTTAATGAGCGTCGTAAAGAATCGGTTCTTTTCAGATTGAGCGAACTGTTGGAGCCGAAGTGATGCCCAGGAGTGTTCAGATAGTTCATAAACGGTTGACCGTTGGGGTGAAGATGTTTGTTTGCTTTGCAGCTGGGGCGCTTAACAGCGCTTATTAGCCAGTATGTTTTCCACGTGCCTTTACCCTGTAAGGAGACAAAAAGAACAACATATTATGACACATTTTGCTTCACTACACAACCGAACACACTCAAGATTATGAGGCATGGGCGCTTTGGTCAGCCAGGCGATTGGCAAGGCTGACCGTAGAATGTCATAAGTTTCTCAGCCGTCTCTTTTTACAAAAGTACTAACCATGAGCCTTCGCGTACTACGCTCGCAACCAGATCTCTGTTCCGCGTCGGAAAAAATATACATTCATGTCAATACTGAATATCACAGATTACATTCTGAAGGACAGGAACAAACATCCCTGAGAAATGGCTCAATCAGATGACTTTTGCTACACATTGCTATGCAACATTGCAGGACCTGCTACTGCTGATTTCTGATCGACTGTAAGAATGTGAACGCCTTCAAATAAAGTAAAGAGAGTTCTCAAAACAACAACAACAACAAAAGTAACAGAAGATCGCAAACACCTTATTTCACAGTATTCTTATAGACACCTGAACATTTTTAGACACAATTTACCGTAAGCAAAATACAAAGCTCCATCACCACCGGACCTACTCTATAGAAACCCATCACAATTTACCGCCCTAACAACGCTTTTTTGCGAACGCATCAATTTTTCTTTCCTCTTGGGTGAATCTACACTTAACGTCAAAAATAACTTTTTACAGACAGATAGACTCAATATTTAATACATAATACTGAAGTTATTTTCTCTGAACTAAGATTTATGCAGCCTCAGACATCATGTTTTACTTGCATGGTGTATTTTATTTTCTTACTTTTAAAAACACTTCTCCTCTTTCTTCCACTTCAAAGCCTCCCAGGTCATCCAGAATTGCCTTGGTAGCTTGACTGATGTGAATACGGAGAGCTGTAAAATGAAATAACGAACAACCATGAGAGTCGAGAGGAGAATTATTATTATTATTGTTCATTATACGGACAAACCCGAATACGGTTTCGGCGATTAACAGAAGAGTTGTGAACATTTTCTGTACATTTTCCGAAAGTCACTCGAACGTTTCCGTTCTTTTACCGAAAACTTCCGAACACTTCCGAAGATTTACGAGACCTAAAAATGTGTCGACTGAAGTCATTGACACAACGAAGTTTGTTTGGTGGCGAGTATTTAATTTCCCTTCACATTGTCACCACAACAATAAACATGAGAAATAAGCAACTAATCCCCGTCGGGAGAAAATGTCGCATTTCACCAACTAAGGTTGTAGTTAATTTGCACGCGAAAGGGCTACAGATACAAACCTTCTCCGTTAGATTCCATTCTCGAAGCTGTGTTGACCGTGTCACCAAACAAACAGTAACGAGGCATGGTGTTACCAACCACGCCAGCAACACAAGGACCTGTGACGAAGTACAGTATGAACAATCGTTATCAAAACAAATTTACATTCGATAACAGACATAATGAAGCAAGACCAGGGGTAGACTGCTGGCAGTCTGTTTTTCTCTCGAAATTCAGTAGGGGTTATGAGGCGAGACGTTTTGGCTAAGGGGGAATGGGACGAGACATGGGCGCGGCACGGACGAGAAGATGTTTTTTTCTCGTCTCGCCTTCTTCCCTACTCGGTCATACCGCCCTTGTCCCCCCTTCTTCCCTACTCGGCCACTGCCATACTGCCCTTTTACGTTCGCGATGACTAAACACGCGTCCCAGTGACCCTCGGAGAAAAAACCGGCTGCCTGCAGACTAGACCAAGGTTGGGTAGGGTAGGCAGTCGCTCGCATGAGGCAGTCGCTCGCATGAGAGGTAAGCAGTCTCTCGCATGAGCCCCAGAACAATTCCGATTCCGTCGTTAACGATCCATCTCAACCTTCCCCCGTCTTGACCATCGTTTCCTTGTTTCTTCGTTCTAAAGTCACTTTAACATCGCAGAAATGGCTGAACATATCATATAGAGGTCCAGATGTCCTGAAACGAATGCCGTCATTCAAGATTACGTGCATGGCAGGAAAATATCCGCTCCCAGTCTCGCCACCATTTCTATAGCTACGCGAGTAGGTGACGACCCGTCAAACCTCTCCAAGGCGGTTTGCAATATACGCTTTACGTCTATCAATAGAACCTTATCTGGGAAAGCGGAATGGGCTTGTATTCTCCAACACTGAAATTTAAAAAGGTAACTGATACAAAATAGACACAGACACATAATCTTTGCATAATACACAGGACATCTCTCTCAAGGAGCTTTTTCATTCAAAAGGCCGGTAGCATTTTTTTTTAGGGTTAACTCAAATCGTTTCAATAATTACCGCTATGAAGCCCAACTCTCAGCTTCAACTGATGGTCCGGTTTGTGTCGAACTTTAAAGTCGTTCTTCACAGCTTCCACAAGGTGCAGTGCCATCCGGGATATTTCACCGGCATGCTCGTGGCCATTTCTGATTGGTAGGCCCGATACAACCATGTACGCGTCACCAATTGTCTCAACCTGGATAAACACAGAGTAGCGTTTACAAAGTATCAATCTCAATCATTCATTCTCGGAACTGAATGCGGTAATAGTGATATACTAAGTAGTAGAAATGTCATGTTCTATTTCTTCAATGGTGGCAGGTCATTACGCAACACAGGTCAACATAACTGTTAAGGGGGCTATGTGCATTTTTTTCTTAAGTTTGTCGTTTGAAGTCCGCGTCGTGATGCCACCGTTCACCGCTCGAGAGGAAAAAAAAGACTGCGAAAGAGACTTGATTTTTACTATCAACTTCACGTACGTTTGAATTGGATTTGTTTTCTTACTTTGTACACGTCATACTCTTGAATGATGTCATCAAACAACGTGTAAAGATCATTGAGGAGAGTGACGACCTGCAAGAAATAAACCCAATGAGAAGTGAATTCTCTGGTTTGACAGGCTTGATACAGATCGTTATCTAATTTCTTGCCATAAAATAAACAAAGGGTAAAAGCACGGAGGTCAGGAAAAGCTAAGATATCATGCAATCACCTTGACATACAGTTAAACTTCAGCCTCTACTAAGTAACAGAAACCTCCGAAAGCAAACAAAATGCTTAAGGGTACAACTACTTGTGACCAAGCAACAAAACGTCGAATAAGCGATGCTGTCACCTTTCTTAAAGTCCACTTGAAAAGAAGAATAAAGGATTCACAATAAATTTTAACCTCTTGCCTAGAGCCGAAGTGAAGCAACGGTCTGTTAAACTTACTAGGCTTGAGGGCAGATTGAATCACTAAGTTCTCCCAAACTGATTATATGAAATGCTTGGTAAGCAGAAGGAAGATTTTGTATGTTGATCCATACCTGCATGGGCGTGCTTCCGGATGAGAGGCTGGTGAATCCTACAATGTCACTGAAGTAGATTGACACCTCATGGAAACTCTCCGCCTCTACTTCTTGGCCCTTTTTGAGCTGCTCGGCGACAGGTCTGCATTGCGCGCGAAAACAAAAAGCGATTAACATAGACTGCAAGCTGTGTTCAATAATACAGACTGAAAAAAGAGAAACGATGTTCAAGATTAGCCTGAGACAGGGTGATTTTCGTAACATGCATCCTCCGACATAGCAGTCTGACTGACTGTGACTGACTAGGTATGACTCTCTCTTGTCTCAGTAGCTTGAACATCACGTTACTTTATCAACATGACTATTATAACCAAACATGACGAGACATTACATGAATCACGTGAATCTATCACGTGACCTTTACAGCCTTACATGGTAAGACTTATATTTTTTTCGCGTCACCGTATCGCACGGCGACGGTGAACACAAACACACCTCGGCAGCATCCTTTCCAAAAGTGCATCGGTTTTCTTCTTCTCTTCGATCAGCTGACCGGTTCTCTCCACAACAAGCTCCTCCAAGTTGTCCGCGTACTTTTCCATCATGTACACGATGTTGTCGAAGATGTTTGTTTTCCTGTTGAGTGTACAACAAAAAAGGGACACTCCAGTGATGCTAAAAGAAGTCTACTCTCGCAGCGCAGAAGTCTACTCTCGCACCAAAATTTCTCAAATTCAAATTCCAATTCGATCCTTGAATGCACGGACATTTCTGAGCGAGTTCTGTGAACTCCTTGGTGCTCCGTGGGTAAACAAATTACATTTTTTTTTTTTTTTTATTTCTTTAGCGGTGCTGCCCGTGACGGTTACAGCGGCCACGTTCCATGAGTGAAATTTAACAAATTGGTGTCAGTTTTCCATGCTTCTGTCCTGTTATTGATGATGAATTTCGTCACAACATTGTCCACTCTCACTCGTTGCGTCATAAATTCATGCGTCTGTCCGTTTATTGACAATGAAAATTGGCCAATGAGCGCGCGAGAATTTCTCCAGTTATTGTAAAATGCAGATTTGCACGAATTGTTGGCACCGACCACACTAAATGTGTTATCGTTTGAAAACGGGTACTTTTTAATGCGCTTTCGCCCATCATCCACACTAAAAGTAAACGATCGAAAACAATGATGAAAACGGAGGTTTTCAAAAACGGTTTCAAAAGTGGAGCCTTTTGAAAACGCATCGTTTTGAAAACGCTCCGTTTCCAGTCTGGATAGGTGAAAACGGGGGCTTTTGAAAAAAGCGTCATATACTGTCCCTTCCATCAGCGTTTTCAAGCATTTTTAGTGTGGACGATAGACGAAAACGCATCAAAAAGTATGCGTTTTCAAATGAAAAGGAATTAGCGTGGACAGGTGAAAACAAACTGAAAACGCTAGTGTGGCCGAAAATATTTTGCTTCGTTTTCGTCCAGACGAAAACGGAGACTTTAAAAAACGCATTGGTGTGGTCGTGGTATTTCAATATTTCCTCTCCATTTTTCTTTCTTTTTGGTACACTCAAGAAAATTAAAAGCGACCTTTCAAAGTAAGGATAAAACGTTTCATCAACTCTGGAATCCGTTTACGGAGCTATGTTTTGTACAGGTGCGATGTCAAATGAATACCATGAATAATCGTTGAAAACAGGAGCCATTAATTTTGGTTCAAGTTTGTTTCAAACTTTCTTGCAAGACAAAGAAAGAATTGAGCCAAAATATCAAACAAGGGCCATCTAAGCCCAGAAATCTGGCTGATACAAAATATTTGGCGAATTTCATGTCATAAAGTCGGCAACTTACATGCCGTTGTTCACGAGAACTTTGTGCATAATCTTCTTTATCTCGTGAAAGTCTGGTCTCTCATCCGGGTTCTCCACCCAGCACTGTTTCATAAGTTCCCGGATCTCCTCAACGCCAGTAATCAGTTGAGTAACCGTTGGACGAAAAGGCGGGAACTCAGCATCCTTCACTCTGTGAACTATGTCTACAGCAGAAAAAAGACGTTCAAATCAAAACAATGCCCTTCATCGCGACCAAAAAGCTATCAGCATACAAGTCAAATGCACTTGTCTTCAAATACACTTGTCTTCAAATAGAATTAACCACGTATGACAAGTTTTTAATTTAGGTCAAATGATCATTCAACTCTGTACTTTGTAATTTAAACTGAAAATGACAGAAGATTCTGTTGAAACATGTTATTAAAAAAAACGTTGTGCTGTTTCTAAAAATTATATCATGTCTGCTACTATCCAGACCTTTTGGCAATTGTTAAGAAACAGTAGAAGAATACTAAGGTCAAAATTCAGATTTAAATGATATGCATTGACCAACATATCATGCTAATTTTTGTCAAGCTTACTGGCAAAAAAAAAAGCGGTTACAAAAAATCTCAGTTAAACCGGAAAGCAAACCAACCTTTTGGTTCCATGAAGTTTGAGCTGTAAGGTCCTTCTCTTGTGTGAAACTCTTGTAAAATTATAGCAAAGCTATAGACATCACCTTTCTGGGTCCCCCTCTGGGGGCGATTGGGAATTCGTAAAAGTTCTGGCGCCACCCAGAGTAAATCTATTAGACAAGGACAGAAGAGGAAGAAGGAAAAACCGACAATTTTAAGTCAGTACTACAAAGTCTCCAACCTTGCGTTAGAGTTGATAAAAAAAATGATTAATTTTAAGAGAAAATAAAATAAATGCTACGTTGACAATATCTTGGACTACTGACCTCGGTAGTACGCGTAGTCTTCTCGATTCTTTTTCAGTTTAGTTCTAAATGACGGGAGCCCAAAGTCTGTGATTTTTAGCACCCAGCGGCTGTCCACCAGACAATTGGATGATTTGAGATTCCCATGGGATTTCACATCTGAGCTGTGCATGTATGCCATACCCTGCAAGAAACAGATAACCCATTAATAAATTAACGTGAAATCCAGCAACGGGAGAAAATTGTGCATAAATAATGTGATCAATGCCATGCGTCATCTTGCATAATTATGAGACCAATGTTATAAAAGTCGTGCGTTAAAAGTTAATACGATGTTTAAAGGCTGGATTCCACGAACATGCTTATGTGGTCCAACTGTTTGTATCTCGTAGAATCTTTCAAGTTTCCATTCATCAAACATACCTTTACTATGTCTGCCACAAGTGAAGCTATAAACATGTGATCCAACTTGACGTCCTCGTTTTCTAAAATATCCTGAAGAACACAAATTTGTTTAAAGGTTTACATGTGTACTTACAAATTTCAAGCAAGAAAGGGCAGAAAGGAACAAATCAAAAGAGAACTGCAATGACATTTATACGAGTTCGTTGCAGTTGTCAAGCGATTCAAGCTAATGGAAAGAGCGCTTTGAGAAAAACTGACACTACGGCAGGTTTGAAATGCTTTGATCTCTGCTGTATTTCATCGACGCTTTCCCCCTGTTGCATTCTTGCCTTCTGAAAAGACAGTCTAGTTAAAAATAGATCTTGCATTTGGCCTGTACCAAATAACATCACTGCCCGGTTAAAAGAGACTGCTCCATTATTACAACACATATAATTTATCTTGTGTTGTCTTGACTTTGTCTGGTAGTGCCATCGTCATAGGCCCGCAATTCGTACAAATTATTGCAGCCACATAGCCTTCTGCACACATTGTTCAATGCTAAGGAAGAATATTACCAAGATCTTTGGTTTACCCACAAAGCTCGCATGTTCTATTTCGCACACACTATCAAGAGAGCATGAGCAGTTCTGTTGTATGCTAGTTCATTACCTGTAGACTTCCCCTGGAGCAATACTGCATAACAATACAAATTTCTGGCTCTACACAAGCACCAATGAATTGATTCAAATTATCATGTCTAATATCCCGCATCTAATGACCAAAAAATAAACAGAAAGTCAGTACAACTAAACCCTAAAATGCTTGTGACATGTATATCATCACTGCATTACGACTTAGAAATCTGAAGCATTCAAACTGAAAGCCTAGAACAGTAAAAAAAAAAATAATAAAGGCAATGCTTGCACATGTATCTTTTAAAATATCAATAGCGTCTTCACCAACTGATTGCTGAGCAAACCGCCACTTTAAACAAGAGTTTTAACACTAGCCTTCTTTGCAGCTTTTAGCCAGAAACGTAAAAGTGACATTCAAAAAAGTATGCTTTCCTTCTGGCTTAAACTCTGAACATGGGATAGTAATTCCAGCAAAAAAGAACTTAACGTCAAACAATAACACTGGTAAGTTGTCTCCATTTAGTAACAACAAATCAGACATAATAAATACCTGTTTCAGCTCTAAAAGAACTTTTCTTGTCAAATCTATACGCCCTTTAGGAAGTTTTGCTACCGTTACCATATTTCCCTGCAAGATAAAAAATAAGCCGACTTCTGATTTGGTTAAATGTACTACCATCCCCCTTACGATTCCAAACTCAAACCAAGAGCCATACAATAAATGATCAAAACTTCTTAGTCCGTGCATGATACACTTATTTTTAATATGCATAATCTGGGACCAGATTCACAAAGGCCTTTTAGATTAACACGTCTTGTACGTAATGTTTAAATACAAAAGCCTATAAACAATGATGACGATGAGTTAGCTAAGGAGAGCTTCAAAAATTGAACCCCTGATTATTTGGTACAAACTGACACCAGCAATGCAATAACATTTAAGATAATAAAGATAATTGGCATAACAACATTGTCACTTAAAAGCATACTAACAAAATCACGTCTGCATAAGACATGATAGAATGTGACGATTAACAGTCAGACTCTGTACTTGAACAGGGCCACTTGGAAGAAAATTGAACAATGAAAAATCCAATAAATGAATGCAATCTTCAACTGAAGCTACGTGTGTGTGAAATATTCACCCATGGTTGTGATTGGTCAGTTTTGCATTTCTTTCCCCAATTGCAAATTTAGCAAGAAAATCTTCTATCTATCAATGTCTACTATCAAGATACCCAGCAGTTACACTTCTGAATGCAGAAACACTACGAAAAAGAAGGGTCTTCCCAACAACACAACACATCACTTGACCTTAAACTACATAACATCATTAGTTAATTAATTTAGTTAATTAACTGACATCAATTTATTCTGATGGTAATATGCACATTGACGAGACTTTTTTGGATAGTTTTAAATTATTTTGTGCTTCTACATTTCATCAAAGGGTTTTAGTATTTCATTATTATAATTATGGTTACATGTAGCTGCATTAGGTTCTTCCGTCAAGATGGCTGGATCTTGGCATTGATCTTTTCTTGCGAGTTATGGACTGCGAGTACCTCTTGGTCCATACAATTGTGATATCCAGCCATCTTGCCCTCACACTAGCTAGGTCAATAACCCACATATTTTGTACGTGTAAAGAAGCTATCAGTTCACAGTCCACATTACCTTGTAGTTACCCACAGTTGTGATTTTGCCATCACTGCTTTCTTCCCTCATGAGTGGTAGAGCCTCTTCATTTGTTTCTTTCTACAATACAAAGGGTCACGTGTTATAAAGGAATCAACTTTAATCAGTGATTATGACCTCACTGCAAAGCTCTTGGCTTCCACCAGCAAAGAAAACTAGAACCAATCACAATATTATTGCGCTTGCAGACCACCATACTCATGATAAAAGCACAAGTGAATAATATGGGAAATATCATATGTATTTGAACAGTGGGAAAACATGTATACAACATAAGAGATTATCACTGACAGTTATGTTCATGTACACAAGTTATAAGCAGTTGATATGGGCATGTTTTGAATTATTCACTTACAATAGCACTTGCTAAAGATGTGTTGGAAGTTCTCCGCTCAAAGCCCAAAAGATTGTAGTCAATTTTCCACAATCTATTCTTCAGTTCTCTTTCTAACCTGTACTGCCTGGAAAAAAGCAAAACAATAAGTTACAGGATGTGTTTTTTAATGACTATTTTGAGAAAAAAACTGAGACCCTTTGTAAGTTTCCTACTTAGAAGACTCACTGAAACCTTACATGTAGTTTAAACAACAGAAAAAAATAGTTTAACCAACCAAATGTTCGAACTGTTACAAACACTTTCAGCAACATGCAGGTGCCAGCTAATTATTTCGACCAAATGTAAGCTTCTCCCTGTTCTTGGTAACAAATACATGTAGTTGTTTCATCCTGGTTTCATTCTGTGTTTGTTTTTGTTGTTGTTGCTGTTGTTGTTGTTGTTGTTGTTGTT
>Ga0126339_10002393_pt1 | contig 13403 bp, 6 predicted proteins | sample OrbTmetagenome_2_FD_92532 | JGI IMG/M metagenome (GOLD analysis project Ga0126339, IMG submission 92532) | Coral microbial communities from Petempiche,Puerto Morelos, Mexico - Orbicella T R C metagenome | ecosystem: Host-associated > Invertebrates > Cnidaria > Coral | place: Petempiche,Puerto... | reverse complement strand
GCTTCATCTTTGTTTTTAAGATCGATGCTTTCGCTAGTTAGACAGATCATCAGATAAATATTTACTGCTGTGTAAGTTACATGTAATTAACTACACTGTGTCTAGGTCAACATCAAGCTTGTGTATTTCTAGCTTAATTCTGTAACGTCCTTCTACTGTGAATGTTTGATTATTAAGAAGTTATGTTATTATGTTTTGTCAATGCATACCTTCTTTCATTGCATAATAAACCACACATTTGTACAAGTGTAGCTTAAACACTATACAAACTGGCCGTATCTTTGACGGGATAGGTTAGATTTATACCTCACTTGCTTTTACTGGATATTTTAAAACTAGTTTTCTTTAATTTATTGAAGTTTATTATTTAAAACAGTGTGAACATCGTTTTGCAATTTAGAGTTATTACCAACTACGTCGTGGTGTATGGAAGATGGGTGCCTGGGATGTCTGGGGGCCTCCACTGTGACCAGCCAGTCCCTAGACAGTATAACACTCCCATGGCTGGCAGTCCCCGCAACCCAGCCATGAGCCCCCACGCAGTCTTCCAGGCATCCGTCACACTGAGTTAACAGTGGAGACAGGGAGGGGATGGGTGGGGGGGGGGGGGGGGGGGGGGGGGGATTGTCTTCTTTGCCCTGCAGACTTTTCTTCCCTCTGTGATTACTTTATTTTTTACCCAAAATGGGGGGGGGGGGCCCCCCCCGGGCCCCTCCCTTAGACCCGCCACTGAAGCAGGCAGGTGAAAATATCATTTGAGTAGGATTTAAATGGTTTATATGCTAGTATGTTGGATGGCTGTGGATAGGCTCCCGGCTCTCAAATTATAGTAGCTGATAGTGGGAAATAAGGTGAAAAATTAAACACTGCATTGCACATCCCACTAGGGAGTCTTTTTACAGGCTAGAAAATAAAAACTTTGAATGTAAGGAACGCCGAACACAAATGGAGATTTTGACCAGCTGACTTGTTCATAGTTATGCAACTCTGGAATGGAAGTAACAATCATGGAAAGGGGGTGGATGAATAGTTTCTTGGGATTTAACAGCAATAATTTGTACCTTAATTGGGAGTTTTGACAATTTTAGAGGACTCAGTACCAAATTTTCCACCTAGGGAGGGGGTAGTCCCTATATTCGCCCATACCGTAAGACTTCACCCAAAAGGGTTACCCTTTTCAGGGTTCAGGTAAACAAAAGGGTAGGGATTTCACAAGTCGAAGTATATGAAAGGAGGGGGGCATTGGGGTCTATTAGAAACCGCAAAACCGTGGAAAAAATCGTTCAATACCGCAAAACCGCAAAAAAAGTTCGATCAAAACCGAAAACCGCATACAAAACAAGGCGTCAAAACCAATGAATTTTCACATCCCAATTATGAAAATCCTTACGATCTGATACAATGGTGACAAGTGGAGCATGGGGGGAAAACTACAATAATTTCATCACAGTATTTGTGAATGCCATGGCTGGTATCTGCTAAATCTAAAATGGCGTCGCGTGAGACAAATTTGTAAATTATGAATTTTTCGCGACGAAAGAGGGCGGCAGCTTGCTTACCGGTGATCGATTTGTTGGAGGAATGTATGGACGATGAATCTGGAGAGCGTTGGTGGAAGAGAGGACGGACAAGGGAATGGATCAACAGGAGAAACGAAAGCGGGATGTTGATATTGGTGGAGAAATTGCGATTGGAGGACACTGCCGCTTACAAGGAAATATTGCGCATGAACTGTGAAACATTTGAAGAAATATTGACCGCTATCGGGCTTGTGATTACCAAAACAGCTGACCGAAAAACTATCACGAACTATCATGTGCGGTGGTCAAACGAGAAAAACTATCATCGACTATCATGAAGAATTTGAACAAGCTCCAAATGAATGATAAATGATGATAGTCGATGAGTGCATGATAGTTGGTGGTCAAACGGAGGCGCGCGCTTCAACTATCATCGACTATCATGGGCCGTTTGACCAGGGCTTAACTGTACAACTTTGCGTTTCGCGGCTATTCGAGATCAGTACTTAGTGCAGACGCTGAGATCGAAGAAAAACCGGAACCCAAATAGGAAAAACCACAAACCCTATCGGATACTAAATCCGATACAAAAACCGAAAATCAAATGCTAAGAAACGGAAAATTCGCAACCCACAATGAACACCAAAACCAAAAATCCGACGTTTTTTGGCGCAAAAACGAAACATTCTAAAAAATAGCCAAAACCGAAAAATCGAAAATCCCAACGCCCCCCTCTGAAAGAGTAGGGAACTCGGCTGTCAGTTATATCAAGTCCAATGTGAACGTGAACTGAATATAAATTACTTGTTTTCTGGTTAGCATCTCTTGAAGTGATGCTTGATGTTCTCTGGTAGTATTGTTCACTAACTTCATTCCAAATGGTTTAGAAAAGGGATGCAGTGTTCTTGAGTAGGTATATGAAAGGGGTATTTTTTAAAAATGTTTCATAACAAAGTATCCACACAAAAATAGTGACAAGGGTTTTGTGCAGAATATATCAGCCTAGAACTACCAGATGGCAAGGCAAAAACCAGTGAGTGGTGGGGCTGTCAAAGGAATGTCAATTTTCAACAGGTTGTTAAAACAATCAAGTAATTTAATGTAGATTAACTAATTGAACTATTACATTACAATATTAACTTGCATTGCTGTTTCAGCTCATTTCTGCAATGATCAGAAACTCAAATGAGCTTAAAAAAGCTCAGCTTGATCATGTTCTTTGCAAACTGATGAGATTAAAAAAGATACATCCCACAGGTTTGGAGAATGCCACATGTGAGCAGTAACTGGTTCAATAAGCACCCCTGCGATTTTCTTTAGGGATTCCCCTGGGTTTTGTGGTATTCATATAACTTGAACGATATAACACGCAAAACATGCAGCAAAAAAATTATGTACTTCCATTTCTTCCAATTCCTGCCCACTTAGGAAATATGAACAATTTTTTTAAAAAATGATTAAAACTTTATTACGATGGTCACCTTAGGTTAATCTAGGGTGACCAGACATACAACTACAAAAGGACAATTTATTATTATTGCATTCAGAACTATGAGGATGGAATTAAGAAAAGAAAAAGAAAACATAACAACTAAATGACTGCCGAGGTATGAAAAAACAATAGTTAATCCTGCTTTCTACCATCTCTTCTCCTGGCCTCAGTTGTTCAAAAGATGGATAACACTATCCACAGATAACTTGCTACCCAGTGGATAATTGTTGACAAAACAAACCGCACTTTCCACTGGTTTGCAATTTATCCAGTGGATAGTGTTATCTACCTTTCGAGCAAACTGGGCCTGACAACCACCTAGAGATATCTATTTACCCATTCACTAATGCTTAATTAACTTTTCCCGCCCGGCTGGTCTATCAAAATAAACCTCACTTTCAGTTTGTGACTTTTTGCTGTTGTCATGTTTGTGTTCAGTTTTCTGTCCTAGTTCTAAGACTGTAAAAAGACCAAAATGATCGCTGGCCAGAATACCAGACTTTGTCACCTTATCACCAACAATTCTCATCTCTTTAACTTTTAAGTCTGACAGTTTGCAAAGAACACGATCAAGCCGGGCTTGATAACTAGTTGCATTTACAGACTTTTTTAACACTGAGGTGAATGGTGTCTTACTTCGGTCCCAAGTGTACCCATTATTATCAGTATTTCCAGGAATTGACAGCCAGGCATCAATCCATGGCGATGGCAAAATAATATCACCATCAACTTTATCTTCAATGTTCAAATCACCCATAACACAAACATTGTCATAGGCAGAAATAATCTTGATTGACTCTTTTAACTGTTCTTCGCGTAGTTTGGTGTTGAAACCAGAGTGCACTAAGTGCGTAGCTGCAATGACAAATTTAGCACTCCCCGATGCAGAAGAACTATGTGTTTCTGCTACAACAATTCTACGTTGACGCGGAAAATCAGAATACTTAAACGGGTAAACTTGCCACTTCTCAACAGGATATGAGCTCAAAATAGCAAGTTCCGGCCTCTCTTGTTTCGTGACGTTGGGTAAAATCAAATGATATCGCGAAAACCAGCGTTGTTCTTGTAAAATTGCCAGATTGTCTCGAGTGACTTCTTGATAAGTCACAAGATCTGGCTCAAGATCTTCCACGATTTCGCCAAGGGCTTCCATTCTTTCGCGCATCTTTTCAGTAGATCTCCAAATGTTGAAGGTGAGAATTCTTATTTCCATTGGCCTTTTATTACCAAAGAATAAACTACCACCAAAACGGACATTTGTAAAAGAACGAAGAATGAGCAGAACAATAAATATTATTGAAAGAGCCAGCATCCAACCTCGAACTCGAGGCGCCTTTAAAGAAGCCTTGGAAGCCATGTTCATGTTTTGCAACATCATTCTCATCCCCAGAGCCGCGCGTCCCTCTTAACCAGCGAGGCCATTGGCACTAGGAAAGGGTGGCACTGGTGGCGTCCCCTACCGCCCCCCCCCCCCCGGTCCGGGCCTTGAGCCGCCTATCCCTGTAAGCTAGTGGGCCCTTGGCAAGGGGAAAGGGTGGCTCTAGACTAATTTCTCTCGTTTCTCTTGAAAAGTTTTGCTTTTTTGTTTGATTTCTGTATAAAAATGTTAGTTCTAATTGTCTGATGGAAGTTGAAAAAAACTGGCTCAAGTTAATGGGAGAATTTTTGGTAATGTACATCCTCCATAAAATTAAATGAGGATGCGTTACTCCTTCTGGACTTCATTAACAAAATCAGGTATAGATACAGTCTCGAAAAATTTCCTCCTGAGTAAGAAAACAATGCCTCTCCTCTTAAATATCAAAACGTCCGAAATTTTCCTTGCAACTGTTATTTCTTTAATTTGTCTCGTTTGTAATTGCTAAAAAATATAAAAAATATGTTAATATCTTAAAAGTTATACTGTAGTGAGATTAAGTTTAGATCTCAGAATTAATTTGTTTAATTTAGTGATTGTAAAAAGAGTGACGATTAATAATTGCATGTGTGTAAGTAAATGTACTGTAATTAGTGTAAGGTGTAAGTACTTGTGTTGTAGTCAGTTTCTATTGTAAGTATTGTAAGATTTTTGTGTTGTAATAACAATAAAAAATGTTCTTTATTAAAAAAAAAACAAAAAAAAAAAAAAACCCTTCACAACCAGGGCAGGAAAAAAATCCCTGAAATCCAGTCGCCAACTGGGCCAGTATATTTCAGTTTTCAGTTGTCCCCACTAAAATAATACTTGCCCAATATGTGCACAATGTTCATGCCTTATCAATTGTGCGGTTCCAGAAAATATCCATACTCCCCCCACAGAAGGGATTGGAATTTCTTGGGGGGTGGGGGTTCTATGAGACCAAAAAATTTAAAGAAATGTATGAAGCTTAACTGGAATTTCCAGGGGGGGTGGGGAGGTGTTAGAAAAAATCCCTTCCGTGGGGGAGGTATGGATATTTTCTGGAACTACACATTATGTACATCATTTACTAAGTACTGTCTATGATCAGTGATAGACTGAAACAAAATGAACTCACTTAGGTGAAGATACTGGACAGTGACACAAATGGATGTATTTTAAATTAATCTATGCTTTCAACTCATTGTTTTGCTCATCTTTAATGAGACTTTTACGGCTAATTTCACTTGCCCACTGGACCACCAAACTTCCATTTTCACTTGCCCAAGAGCAAAATTGACATGCCCTGCCATAACGAAACATATGAGTGGAACTTCCAGTCAAAATTTCTTATCATGTCTTCTGCTTCATAAACTTTGTAAGGTCTGTTCTTGGTGCTCTGGGCAAATGCTTTATTGATCAAACAAGGATTGAATCACTGAAAATCTTTGTTCAAGAATATAGCCAATCAAATCATGTGCCTCCAGAGCCAAGGTCCTACCAGCTTAGGTGGAACAGGCAGCTTAAGAAAAGAGAATAATCTTTTGCTTTCCATATGTATCATATGGAAAAAAAAGTTTTTTCAGAAAAAAATTTAATACTTTATCAGAGGTGAAATGTTCTCCCCTTTTTTCCAATTTCACTTAGTTCATGTCAAAGTATTCATTTAAGTTTATTCCGCAAATTTAACTGTCGACACCTACAAACTCTTAATAAGACTGTGATACAGTAACACTTAAATATGTTCTTACACCTTTCACACTATAAATTAACATCTTGACTGTTATTTTCCCTACTTGATAATAGACTCAAGATGACTTCAAAATGTCGTTGTGGTTGCCAATTTTCCCATGTTCCTTGATGAAATAATATGTAACTGTAACAGTATCAGAAGGCAAAAGCAAAGAACAAGAATGTTTGCGTTAAACCAGTATCTTCTTCTGTGGGCGTGGCTCAAATCTATTTTTACCCCTACAAAATTTCTCAGTACCTAGTTATATGCCTGGGTGGAGAAAGCTAGGCATTGTGATAGTAAAGTGCCTTGTCCACGAACACAACACAGTGACCCTGGCCAGGGTTCAGTTCTATAGCTCAACTAACACACACTGTCAGTCCAAAATGTCACCCCTAAAAAGAACAAATTTCTTTCAGAAAACGAACTTTAAGAAAGCTTGTGCCTAAAGCTATGCTTCTATAACCTAATGGCAATAGAAAACCTGGCTAAAGCTGTTGATGACAGGAGAAAAGATAATTTACATTTTGATAACTGAAATAAACAAGTGAATTTCTACAGTGTTTTTTAAAAATATTCTCCAATTTCTTCCCGTTCTTCTCTTGGGAATCCACTTTCCACTTATTTATTTCTGGACACTAAATATAAGTTATTTACCTACAGTTGAATCACGTTATCTCGAACTCAAATCATTTTCACTTTCTTCAGCTTTCTTCAATCATTTATAAGCCATCTCGAACAATCTTTTGTTTTCTTTGAGAGTTTAAGGTAGTAGGATTTACTTCAATTAACTTTTCCCACCCAGCTGGTCTATTAAAATAAACCTCACTTTCAGTTTGCAAGTTTTTACTGTTGTCATGTTTATGTTCAGTTTTCTCTGCTAGTTCTATGATGGTAAACAGGCCAAAATGATCGCTGGGGAGAATACCAGATTTTGTCACCTTATCACCAACAACTCTCATCTCTTTAACTTTAAAGTCTGGCAGTTTGCAAAGAACACGATCAAGCCGAGCTTGATAACTAGTTGCATTTACAGTTCTTTTCAGCACTGAGGCAAATGGTGTCTTACTTCGGTCCCAAGTATACCCATTACTATCAGTATTTCCAGGCATTGACAACCAGGCATCAATCCATGGCGATGGCAGAATGACATCTCCATCAACTTTATCTTCAATGTTCAAATCACCCATGACACAAACATTGTCATAAGCAGAAATAATATTAAATGATTCTTTTAACTGTTCTTCGCGTATTCTGGTATTGTAACCAGAGTGTTTTAGATGCGTGGTTGCAATCACAAAGTTAACACCCACTGATGAAATAGAGCTCTTTGTTTCTGCTAGAACAAATGTGCGATTAGAATTCTTGAGCTGGTAAACTTGCCATCTTTCGACAGGATACGAGCTCAAAATAACGACAAAATGCCGCTTTTCTTCTTGCGCGACGTTGGGTGGAACCATGTGATGTCGCGAAAACCAGCGTTGTTTTTGCAAGATTGCCAGATTTTCGTGAGTGACTTCTTGAAAAGCCAAAAGATCTGGCTCAAGATCTTCCACGATTTCACCTAGGGCTTCCATTCTTTCCCGCATCTTCTCATCAGAAAACCAAATGTTGTAGGTGAGCATTTTTATTTCCGTTGACCTTCTACTACCGAAGACTGAACCTTCACCAAAACTTTGTACTACCGAGGACTGAATTAATACCAAAACTGATGTTTGTAAAATCACGAAGAATGGGCAAAACAATAACAATTACTGAAAGAACCATGATCGGACCTCGTACTCGAGGTACAGTAATCGAAGCCATACTTAACGTGGCGTCTGTTTCTGACAAAAATCGCCAGGCAGTCCTAACTCGTACCCAGAGCCCGCCCTCCGAGATAAGGGCTTACCTGGGTAGAGGGGAGGGAGGTAAGAATATGGGAGCAGCGGAGTGGGGCCGGGGGAGGGGAAGGGTGGTGAGGGCGTGGACGGAGAGGAGGAACGCGTTCCTTCTCCCTCGCCTCCCCAACTTCATTCCCGTTTATGCCTGCAAGGCAAGCTGTACCTTATAGTTCAACAGACAGACAAAGAGAAACATAATGAGAAATAGATTCCATTGTGAATCATTTGCCGGAATAAAGGATACCCTGAATAATTTGTTGTCATCTCCTTGACTCCAGGGTAGGTGGGTGAAAAAAGGTATCAGTTCAGATGGTTGTTGAATTTTTCCAAATTTAAGGCCATCAATGTTTAAGTACCAAAAATTATACTATAATGGTGCAGTTGGAAATTGTAAAAATTAAAAGTAATTGTATGCTACTTGCCTGGAAAACAGGGTGAAAAGAATTCTCTACTTGCACAAATCTCATTATACACCTCTTTTAACCCCCCTCCCCCTCGCCCCCCAAAAAAAAATTGCATAGGCATTGTTTTAGATTTCTCTCGGGGCATCTTCATGTCCTGGGAAAAATTGGAAACGATGATACAAACTTTTGGTGGGAGGGTAAAAGAGGTGTATTATAGGATTTGTGCAAGTAGAGAATGGAAAGCTGTATACCCTAGAAGTCTCTTTTACAGGCTAGAAAATATAAACTTATGAGTGTTAGGAACATGTTCCACTACCAAGTAATGTTAAGCCACAGTGGAAAGGGGGCTAGGGGAGGAATGGTGACATACCAGTACTTGTTTTAGAAATGCACATGCCAGACATCACGTTAAGGCTAATCCAACTTGACGGCTGGCACTACAGCAAAAGGGGAGATTAGCATTACATTACTCCTTGTAATCAGTCCTATAATGAAAGGTTTAGTTTTTCATCTTGATAATTACAATGGTCCAATTAACTAGGAAAGATGAAATGTTGATAGACATGTATGGAGGCCTGAAATAATCACATACAAAACTCTCTTGATGATGGACGCTTTTGTAAGTGAACAGCTCTACTTAATGAATTCTGTTTGAACTCCCATACAAACTCTGTATTTATCCATTCCCTCCAGGCTGTTCGCAGACACCTGAAAGGAATTATTTAGGTCCGACTAAGAAGGGTATGTACTCAAACATAAACTGTATCACTGCATTTTGTTGCTCTGATGCCAATTTTGCTTGCAATTATGATTTGTTCATTACTCATTAAGGGCCAGTCTTAGTACTGCAGTGTGGGAGGTGCAGTGGCCTCATGGTGTAAATGTGCGTGACTCTGGAGCAAGCAGTCCGGATTTGAGCCCTGACTGGGGACATCGAGTTGTTCTTGGGCAAGGCACTACTCTCACAGTGCCTTACCCCACCCGGGTCTATAAATGGGTACCAGCAAATTTAATGCTGGGGGGTAACCCTGTGATGGACTAGCATCCCATCCAGGGGGGAGTAGAAATACTCCTAGTCCTTTCAAACTGGGATAAGCTCCTGCCTGATGAGCCACTTGGCTCGTAATGCAGACTTTACCTTTAGTACTACAGTAGACCATTACTGCATAATCACAGCATTGCATAAGGCAATAAAAACACCACAAAAATAATTTATTATGGTGGTATTTTTTCACTCTCAGTGTTCATTGTTAGCTGGGAAAGCTCCCATAAGTATCCATCTATCCCTTACACTTTCTGTGGCCTCTTACAAGAACCACTCTTGTAAATGTTCAGCTCCAGTTAAGAACACCTTTTTCCCATCATGAGGGTGTCTGCTTACGAGAGCTTTAAATGGAATAAATAAATATTGGTCATGCTATAGACTCATCATTCATGCTACAGATTCATTACTCTCCTAGAGATAGTTTGGGGGCTTATCACATGTCCCTTCTGCACGTGAAGGAAGGACCGCATGACAGGTCAAAAAATTACTGTTTAGTAATTTGCATCTTGCGGCCCTGGGATAACTTCCCTTCTTTAGGAATCCTACTTTCCACCGTATCTTTTCCTGACATCCACTTATTATTTATCCACTCATTACTGCTTAATTAACTTTTCCCACCCAGCTGGTCTATTAAAATAAACTTCACTATCAGTTTGCAACTTTTTGCTGTTGTCATGTTTGTGTTCAGTTTTCTGTACCAGTTCTATGACTGTAAAAAGACCAAAGTGATCGCTGGGGCGAACCCCAGACTTTGTCACCTTATCACCAACAATTCTCATCTCTTTAACTTTAAAGTCTGACAGTTTGCAAAGAACACGATCAAGCCGAATTTGGTAACTAATTGAATTGACAGTACTTTTTAGCACTGAGGCAAATGGTGTCTTATTTCGGTCCCACGTGTAACCATTACTTTCAGAATTTCCGGAAATTGACAGCCAGGCATCAATCCATGGCGATGGCAGAACTACATCTCCATCAACTTTATCTTGAATGTTCAAATCACCCATGACACAAACATTATCATAAGCAGAAATAATCTTAACAGACTCTCTTAACTGCTCTTCGCGTAGTTTAGTATTATAACCAGAATATGCTAAATGCGTGGTTGCAATCACAAATACAACTTCCGCCGACGATGTAGAGCTCTTTGGTTCTGCCACAACAAGTGTGCGATTACGTGGAGAAGTCTTTAAGGTGTAAACTTCCCATCTTTCAACAGGAAATGAACTCAAAATGACAACAAAATGCGACTTTCCTTCTTTCGCGAGGTCAGGCGGCCATGGAACCAAGTGATATCGCGAAAACCAGCGTTGCTCTCGTAACACGGCGAGATTGTCGTGAGTGACTTCTTGAAAAGTCAAAAGATCTGGCTCAAGATCTTCTACGATTTCACCTAAGGCTTCCATTCTTTCGCGCATCTTCTCATCAGAGAACCAAATGTTGTAGGTGAGCATTTTTATTTCCGTTGACCTTCTACTACCGAAGACTGAACCTTCACCAAAACTGATGTTTGTAAAAGCACGAAGAATGAGCAGAACAATAACTGTTACTGAGAGAAACAGCAATAAACCTCGTCCTCGAGGCACAATAACTGAAGCCATGCTTGTTGATGTTTGTAATTCTTCACCACAAATCGCCAAACTTGTACCCAGAGCCTTCACTCCGAGAAAAATGGGGTGGAGAAGCCAGGGGGTATGTAGACTGCGAGTAGTCTCTCTTTTGCCTGAAAATCCGTAGGGAAGAACGCAAAGAAGAACGCAACATGTTAAAGTTAGCAGTCGTGGGAGTTTGCGTGATAAGCGAAGCCGCGAGCCACAAGTAGCGCGGGCAACGCTACTCTCACACGTCACGCTCACAGTCATGATTTTTGTGTTGTTCCCCATGAATTTTCGAGAAAAAGATAGACGGGAGGTATGGGATAGTTCAATACTCAGGAATCGAACAGGAAAATACTCTGGAGCTGTGTGATGGTAACGTCAATGGAAACCTACGGGACCAGATCGAAATGATGGAACGGTCAGAATACTCAGACTGAACACATACGCTTATTACTGATTAACATCACGATGCAATACACAGCGTTTTCTTTTTCTCAGCGGTTTACGTAATCAGCCGGTGTAATCGTCACAAGGTTCTTCTCTTTCTGAAATAAGCGTTTCGTGCATGTTAGTAACTTGTAGTTCGAATGAAATAATGGTTTTTTACATGGGAAAATCGCTGCACGAATCGGCAGCGAATCGCCCATTATCGTCACAATTAGTGGTGTCTGTTAGAAATTTACTTTTATGTTTAAGAAAAGGATGAATAAAAAGACCAGGTCGATCCATCGATATAGTTAATTGGACGTAATATTAATTCTAAACTAATCTACGATATGAATGCATTGCGTCAGTTATGCTCGTAAAATGTCATTATTTCGTCCAAGGAGCGTTTCCGTATAGTGGTATTGACTCTTTCCTCTCTTATCAAAGCAGGAAGCCGCTGCTGATGACTGATAGGAGACTGGTCTCCAGCGTGAGGTTTGAACCTTATAAGGGCATCCAGTAACTGGTCGCCAGTGAACCTCGGATGTGCGTCCATGGCCAAGGCTTGATATCTCTGCCGTAGCGCGTGGGCAGAAGCTTTAGGCTGCCGTTGACGAGTCAAGAGTCCCTTTGTGTTGGTTGATAGGACATCGTAGGCTGGAAGGCAAATAAAGCCATCAGAACAAAATTAACAGAACCATCGCAAAGCTGGTACATGTAGTACTGAACAAATAGGAATTGGTTTGAAAACAAAACACTGGTGGCTGGAGCGGAAAGCGAATGTTTTTGGTATAGATTGCCGTACAAGGCTACACCATCTCTGCTCTAATTAGTTAAAGGACGTTGCACTTATTTTATGGGCTCCTATTAGAGCTCATCAAACTCATCTGAGCGCAAGCTGTTCAAGCATTGAATTATTTTTGAAAAACATTTTCAGAAAATTGCCCGCTGTTTTCATCAAATGAATGAATGAGTGAATGAATAAACTTTCTTTAAGTGTCGGAGATATTCAGCTTGTGCAACTAATTGTGGACACTCTTTACTTTAAATTAGAGTCAATTTTCATAAAATGGCAAAACATTTACTAGAAATACGAGAATAAGAGTAAGCTGTTTAAAAACTATTTCTTAATCAAAGGTACAATAAACTACAGAGGAATAATTAAAAATCATGTTAAAAATTGTTACCGAACTATTCTATAAAATCAGTAATCTTAGTTCTTTCAGATGAAGTGAATCTAATGAGTAAAATAGCCCACATAACGAAAATGATGAAATGCAGTGTCATTTTCAAGGGAGAAAGTAAGTGAGCATAAAGAAAAGATCATTGTGCTTGTGCTGAGGTGGCTTTGTTGCATGCCAGCAATTTTTTTAGAATAAAACTTAACTCAAAGTACATGAGCTAAATAATAAGTACGAACTTTAGAGCCGTTTTCAATTTTGTGTCGTAAAACCAAAACCGAAGAAATCACTCTGACCACTCACAATCCGGTTAACCAAGCAATACTCGAAGTAATTACACAGAGTGGTTTTAATTGTGATTGGATGAAAAAGTAGCGCAATTTTTTTAACGCAAATCGTGTAGTGTTGTTGGTGTAAAACCAGTTATTTATCGACTCTCAAATGAAAACTGCTCTAACATTCCGACAAAGATTACCTCAATCAATCTATTACATACATTCTAGGACATTGTAGTCTGTAAACGTCCAGATCATTTCTCCTGTCAAAAACTCTTTTCTGAGTCGATCAAACATAGGAAAATACTGTTTCATTGTATCGACCTGCAAACAAGTAAAAAGTAAAAGTTTTAGAATAGAAAGCACTAAGAAACGACAAATCCTTATCTATATTGTCAGATTAGCTCGCTAAAGTGTACGAAAATTACGCCAAAGTGTAAGAAAAATTCAGGCCTCAGTACTTTTCATT
>Ga0126339_10002392_pt1 | contig 13404 bp, 8 predicted proteins | sample OrbTmetagenome_2_FD_92532 | JGI IMG/M metagenome (GOLD analysis project Ga0126339, IMG submission 92532) | Coral microbial communities from Petempiche,Puerto Morelos, Mexico - Orbicella T R C metagenome | ecosystem: Host-associated > Invertebrates > Cnidaria > Coral | place: Petempiche,Puerto... | reverse complement strand
GTCATGAAGGCGCTGGCGTCGATCACCACCGTCAGCCGCACCGCCTTGATCGAGGGGCGGATGTCGGTGCGATTCAGCACACGCAGGAGCACATCCACATCGGCGATGCCGCTGGGCTCGATGACCACCCGATCCGGCGTCCAGGCGGCAATGGATTCCTTGAGCTGGTGCGCAAGGTCGTCGCGCAACGCATGCGCCGTGCGGTTGGGACCCAGGCGCACGAGCGGCGCGCCGTCGACGTCTTCATCCCGCTCGCCCTGGGCGGCCAGCGGATCAAGCTGATGCACCAGGGCCACCACCAGGGCCTCCGGGTTGGCGCGCGCCACCCGGTGACGCAGCACGGTGGTCTTCCCGGCCCCCAGGAAGCCGGCGATGATCTCCACCTCCACCGCCGGCGCGTGCGGGGTGCGCGAGCGCAGGCTCCAGTTCCACAGCGCCGCCGCCGGCAACGGCAGCACCAGGAACCAGTGCTCCAGGATCGCCAGGGCCATCATGGTGCCCACGAAGGTGTAACCGATGGCGTGGAACTCGGACACGCCCGGCGCCATCGCCGCCTGCGCGATCAGCACCGCCGCCACCGTGGACACGGTCACGGACACCGGGAACAGCAGATTGATGGGCCGGGTGTTGTTCAGGAAGCTCTTCAGGAACTCCATGTGATCGGGAAGGAATTCCTCGTTCAGGTTGCGCACGCCCAGGAACACGTTCAGGCGGGCACTTTCGTGCATCCACCACAACACCACATACGTCCACAGGCCGACCTGATTGGGCTGCCCCCAGGTGAGCACCAGGATCACCGCCAGGGTGGCAACGATAGACAGCTCATGGTATAAATTTGCTTCAAGCGCATGCAGAAAGTGCTTCCAGCCGTGGCAACCAGGGGGACAGGCCTTTTTGCGCGGCCCGGTGACGTAGCCCATGTAAAAGCTGATTTCCTGCCATCCCCAGGCCAGAAGACCGTAGGTGAAGGCGGCATAGGCGCCGGAAATGGTGTCATCGGTGGCGTTGGCCCACAGGCCGTAGAACGACAGCCCGAGGATGCCGGTGGCCACCAGCATGCTCCACTTGAAAGTGCGCGTGGGCAGACCGTCGAGGTACAGAATCACGCCGGTGGCCAACCACCAGACGAACACGGCGTGAAGAATGGCCGCGATGTAGGACGCCAACAAACCTGCCTCCGTTCCAGCCCGGGCTTTGCGTCCGGGTTTACGGGCTTACACCAGTTGGCCTTGATCCTGACTCATCAGGATCAAGGCCATACGCGGCTTCGCCGCGCCGGCGGCCGCGCCCAGCGGGGCCGACACAGCGCCAGACACGCTCGCCAAGTCGTGAGGGAGCAGTGTGGCACAGCCCGCGCCGGGAAAGAAGGAGCCCCAGGCTGAGGACCCACCCGTCGAACCCGGCGCGTCCGCACCAGAGCCAAGTATCATCTGCGACGCCAGGCCGCCAAGCGGGCACGGCTCCAGGCGAAAAACATCGTCCACCTTCTTTTGTGTGGATCAAGAGCGCCCTGACTTCAAGATGTTGCGCAGCGATACGCCAACGAACACGGTCGCACGGGCCAGCGTGACGCCTCAAGGATCGGCCGCCGCCGCCGGCGTCGCCGTCCCAGTGTGCGTGCCAGTGTGCGTGCCAGTATCCGCGCCGCCCCCTGTTCCCTCATCCGTGCCGACCATCCTCAGCAAGCGATAGACCTGGGCGGTGTTGTCCACGCCGTAGGCCTGCAAGGCAATGCTGGTCTCCGTGGTCGGATCGTCCAAGGTCAGGCGACCGTCGCTCCAGTGGGTCACATGGTAAGGCGCGTCCTCCTCCACCTGATCCACCAGGCGCTGGCGGTTCAGGCTGCGGACCATACCTTGGAGGAAACTGCTGAGGTTGCCGTCGACCACGGTCAACGATTGGTCCTCGGGCATCAGCCGCACATCAAGGCCGCCCTCCCCCACCGGCACGAAGCGAAACGCTTGGCTCTGCACGACGACCACACCGGTGTCCACGTCGCCGGGGTCCAGCCAGTATCGCCAGGCCGCCGCCAGGGCGATGGTCAAGACCACCATGGCAAAGGCGGCGTACAACAGGGGCGCCGGCGGCGACATCGCCTTGTGGCGAGCCCGCCGGATCTCTTCTTCGGTCATGGGACGACGATCCGGGCGCAGCGGCTCCGGTGACCGGGTGTCGCGATTGGCGGCACCGCTCATACCTGCCTCCCTTTGGTACAGTAATTCTTGGTGTCTTGACCGGAGAGCCAGAGGAGGGAGCCGGCGCCGCCTCCTGGCCGTCCCAAGTATCCCCGCCGGCTAGCCGGTGGCTTGGGCCACGGAACCCTTACCAGAGCGATCGTCGGTGCCCTGGTCATCCTTGGCAGCGCCGCCCGTCACGCCCCGCACCTGATCGCCCATGTCCGAGTCGTCGGCCGCGGCCTGCTCCCGGCCCACATGGGCGCTCAAGGCACCCGCGAGCACGTTGGCCGTCGCACGTGCATCCGGGAGGCCGCGCAGCATGGGCTGGGTCCGCATCCAGCGCCAGGGGCGCACATGCGGCCACATCAACAGCCACGCCACCCCGTGGCCCCGCATCAACGCGATGGAGACGTTGCCGGTGCCGTTCTTGAAAACCTTGAGATCGGCGTCGCCGATCACCTTGAAGGGGAAGTTCACCGTCATCGGCAGGGCCAAGCCATAGCGGATGGCCACGCGCTCGCTGGTGATGGTGTAGACGGTGGACCGTTCGATCCACAACGCCACCAGGGCCAGCATGACCAGCAGCCCGAGCCCCACCGCCAGCGTGCCAACCACGGTCACCACGACATCCCCCGCCGAGGCCCCATCATGGGAGGCGCTGGCGCCACTCCAGATCGCGAGGACACCAAAGTAAAGGGCGATCAACGGAAACTGAAACAGCCGTCGGGCGAGGACCCGCCAGGACGGCGCCCCTTGCCACAGGATTCGTTCACCGTCCGGTGGCACGTCGGGCAGGCCCGGAATCGGCTCGACGGCGAAATCATCATGCACGGTGTGGAACTCCGGTACTGGACCCTTGGAAGGCGGGCGAAAGGGGGAGGCGTGTCGACGGCAAGCCCTCCGTGTCGGCGCCACCGCCGGCGAGCCTCGTCCGTCAGGGCACCCCGCACGCACCACCCGCGGTCTCTCGAGGGGACACACCCCTACGCCAGCCTTGGTGTGGCCAACCTCGTGCTGTGCTGGCCCGGCCGTCGCGCTGATCATCAACGGGTGTGCGTGTCCTCATCGGGAGAGCGGCGGGCGACCCCTGGCCACCCGCCGCACCGGACGGCCCCATGGCGGAGCCGCCTCCGTTCCCATTTTCTGACTTACGCGGACGCCAGCAGATAGCCACCGCCATAGTACGCGGTGATCTTGTCCTCTTCCAGCTTGGTGACCTGATCGGGCCGGGCCGTGGTCGGCACCTGCGCGAACAGGTTGGCCGGAATCGCCCCCACCGTCACCGTCCGCGCACCCTTGTTGATATGCGCGAAGTTGGTCGGCAGCAGCACCATCTTGGCCGAGGGGGCTTGCGCCGTCGCCTTGGTGCCCTTGCCGCCCTTGGTCGCGGGCGCCGGAGCGGCTCCGTTCAATTGCACCTCATAGTACCGAACCATGGCCTCGGGCGTATCCACCCACAGATCGGTGATCTTACCGGCCACCTTGCCGTCGTTGCCGACAACGTCCATGCCCCGCGGATCCGGCGAGGAACTCTCCATGCCGTAGTCCTTGGTCATGCGCATGGGCACGATCTTGGCGGTGTTCTCCAGGGTCAGTTCCGGCTTGTCCTCACGCTCGGCATAAGACGCGGGACCGATGCAATCGACCAGCGGGTTGGCGCCGGTGGGCTCGAACGGCGAGCCGGGCCATGGGGCAACGCGCTTGGCCTTCAGCGGACGGGTGTCGCGCTTGTAGTCCGGCGCCTGAGACGTGCCGCCATGGAACAGGTGGAAGGTCTTGGCCGGCGGCATCCAGAACCAGCCGGTCTTCTCGATCTTGCCGGTGACGTCGTATTCGAGCGGGTAGCCCTCACGACGGTCCTCGCGACGGAGATACAGGATCAGGGCCGCGAAGAAGAACCAGAAGACATAGAGCGTCACCTGGGCAAAGTCGATGTAGGTTGTAAACGCGCCAATAGGCATAGCGGATCCTCCACGATCTAGAAGCCCTACCCAGGGAACTCGGCCATCCCGAATCTTTTTTTAGCCCGGGTGTGCCGGTCCCGTGTCGAGCGAACGAGCGGACCGACTGCGATGAGTGTCACGAACAGCAGTCCGACCTCGATGTGGTACACAACGCCATATCCCACGCTGGGACCCTGCTGTTGCAGGGCCTCGCCGAGCACCCCTCGCTCGACCAACGCGGAGACACCATCCCGGATCGCGCCGCCAAGGGCGACAGCGACACCGGTCGCCGTGGCCTGTACGCCACCCCAGGCCCCCAAGGCCAGACCGCCATGATCCGAGTCAGCCAACTCCATGGCGGCGGTCAGGGTGCCCACGACGAACAGACCCGCTCCCGTGCCGATGAGGACAGCCCCTATGCGGAACAGCAGGGGTGACATCAACGGCGCGGAAAAGATAACACAGGAAAAGGCGACCAAGCCGATCAACACGCCCACGGCCGCCAGCCTGTAGGGATTGTATCCGCGCGACAGCCACCGCGCGGCAAGGGCGAACCCAACAAGAGTACCACCCGCGAGCAGGGTCGTCAGCCGCGTCGTCTCGGCCACCGACAACCCCAGAACCTCGCCGCCATACGGCTCCAGCAGGATATCCTGCATGGTGAAGGCGGCCGTCCCCAGGCCCACGACCACCAGCAGCCGACCATAGTGCCCGCCTTCCGTGAAGGTGGCCCAGGCCTCGCGGAAGCGGGGCGTCGCCCGGCCGGGATCGGTCAGGGCCTTGTTGCGGGGCTCCTGTTTCCACAAGGCCACCACGTTCAAAATCATGGTAACGGCGGCGGCCCCCTGAATCACCTGGATCAGGCGCTTGTTGCCGAAGTCCTCCAGGAGCGCGCCGAAGACCAGGGCACTCCCCGCCATGCCCAGCAGCAGCATGACGTACAGAAGCGCCACCACCCGGGGCCGCGCCTCTTCCGGCGCCAGGTCGTTGGCCAGGGCCAGGCCGGCGGTCTGGGTGGTGTGCAGGCCCGCGCCCACCAGCAGGAAGGCCACGGCGGCGCCGGCCTGCCCCACCAGCAGGGTGGTCTCGCCGGCGTCCTTGGCCAGCACGATCAGCGCGAAGGGCATGACCGCCAAGCCGGCGAACTGCAACAGGGTCCCGAACCAGATGTAGGGGACCCGCCGCCACCCCAGCACCGATTTGTGCGTATCGGAGCGAAACCCGATCAGCACCCGGAAGGGCGCGAACACCAGCGGCAGCGACACCATCACCGCCACCAGCCAGGCCGGCACCCCCATCTCGACGATCATCACCCGGTTCAGGGTCCCCACCAACAGCACCGTCGCCATGCCCACCGAGACCTGGAACAAGGACAGGCGCAGCAGGCGCCCCAGCGGCAACTGATCCGTCGCCGCGTCGGCGAACGGCAGGTACCGGGGGGCGACCTCCATCAGGGCCTTGATCAGGGGTGGGGTCGACGGTGTCATGGGGCGATCGTCATCCTTGCGGGCGCCTTAGCTCCGTTTGGTCAGTTCCAGGGCCTGAGAGATGTAGAATCCGCTGGTGACCCGCTCCGTCCGCCCGATGGTCCAGTCGGCCAGCGCCGGTTCCTGGGCCAGGCGCCTCAGGAATCGCCGCGTGGCCATCGGCTGGATGGCCGGGGAGCGGTCGCCGCGCGGAAACAGCTTGCCGACGGCATGCATGGTGGCCAGCGCCGGCGTGCGGGGGGCGTAGGTGAAGATCATCGAGCGGCGAGTCTGCGCGCTCAGCGTCGACAGCACGCGGAGGATATCAGCCCGGTCGTAGTGGATGAACGAATCCATGGCCACCACATGGTCGAACGGACCCAGCGCCGGGTCCAGCATGTCCCCGACCCGGAAATCCACGGCCCCCGGCAGGTCAGCCGGCAGGCGTTCCTTGGCCAGGCCCACCAGGGTAGGCGACAGATCGATGGCGATCACATGGGCGCCGCGCCGCGCCGCCTCGGTGGCGAAAGCTCCGGTGCCGCACCCGGCATCCAGGATGGTTCGTCCGCTCAGATCCTCGGGCAGCCATTGCAGCAGGATGCCCCGCATGCGGTCGCGCCCGGCCCGCACGGTGCGGCGGATGCGATTGACGGGGGCATCGGAGGTCAGCCGCTCCCAAGCCTTGGCGGCGGTGCGGTCAAAATAGGCCTCGACCTTGCCGCGCCGTTCTTCGTAGGAGGCGCCGGCCATCAGTCGTACCCCAGCAAATCAAACAAATCTCTATCCTTCAAGGGCTTGGCATCCAGTGGCTCGGTTCCGGCATAGAGCCGCGCGGCCAGTTGCAGATACTCCTGTTGCACCGCCTCCACCTCCGGCGTGGGCTCCAGCTCGAACAGCGTGGCCTTCTTCAGGCGGCTCCGGCGGATCACGTCCAGGAGCGGAATGCGGGCCAGCGTCTGGGTGCCGGCCTGGGCGTTGAACTTGTCGATCTGGTCGGTCTGGTCGCTGCGGTTGGCGATCACCCCGCCGACCCGCACCTGGTAGTTCTTCGCCTTGGCCTGGATGGCGGCGATGATGCGGTTCATGGCGAAGATGGAGTCGAAATCGTTGGCGGTGACGATCACCGCCCGCTCGGCATGCTGCAAGGGCGCGGCGAAGCCGCCACAGACCACGTCGCCCAGCACGTCGAACAGCACCACGTCGGTGTCGTCCAACAGGTGGTGTTCCTTGAGCAGCTTGACCGTCTGCCCCACCACGTAGCCGCCGCAGCCGGTGCCGGCCGGCGGGCCGCCGGCCTCCACGCACATCACACCGTTGTAGCCCTCGAAGACAAAGTCCTCGATGCGCAGTTCCTCGGAGTGGAAGTTGACCGACTCGAGCACGTCGATGACCGTGGGGATCAGCGACTTGGTCAGCGTGAACGTCGAATCATGCTTGGGGTCGCAGCCGATCTGCAACACCCGCTTGCCCAACTTGGAGAACGCCACGGACAGATTGGACGAGGTCGTGCTCTTGCCGATCCCCCCCTTGCCATAGACGGCGAAGACCTTGGCGGAGCCGATGGACAGCGCCGGGTCCATGTGGACCTGGGCGCTGCCCTCGCCGTCGCCGTCGCGCTGGCCGGCCGTGTTGACTGTATCGAGCAAGGACTGTCTCCCTTTCCTCTGCTGGCGAGCGTATGGCTCAGGCCGCCACACCCTCGGACACACCCTCCAGCCGGTCCTCCAGCTCCTCCCCCGCGTTGCGCAGGGTTTCGAGCACAGCCTCGTCCGGGGTCCAGTAGTTGCGTTCAAAGGCCTCCAGCAGGCGGTTGGCCACCCGCGCCGAGGCCGTGGGGTTGAGGGCCGCGAGCCGCTCGCGCATCTCCTCGTCCAGCATGAAGGTCTCGGTCAACTGCTCGTACACCCAGGGCGCCACCTGGCCGGTGGTCGCCGACCAGCCCAAGGTGTTGGTGATGGCCGCCTCGATCTGGCGCACGCCCTCGTAGCCGTGCTCCAGCATACCCTCATACCATTTCGGGTTCAGCATCCGCGTGCGGGTTTCCAGCGCCACCTGCTCCGCCAGGGTGCGCACCTTGCCCTCGCCCATGGTCTGGTCACCGATGTAGACGGGCACGCCCTTGCCGCCCTTGGCGCGGGTCACCGCCCGGCTGATGCCGCCCAGGGTGTCGAAGTAGTGGTCCACGGTGGTGACGCCCAGTTCCATGGACTCCAGGTTCTGATAGGCCAGATCCACGCCGGACAGGATCTCGCCCAGCAACTCGGCCTTGGGCGCCGGCTTGCCCTCGCGGCCATAGGCGAAGCACTTGCGCCGAGTATAGGTCTCGGCCAGTTCGTCTTCCTCGGCCCAGCCGCCGCTGTCCACCAGCATGTTGACGTTGGAGCCGTAGGCGCCGTCGGCGTTGGAGAACACCCGCAGGGACGCCTCCTCCAGGTCGCACCCATGCGACGCCTGGTGGGCCAGGGCATGCTTGCGGACGAAGTTCATGTCCTCGGGCTCGTCCTCGGCACTGGCGGCCAGGAAGGCGGCCTCGGCCAGCAGCCGGGTCTGCAACGGCAGCAGGTCGCGGAAGATGCCCGACAGGGTCATGATCACGTCCACGCGCGGTCGGCCCAACTGCTCCAGCGGGATCAGCTCGGCGCCGCAGAGCCGACCGTAGCTGTCGAAGCGCGGCCGGGCGCCCATCAGCGCCAGGGCCTGGCCAATGGGGCCACCCTCGCTCTTCAGGTTGTCGGTGCCCCACAGCACCATGGCCACGGTCTCGGGCAGGGCGTTGCCCTCGGCCAGGTGACGCTCCAGCACCCGCTGGGCCTGCATGGCGCCATCCTTGACGGCGAAGGCGCTGGGCAGGCGGAACGGATCGAAGCCATGCAGGTTGCGCCCGGTGGGCAGGATCGCCGGCGTACGCAGCAGGTCGCCACCCGGGGCCGGATGGGTGAAGCCCCCCTCCAGGGCATGCAGGATCGCCGGGATCTCGGCATCCTTTTGCAGCAGCCCGTCGATGCGCGCCAACTCCTCGAACAACGCTTGGTCGATGTTGGCGGCGGCCGCCGCGTCGGCGTTGGGGAAGGACCGCAGGGCGATCTTCAGGGCGGCCCCGGCATCGCCATGGGTCATCAGGGACTCGACCGCCGCCAGGTCCGGCGTGGCCTCCCGCGACGCCTCGGCCAGGGCCACCAGCAGGTCGCGCCGCGCCTCCACGGACGGCGTCTGGCCAACGACATGCAGGCCATGCGGGATCAGGGTGTATTCCAGTTCTTGCAGGGCATGCCGCAGGCTTTCCATGCGTGCCGCCAGCGCCTGCTCGTCAAGGGTCTGGCCCCAGTCGTCCGGCGCCTCGCCCTCGGTCGGCCCTTCGGCCAGTTCCAGTTCGATGGCCTGGGTCTGAATCAGCGGCACCATGCGGGCGCGCTCGGCGGCGTCATCCGGCGGCAGGGACCGCCACCGCTCCAGCGACGCCTTCAAGTCCGCCAGCCCCTTGTACAGGCCCGCCTGAGCCACCGGCGGCGTCATGTAGCTGACCAGGGTGGCCGCCGAGCGGCGCTTGGCGATGCTGCCCTCGGACGGGTTGTTGGCCGCGTACAGGTAGATGTTGGGCAGATCGCCAATCAGCCGGTCCGGCCAGCACGCCCCAGACAGACCGGTCTGCTTGCCGGGCATGAACTCCAGCGCGCCATGCATGCCGAAGTGCAGCACCGCATGGGCGCCGAAGGTCTCCGACAGATAGCGGTAGAAGGCGGCGAAGGCATGCGTGGGCGCGAAGCCCTTCTCGAACAGCAACCGCATGGGGTCGCCCTCGTAGCCGAAGCCCGGCTGCACGGTGACCGCCACATTGCCCAACTGGAGGCCCAGAACGTGGATGGACTGACCGTCGCTCTGCTGGCGGCCGGGCGCCGGTCCCCACTGGGCCTCGATCTCGCTCAACCACTTCTGGCCCTGAACGTGATGGTCCACGCCGATGCGGTCCAGCACGTTGGCCTGGGCGCCATGCTGGCCGGCGTTGCCCTTAAGCAGGCGGTCGCGCAGGTCATCCACCGAGTCCGGCACCTCGACGGTGTAGCCGGTGGCGGCCATGGCCTTCAGGGTGTTAAACAGGGACTCGCACACCGAAAGATAGGCCGCCGTGCCCACCGCCCCCGAGTTGGGTGGGAAGTTGAACAGCACGATGGCCACCTTACGCTCCGCCCGGGGGGTGCGGCGCAAGGTGATCAGCCGGTCGACGCGCGCGGCCAGGGCGTGGACGCGTTCCATCTCCGGCACCATGTCACGGGCGGATTCGCCCTCGCCGCTGTCGACCCGGCCGCCGAACAGCAACGGTCCCGTGGCGCCGTCCAGTTCCGGAATGGCGATCATCATGGTAGATTCCACGGGCAGCAGACCGCGGTCCGACCCGCGCCAGCTCTCCAGCGACTGGAACTCCACCGCATGGGCGGCAATGTAGGGCATGTCCAGCTTGGACAGGATGTCCTCGGCCGCGCGGGCATCGTTGTAGGCCGGACCGCCCACCAGCGAGAAGCCGGCCAGCGACACCAGGGCGTCGATCTGCGGCCGATCGCCCTTCAGGAAGTACTGTTCGATGGCCGGGCGGGCGTCGAGGCCGCTGGAGAAGGTGGGGATGACGCGCAGGCCGCGCGCCTCCAGGGCGTCGATGACGGCGTCATAGTGGGCGCTGTTGCCGGCCAGCACGTAGGATCGCATGACCAGCAGGCCCACGGTGCCACGAATGGCCCCGTCGGGCATGGGCACCTGGGCCAGGTCCTCGCCGATGCGCCCGGGCAGACGCGGGTGATAGAGGCCCACCTCGGGATACTCGGCCGGCGCCTCGGGCTTGGTCTGGCCGCGCAACGCCTTGCGCGGTCCCTCGGCGTAGCGGTCCACCAGGAAGCGGACCATGTTGGCCACGTTCTCCTCGGAACCGGCCAGCCAGTATTGCAGGGTCAGGAAGTAGGCACGCAGATCCTGGGCCTTGCCGGGGATGAAGCGCAGGATCTGCGGGATGCGCCGCAGCATGGCCATCTGCCCGGCGCCGGAATCGGCGGCCTTGTCGTCCTTCTTCTTCATGCTGCCGCGCAGCTTCTTCAGCAGCCCGACGACGCCGCCCTGCTTGGCGTCCATGCGCAACGGACCCAGCTTGGTCAACTGCACGATCTCGCCGGAACACATGGCGCCGATCATGGCGTCGCAATGCTCGCGCCGCGCCTTCAGGGCCGGCAGCACCGCCTGGATATGGTCCTCCATGAACAGCATGGTGACGACGATGATGTCACCTTTCTCGATGTCCTGAAGGCAGCGGCCCAGGGCCTCCATGTCGTCGCCCCACTCCGAGGCGGCATGCAGGCTCAGGTGCAGGCCGGGGAGGTCCTGGCGCAATTCCCGCATGGCCCGGTCGGTGGCCCCCGACAAATGACCGTCCAGGGTCACGATCACGACCCGAATGGGCGTGGTCTCACCGGCTGAAGTGTGCTTTGGCATCATACAACGTCTCGATGGTGATCGTGGCGAGGCCCCGTTCGGTGGCGTACCGCTCTGTATTGCGGCGAGCCTTGCCCCGAACGAAGAACGGGATCTTGTTCAGTTCTCGCTCCGCGTCGGCGGCCCAGACCGGGTCCCCGGAAGGAGAGCCGGCCGGGACGCCGGGCGGCGCGTCGGCGGTCGAAGAGAGAGAGGAGGAGACCGCGGAAGAAGGCGCCTTAGAAGAGGACGCGGGGGAAGAGGGCGCCGGGAAGGAAGACGCCGAGGATGGCTCGGCGGGACCGGCGGGCGGGACGGCGGTGATCTCGGAGGCGGGACGCGGCGTGCCACCCATCGCCCCCAGATGGGAGGGGCCGGCCTCGGCATGAAACTCGAAGTCCTCGCGAAACATGCCCAGCAGGTGTTCCTCAAGGCCCATCATCAACGGATGGACCCAGGTGTCGAACAACACGTTGGCGCCCTCCGGCCCCATTTGCGGGGCATGGCGGGCGGGGAAGTCCTGAACATGCACGGGCGCGGAGATGACGGCACAGGGAACGCCCAGACGCTTGGCCACATGGCGTTCCATCTGCGTGCCCAGCACCAGATCGGGATGGGCATCGGCGATCGCCTGCTCGACCTCGAGATAGTCGTCGGTGATCAGCGGCTCCACGCCATGGGTCGCGGCGGCGGCCCTCAGGTCGCGAGCGAACTCGCGGGCATAGGTGCCCAGGCCGACCACCTGGAAGCCCATTTCCTCGACCGCCACACGGGCGGCGGCGATGGCGTGCGTGGTGTCGCCGAAGATGAACACGCGCTTGCCGGTGAGGTAGGTGCTGTCCACCGAGCGCGAGTACCAGGGCAGCCGCGTGGCCAGGCCATCCAGAACCGGCTCGGCTTCCACCCCGGCCAGATCCGCGACCTCCCGCACAAAGTCGCGGGTGGCCCCCACGCCGATGGGCACCGTCTTGGTGCGCGGCTGGCGGAAGGCGCGCTCCAGCCAGCGGGCGGCGGTGTCGGCGACCTCCGGGTACAGGACAACGTTGAAGTCGGCCTCGCCCAGGCGGGCCAGATCGGCGGGACTGGCGCCCATGGGCGCGGTCACGTTGACGCGCACCCCCAATTGGGTCAGCAGCCGGGTGACCTCCAGCACGTCGTCGCGATGGCGGAAGCCCAGCGCCACCGGCCCCAGAATGTTGCAGGCGGGCGGCGTGCCGTCCGGTCGGGCCGGACGCGCGGTTCCCGGCGCCGGCGCATGCGGCGCCGCCATGGCGCGGGTCAGGGCATAGAACGTCTCGGCGGCCCCCCAGGTTTCCTTGCGCTGGTAGGACGGCAGATCCAGCGGCACCACCGGCACCGGCAGATCCATGGTGCGCGCCAGCCCGCCCGGGTCGTCCTGCAACAGTTCGGCGGTGCAGGAGGCCCCCACCAGCAGCGCCTGGGGCTGGAAGCGCGCGACGGTCTCACGCACCGATCGCTTGAACAACTCCGCCGTATCGGCGCCGAGATCGCGCGCCTGGAAGGTGGTGTAGCTGACCGCCGGGCGATGATCCCGGCGCTCGATCATGGTGAACAGCAGGTCGGCATACGTGTCGCCCTGGGGCGCATGCAACACATAATGCACCCCCTCCATGGCGGTGGCGACGCGCATGGCGCCCACGTGGGGAGGACCTTCGTATGTCCAGACGGTCAGCCGCATGATGGCTCGGACCTTTTTACCCTAAACTTTCAACAGGGCGGACCGCGTCAGCGGCCGCGCGAACAGTTCAGCCAGATCGCCCGCCTGGTCGTACCCCTGGATGGGCGTGAACACCAGTTCGATGGCCCACTTGGTGGTGATGCCCTGGGCCTCCAGCGGGTTGGCCAGCCCGAGTCCGCAGACCACCAGATCGGGCCGCTCCTCCCGCACGCGGTCCAACTGCGGCTCCAGATCCTGACCCTCGACCAGACGCGTGCCCTCGGGCAGCAGCGCCAGATCGGCGGCCAGCAGGCTCCGGTGCAGGTACGGCGTGGCCACCTCGACCAGGGTCATGTCCAGTTCCCGGGACAAGAACCGGGCCAGCGGCGGCTCAAGCTGAGAATCGGGCAGGAAGGCGAGGCGCTTGCCGGCCAGGATGGTCTTGTGGCGCGCCAGGGCGGCCTTGGCGCGGGCGCGGCCGGGCGCGGTGACCGCCTCGACATGGGCCGGGTCCACCCCGAACGCGTCGGCGGCGGCCTTCAGCCACAGCGTGGTGCCTTCCTCGCCCAAGGGGAACGGGGCGTTCAGCGCGGCACAGCCGCGCCGCTCCAACAGCCGCGCGGTCTCGCCCAGGAACGGCTGCGCGAGCAGCATGCGCGTGTTCGGGCCGACCGCCGGCATGGCGTCGG
>Ga0126339_10002391_pt1 | contig 13404 bp, 27 predicted proteins | sample OrbTmetagenome_2_FD_92532 | JGI IMG/M metagenome (GOLD analysis project Ga0126339, IMG submission 92532) | Coral microbial communities from Petempiche,Puerto Morelos, Mexico - Orbicella T R C metagenome | ecosystem: Host-associated > Invertebrates > Cnidaria > Coral | place: Petempiche,Puerto... | reverse complement strand
TTTTCTTCCATATCTTTTTTATTCAATAAATTATTCAAAGAATAATAATTAATAGCAGAAATTACTTTATAATCAGTAGTTTGTCCTAATTCTTCTCTAATTTTAATTTTCTTTTTATTGAAAAAATAATCTTTATCTCCCAAATTATATTGCATTGGTTTAACTAATGCAATTAATTTATTATCTAAATTGTTTTGATATAAATCACGATATATTGCTTCAATAAATTCTTCAGTGACTTCTTTTTTTCTGTAATTTGGATGCAAAACAAGATTGTGAATGATAATTAAATTATTAATATTATTTAAATCAAAATAATCAATATTATCTTTAATTTCTTTGTAAACATCTTCAATATCATAAGAATTCAATAATTCACTCAAATCAACATCAAAATTTCTTGCAAATCCAAAATGCCAAACACTAACACTATATTCACCGATTAAAAATGGTGGTTTTTTTTCTTTAATTCTAACTTCATGAATAAAACCTTCATGTTCAGTTATAAAAGTTTCATTTTTGGTTGTAAGATCGAAATTTTTAATATAACTGTTAGTCTTAAATGTTAGCTTGTTTAAAAAATTATAATTTCTACTCATCCTCTTCATCTAATTGTAATTCGTGCCCTTTTTCCATCTTGTTTAGCAAATCTGTATAATATTTACTAATTTCATTCTGTGGTAAGAAATCTTTAGGTTCAAAATGTTCTTCTACCCAATCTACCCAATATAAATCAACTTGTAAACGAGTCATATCATTTATAAAATCATTAATGGTTTGGGGTAAAGGAAATTCAATTTTAAATCCTTTTCGAACTTTCTTTATTTCATATTTGGGTGATTCTGAATCAAAAATAATTGTAATTTCCGTATTATTTACAATTTTTAAATTTTCAGTAAATTCTCCATCCCATCCATGAAATAAAACTTTTATTTTTTTCACAAGATCATTATCCGTTTCAAATGGATAAAGCATATTAGTAAAAAATGGGAGATTGAGAAACTTTTTAAATTTCTCAGTCCCCATTGTATCTATAAAAGGACAAACTTTTATCATTACTTATTGTTGTTAAATAAAAAATAATTATCCTTACCGTACCAATTATTAGTTTTAACAGTATAATCAAGAATATCTATTTTACAGTAAAGATATTTTTCGTCTGATTTATTACCATCAGCATTTACTAATTTAATATAAAATTCATCATCATTAATAACATCAAAAGTTTTCCTATCTTTAGCTTCATGAAAACTTTGAAAGTGATTTAAATCTGGACTTGATGCTCTTAATTCACCTTTTGAATTTTCTACTAAGAAAATTATTTTAGTGTAACAATGCCAGTCAGTATTTTGAGTAGCAATAGTACCTATATTTTTAATATTCTCAGTAAAAATGTAATAAAAATTGGTGCTTAATTTAGAATAATCCTCTTTATTAATTTTATTTATTCTTTTTGTATGTTTATCATGAAGATATTGATTATCTATTTTTTTATGAGTACCCAATAGAATTGAACTCATATTAGTAAATGTATTATCTTTATAATCGGTATGTATTGTGTTAATAAATTTCCAATTATTTTTTCCAATTCTTTTATATAAACAATATCTTCTATCTCCTTGCATTATAGCATATCCAAAACGATCTATAGATAAAGGTTCATATGTTAATGCATAAATTTCATCATTATGTATTAACCAATATCTAAAAAAATAAACACTTTGAGTAATTAAAAACTCTCTTATTACATCATCCTTTTTATCAGAATTTCTCAAACGTTTCATTTCTTTATCAAAATCCTTAGATTCTAATTGTACAATGTTTTTAAATCCTTTAATTGTGTAATATTTTTCAATCTCTTGAAAAAGTGTTTCTAATGTTTTTGGAGTTTTATATGTGAATTTCCCTCCATTAAATGTTAAATTTATTGAGAAACCATAAACATTTCCTATAATGTCTGATTGATCACTAATGGAATAGTGAGCGAATGAATATCCACAATATACAATTATGAATAACAATATGAATGTTATTTTTTTCATAGCATTAGTATTTTTGTTAGAATAATATACGATTTACTATGAAAATTTGTTACAATTAACCATATTATTCGGTTAAAGAATATTCACCTACAACTAAAACTAATAATTTATCTGGAACAGTCCCTTTTATGTTTTGTCTCATAACCTCAGTAACATAATGATCTGATAATAATTCACCAACGTTCATCCAATTTCTATCTTTGACTTCAAAAATAGTTTCTTCTGTTTGACTGTTAATATATTTAACAGTTAATCGAGGTGTATCTTTGGTATATTTCTTCATTTTAGTCTTTTTTATCTGTTTGTTTTTCTTCAAATAATTTTGCTACTGGTTTGATGAAATTTTTAAATATGATTTCAGCAAGTTTAACTACTGTTGTTGAAACCATTCCTAATACAATTAAAAAACCAACAAAATGTGAACCTGATTGACTTATAAAATCTAAAAATTCTTTAAATGTCATGATTTATTCTTTCTTTTTAATTTTCCATTTATGTCCCATATAACCACTGAATGTAAGCCATCCGTCTTTTTGTTCTCCACCAATACCACCAACACTAACATCAAAACCACATTCAAAATCTTTACCAACTACTGCAAAAAATGCAGATTCTTTTCCATTTGGTCTTAATTCAATATCTGTTATAATAGTTTTCACTGGTGAAAATCCTAATTGTATGTCAAAACTATCACCACCATCCATTAATTCACCACCAATCCATTCTTCTTTTTTCTCAACAAATTGCCCCCATAATGGGTATTCTTTACCATTTACAATCATAATAATCTATTTAAAATTTGTGTTTTAATATTTGTTTGCTTAATTCCCTCATTTTGTCGGGGGGTGTGAACGAAATTTCTATTGGCTATAAGATCATGTAAGTTTAAATCATCGATAGCAACCCATGCAGCAATTTCATTTTTATTTTCATGAACATGTTTTAATATTTCATGTGCTCTACATTGGTCTAATTCATCCAAACTCATGTATTTAACACCCCATAGGGAAGGAGTGAATTCTTTAATTGGTCTAATAATACCATTCCATTCAAAAATTTTATTCATCGTCTCAAGATCATAATGATATTTCCAATCACTTGATAATATAATAAATGCATTGGTTTTTTCTAAAATCTCATTTAATACATCTACACATTTTTTATCAAATCGATAACAATTCCATTCCGGATGTCTCTTTTTTGAATAAAATTGTTGAGTTGTTGCTAATACTCCATCAATATCAAGATATATATACTTTATGTAATCTGTTTTATTCAAAATCTAAATTAGTATTAATGTTAACCATTTGAGGTGGTGTATAAACATTTGGATTTTGTTTTAAATTCATTTCCATATTATATGCTTTTATCACCACTTTACCACAATGTGGACAAAGTAAATCACTGGTTATAAGAAACATTCTAAAATCTTCCTCATAGTGACCAGTGAATTTTTCACAGTGTGGACAATTAATCGGTTGTTTCCTCACCATTTTTTTCAATATTAAATTCTTCTTTAATTATTCTTTCAAATACATCCTTTGGTAATGCACCATGTGCCATTTTTGGTTGTTCGGTAAGAGGTATAAATAATAAAGAAGGGATACTTTTGATACCATATATTGTAGCTAATTCCAGTTCTTCTTCTGTATTAATTTTATATATATCAATTTTACCCTCATATTCTTTTTCTAATTCTTCCAGAAGTGGTGCAACAATTTTACATGGTTGACACCAATCAGCATAAAAATCAATGATGACTGGTTTATTACCTTTAAATGACCATTCTGTTGCAGTTGTATAGTCAAAAATTTTTTCTTTAAATGTTTCGTTTGTTAAATTTTCCATATTTGTTGTTTAAATTTATTTAGCAGATAAACACCTTTCATTATTAAAAAGAAAATAATTAAAAATGTACCTGCAATTATTTCTTGAATGATTGATATTATTATGAGGATTATAAATACAATAATTAATAATATTATACTAATACTTCCAATTAAATAATCTTTAATCATTTATTTTTAATTTATTCCAAATCTGTGATGCATAATCTATTTGTACTTTACAATCAAATATAGGATCATGTGCAGGTCCATCAGTGTTATGTAAAACTTGTTTCTTAACTTCAGGAGCAAATGCAACTAATGTTCTTAAATCCATTTCATTTCTAAACCCCCAAGGCATTTCATGATAGTTACACATAACATATGCATCTTCTAAAATACCAATATCAAAACGAGCACCATTACCCCATATCTTTACATTTTCAATGCATTCATCTAACCAAAATCTAAATTCTCCTAATACTTGAGCTAAATGATTTCCATCTTTTGTTAATTCAAGACGAACTTCATCGATTTGTTGCATCCACCATTTTAATGTACTTGCATTAATTTTTAGTCCTTGATCTAAACAAGATTGCATATCAATTATTTGATAAAATTCTCTACCAGTTTCTCCTGTTTCAATATTAAATTCTACTGCTCCAATTGAAACGATAACCGAATTACTTTTATTACCCATTGTTTCAAGGTCCAACATTACATGTTCAAATACTTTATTTTCCATTTCGTTTTTTATTTTTAATTATATTATAACCCGTGTGCAGCATTACAAAAGTCCCATAATTTATTTATTTCAGTAAAATTAATATCGTTTTTATACCATTTAAGTGCTGTTTTAAAAATGTACTTTTTATATGAATATTCTTTTTGATACTTAACGTACATATTATTTTTAATTCCTTTCCAATAATCAGCATTTGCAGAAATATCACACATTTTTAAAATTATTGCACGATAATCTTTTACTGTTTTTGGAAATGTATTTAATTGACGTAATAATCGATTTTCTGCAGGAACATCCGTAACAGCTAATACAATATCAGCCACATCTTTATTAGTTTTAAGTTTTAAATTATTGTATGTTTGATCAGTATCTTCCAGTAAATCATGACAATATGCTGCAGCTAATGTATGTAAATAATCTTTCCAATGTAAAAATATACTTTGAAATTTTTTTACATTATTTGCAACATTATCTAAATGTACAACATAATTTTCATTGTCATCACCATAGGTACAATTAGATTTATTATGTCATTCAATAGCATAATCTCTAATATTTGTTATCATTTCTTTAATTAACATAATTTCATATTTTTACATGTTTCCAAGTATAATAATTAATAATTTTCCAAATACATGGTTTATTAACATTATATTCTTCAGCTAACGTTTTATAATTTATTCCATTTTTAAATTTTTTTCTAATTTCAATAACATCATTTTCATTTAATTTCGCATTAGAATTTTTCTCACCAATTGTATTTTGTCTATGTTTTTCTTTAGTTACGTTTGATTTTTTAATTCCTAAATTAATATTTTTTAAATGTTCTTTTACTTTTTTTGTATGATTTTTTCCAAACATTGGATTTTTTTGTCCATTAAAATCTGCATGATTTTTAGATATGTTGTTTTTATGCTCTTCTGTTAGTTTTTTATTTAACCAATATCCTTGACAAATTGTGGAATTACCCTCTCCACCATCTGCAATATTATATCCTGTCATTCTGTTTTGAGAATTGTAATGTTTAATCCAATATTTTTCTTGTTGTGATAAAATAATTTCATTTTCACAATATTCAATAATTTCTTTAATGAAATTTTCTTTTCCATATTTATTAATGGCTAATTTTATTAATTTACCAGACCCCCAATAATTTTTTCTTTTAGATGAATGTTTTCCAATATATATTTTCCCATTAATTTTATTAATTATTTTATAAATGTACATATTGTTTTTAGATTTATTATAAATACTAATAAATCTTCAATTAGTCCATGTCATCGTTTCTATTTAAAATTATATCGATGAATTCACTATCATTCATTTCATTTAACAATTCTTCCGATTGTTCTGCAATAACTTGAAGATGTTTTTCTTCTTCGATTAATTCTTCTTCTGTCTGTACAAAAACTTTTTCACCCGAATAATTTTCAAATAAAGATTGTAAATCGGCTCTAAAAGTATTCAGTTCTTCTTCATCTTCAAAATACATCTCAGGTTCAATTGTCCACATAGATGGAAATATCCCAACACTTGCATCTCCGGGGGCAGTTATGTGAAACTTTGATACTTTAATTTGATCTTTCATCGTCTGTTATTTTAAATATTATTATTTTTTTTATTTCTAATTCACCACCATATTCAAATCTGCTTACATATTCAATTAATTCATCCATTGCATCTGAATATTTATTGGATTTACTTCGAAACATATGATTAGGTAATCTGGTTTCATAATTTTTAAATGTAAATTGAAATCCAATAACAATATTATTTGTACTCATTCTGAAATAATTTTATAACATTATATGGCTTCATCATTATAATTCTTTCAACAGTTTTCATATGATTATTTTCCAAAGCAGGAATCCATTTACCATCATCTAATTTCATCCAAGTACTAAATGCATCTGGTGCAACCGTTTCTGGTGGTGCAAGTATACCACTTATTTGAACAGTTACAATATGATTATCAAAGTGAATTTCTGTTCCACCATCATTATTTTGTGTTAATAATTTCTTCATAAAAATGATTATATATTTTAATCGTTAAAAATATTAATAATTATTCTTAATTCCAAATATTTTTGTTATAGTTATGGATTTTGTATATTTTGATATTTTTAAATTTCCCATTCCATAGGGAATCAGAATTATATAAACTGTCATCTCCACAAGTTTGTAAAAAATCGATACTATTTATATATCTTTTATTTTTAGTATCATGTACAATCCACCATCCATTTAAATTAGGGTAAAGATAATTACCTAATGAATCCTTAGGGGATTCTACCCATACACTATCTCCATATTCAATTTTACCTCTAAAACGTTTATCTTTTAAGGTATCTTTCAATAATGATAATCGCCATTTATCATTTAACATTTCATGACTAATTGCCAATATTCGTTGTTTACTGGCATTAGATGGATCAATTTTAAAACCACTTCCGGTAATTAATGGATTATTATCACATTGTGCCTTAACAGGATTGTAAATACTACCCCAAGATATATATAATAATTCTGTTGATGGTAACTTAACATCAGACAAATCAACAAAATGAAGTGTTCTATTTTTTATTTTATCACAGGATAGGATTACAATGATAAATAATAATACAATCAATAATCTGAATCTCATAATAAAAAATTTTTAGGCAAATATACAAAAAAAAATAAAAAATGTTATATATTAATTAATATTTTTTCATAAGTTTGTAAAAAATAATTTTATTAAAAAACATAAATCATATACTTAATATTAAAAGAGTTTTAAAGGATTTATTATCATTATTTAATTATAATCGACAAACTGGACATACATCACTACTTAATGAAATTGGAAAAAAAGAGGATGTCTATATTATAATTAGGAAGAAAGACGAACTTGCTAATTTTGATGAAAAAAATCATAATAAAATAATCCCAATACATAACATTAATATGTTAAATGGTGTTGAAAAAAAACCAATATTATTAGATAATGGTGTGTTAATGGAGTTAATTGGGTCATCAATTAATAAAATTGAAGATATTGAAAGAGAAAAAGATACACATATTCAATTTATGCAAATTATGAATACATATATGGAGCATCATAAAAAAGTATTTCCACAATATTATTCACAAAATGAAAAAAATGGTAATATACAACCTAATATAATGTAACAATTAAATGTTTTTTTCGTATTGAATGTTAAATGAAATTTTTATATGACAGATATTGATTTAATTAATAAGGTTTTAAATGCCAACAGTCCATCAGATATATTTACAAGTGATTTTAAAAAAGAATATATCCGATTTAGTAAATTAATTCATCCAGACCATTGTAAACATCCATCAGCATCAGATGCTATGGCAAAATTAAGTACATTTAAAGATGAATTAAATAATGGTATAACACATACAGATGATAGTGGACCATTAAAAAGATTTGATAAAAAAATAGTTTATAATGTAACAGATAAAAATGAAAATTTATTAAAAAAATCTGTAGAAAATTATAAATTATTAAAAAGTAAAGCAACATCTAAAACAAAAAATTTCTTGAATTACTTACCTGACCATATGACATTGACGAACCGTCAACTTGTCATACTTTTTAAAGATAGAACTGTACCATTAATTGGACATCAATTTGAACAAAAACATGTTAATTGGGTATTTAGTCGTTTATTTGAATTTAGTTTATGGGTTCAACAGGTAGGTTTTTCACACATGGGTTTAAATCCGGAAACTATATACGTAGTGCCTGAAACACATGGGATAATCTGTACTTCATTTTATCACTTAACACCATTATTTAAAAAAGCAAATACAGTATCAACTCGTTTTAAAAATTGGTATCCAACAATATTATTTAGTGAAAAAATTGCAACACCAGATATTGATTTAGAACTTTCCAAAAAGATTGCATTATATTTGTTGGGTGATAAATCAGGAGCAGGTACTAAATTACGAAGAGATAAAAATGTTAATCAAAATATGTTGAATTTTTTATTAACTAAACATAAAGGTGAATTTGTTGATTATGATGAATATCGACAATTATTAGCTAAAAATTTTCAAAAAAAGTTTTATACATTAACAATTTAAAAATTAAATTTATGGGATTAAAAGAAAATGCAGATGTTAAATCATTCGAAGAAATGGATGCATCAATGGAATCAGTAGAAAATACTGATAATGTAACAGATAACGTAACTGAAACAACTGATGAAGTTGTTGAAGATACAAAAGAAGAAACTAAAGAAGAATAATTATGGGGTATAGCGGTTGGTCACAAGACACGTATCAGAGTATCTCAAGAGATTACTCTACTAAATCTGCTGATGAAATCTTTAATGATAGCGAAGCAGAAGAAATGTCCCCTGTTGGTGTGGATATTCGTGAATCACGTGATAGTGAAGAACATCCAGAATCATTAGCAGTTATGGTTTTTCTTGATGTAACAGGTAGTATGGGAAGAATTCCTGAAATTATCGTCAAAGAAAAATTAGGTGCTCTTATGAACACAGTTATCGATAATGGTGTTGAACATCCTCAAATATTTTTCGGTGCAATTGGTGATCATATCACAGATCAATCACCATTTCAAATTGGTCAATTTGAATCAGGTACTGAGGAATTAGATAAATGGTTATCATCAATTTATCTTGAAGGATATGGTGGTGGTCAAGGAAGAGAAAGTTATAGTCTTGCTTGGTTATTAGCAGGTAGACACACATCAATTGATTGTTTCGAGAAAAGAAATCAAAAAGGATTCTTATTCACAATTGGTGATGAAGCTGCTTGGGACAGAATCGATGGTCGTTCATTACAAAAAATTATGGGTTATCCAGAAGCAACTAATTTAACAGATGAACAATTATTAGCAGAAGCACAAAGAATGTATAATGTTTATCACATTCATATTAACGAAGCTAATTATAAAGATGATCCAAACGTGATTGGTTATTGGAAAGATAAAGTTGGAGAACGTTTAATAGTTCTTAACGATTATCAAGCAATTAGTGAAACAATAGCAACAATTATTGCAATGCAACATGGTGTTGACATGGAGAAAGCAATGAGTGCATTTGATCCTGACACAAAAGCAATTGTAACTACTGCAGTTGCTCATGTTTCAAAGACTACAATTGTAGCATCTGATGATGAAGGTGTGACAGAATTGTAATAATAATTAAGAATATAGATGTAAAAGGATGATTATTTAATCATCTTTTTTTTGTAACATAATATTTGAAATATCGTATAATATAGAAAAATAAAAAATATGAGAACAAGAAAAGTAAATATAGTTATTGGTTTATCGTATGGTGATGAAGGTAAGGGAGTTGTTGTTAACGAGTTATGTGGTGCTGCACATAAGCCATTAGTAGTTAGATTTAGTGGTGGTCATCAAGTTGGTCATACGGTAGAGTATAATGATATTCATCATGTATTTTCTAATTTTGGTTCAGGTACATTACGTGGAGTTCCAACATATTGGTCAGAATATTGTACTGTAAATCCGATTGGTGTTAGAAAAGAAGGTGAAGTATTAAGAGAAAAAATGGGATTTGACCCAATTAATATATATGATGAAAATTGTATGGTAACTACGCCATATGATGTATATTTCAATCAAAAGAAAGAAAAGGTAGATTTACATGGTTCTGTTGGTGTAGGATTTGGTACTACAATAGAAAGAAATGAAAATTATTATAAATTACATGTACGGGATTTGTTATATCCTGCAATTCGTGATGCGAAATTAAAGAATATTGCAGAAAAATATTATAAAGTAAAATTTAAACCGGACTTTGTTGCATCATTTATCGAGGCGTGTGATGAATTAGTCGAAAAATTTGATGTTGTAAAAAGTCTTGGAGATATATTAACTAATCCAACTAAATGGGATTTTTATGATTTAGTTTTTGAAGGAAGTCAGGGTATTTTATTAGATATGGACTATGGTTTCTTTCCAAATGTTACACGTAGTAACACTATTTCAAAAAATGCTGTTGAAATATTGAAACCATTTCATGAATGGTATCATTTAGATATCAAAAATTATTATGTTAGTCGTGCTTATCAAACAAGACATGGGAATGGGTTTATAACTAATGAAGATGCTGACATTGATTATATTAAAGAAAATCTGGAAGAAACTAATGTTCTTAATGAATTTCAAGGAAAATTTAGAAAGGGCGTTCTTGATCTTGATTTGATGGAATATGCATATGATTGTGATAGATATTACAATAGTGGTTTAGGTGATACTTTTGTTATTACTTGTTTAGACCAAGTTCCAAATGAATTCCCAATTACTGTTAAGGGAGAAAGACAAACAATAACAGTTGAAAAATTAAAAAACTTATTAAACACTTCTAATTTATTTGGGTGTTATTCACCTAAAGGAGGTTTAGTGCAAATTTAAATATTATGGAAGATAATGTATACATTGACGATGACGGTAATGAAGTACGTGATATGGAAGGTAATTTTTGTCATGGACTTGTAGATGAACATGGTAATTTAATTAAAAAAACACCATATCAATATCCATATTCTTATGATGGTCACATTACTTGGCGTGGTGGTGAAAATGAAGAAGCCAATAAAACAATCTATTCTGATAGATTATACCAATGGGATTGGGACATACATGAAGAATTGTGTCAAAAACATTTCGGAGATAGAGCACAATGGTGGAATAGTCGTCCGGCAGCTAAAATTGAGGCATTTCTTAGGGACTGGTGCGATGATCCTGATTTAAAATTAATTTTTGTTATGCAATATTGTAATGCATCATCAGGTTATCCAGTTTGGAGATTTGATTTTAAACGAACAAAAAAAGATGAAACTAAAGGGAACTCATAGTATAAGATATACTCTTGAAGGGAAAAAAGAGGAAATTATTGTTGAAGTTGAACTGAAACAAATAAGTGGTTTAATGTTACCGGGGCAAAACGTATACGAAGGTTTTGCCCTTGTAAACGGCAAAAATTTCGAACATCCACAATTAAAATCTTGTGTGAATGCTCAATATATGGCAGAAAGTATTGCACTTGAACATATACAAGCATTACGTGAAAAACACGGAAGTAAATTAAGAGTTAAAAAAGATAAAAAATAATTATTTATTTTCTTCAAACTTATTAATAATATTACGCACAGATTCTTCAACAGATTCAAGATCAGTATTAACATTCAACCAAGCATGTGGCATTGGTTCAAATGGTGAGTCAATACCTGTGAAATTTTTCAATTCTCCTGCCGTTGCTTTAGCATATAAACCTTTCACATCTCTTTCTTCACAAACATTAATAGGTGTGTTTAAATGAACAAATTTAACTTTAGGTATTATTGTTTGAATAATATCTCTCATTTCATTTGTCGGTGTTATAAAGCTTGCAATAACCATAATGCCGTTTTGATTTAAAATTTTAGCAACTTCTGCAGCACGTCTTAAATTTTCAAGTCTATCTTCTACAGAAAAACCTAAATTATTGTTTAAACCATCACGAAGTACATCACCATCTAATAAAAATATCTTTTTATTTTTATGTTCATAATACTCAATAATCTTTTTACCAATTGTTGTTTTACCTGAACCAGATAAGCCATTAAACCATATTGTTTCCATTTTCTTCTTTGATATTTTATTCCATATTACTTCGAATAAGTAATATCCTAATGTTTTTAATAATAATTCCACAAGTGCAATTCTACCACTTAAAAGAATATGTCCTGTGAAACCAAATGCAATTATAAAAGTCAGAACCGTACTCCAACCTCTATAAACTAAACTCTTTAATAAAAATCTATTCTTAATCATTATAAATAAATACACAAAAAATAATAATTTATTATAAAAAATTTGGTAATTCCATATATTTCATTAACTTTGTGATATGAAAAAATTATTTATTAGTATTTGCACAGAATATGAAGTTGGTTGGGGTCAAAAACCAGATGGTTTATTATTATCTGAAGATTTAAAAACTTTAGAAGAAGCAATTGAACCATATAACAACAGAACTAAGGGTTCACATGAAATGTATTGGAACTATTCAAAACCAGAAGAAATTTATTGTTCTGATGAAGATTTCAAAAAAGCATTTGGTAATGCTGAAAAGATTTTAAAACATTTAAAATCAATTAAAACTTTGAATATTGACTTATTTAAAAAATTAGATTAATGAAACCAGCAGAATTTTATAAAATAATGGAAAAGTTTGTTGAAGAAGACAAACGATGGAGATCACTAAAAGTAGGTGATTTAATATTTGATGAACAACCAAGATGGTTTGAGAATGATTATCATGAAATGAGAATAGAAGAAATCGATCTTGATGAACGTGAGATAAAAGCACATGATACTTCTAACCCGAATTATGTTAGAACACTTGGTTTATTTTTAACTCAAGAAGAATTTAATAATTTATAACCATGAAAATAAATTTAGACCGTTATTTAAATCAAGAATTAAATATCTTAGCCGAATTAATATTACAAAATGGTGATTGGAAAAGAATTGATGAAATGGCTTTTGAAAGAAAGTTTGGTGATCGAAACATTATTTTAGTTATATTTCCAGAATTATTAAGATATGGATATGTCTCTCGTCCGGGACGTAATGGAGATAAAGTAGTTAGTGAAGACCAAGCAGTTGTTTGGTTAGCATGTAGAATTGAATTAGAAGGTGAACAAAAAAACAATTGGCATTATCCAATATTAGAAGAATTAAAAAATTGAGTAGAAGCAAATTTACCACTCAAACCTTTTCATGATGAAGATG
>Ga0126339_10002390_pt1 | contig 13405 bp, 8 predicted proteins | sample OrbTmetagenome_2_FD_92532 | JGI IMG/M metagenome (GOLD analysis project Ga0126339, IMG submission 92532) | Coral microbial communities from Petempiche,Puerto Morelos, Mexico - Orbicella T R C metagenome | ecosystem: Host-associated > Invertebrates > Cnidaria > Coral | place: Petempiche,Puerto... | reverse complement strand
TACGAGGCACTTCTTCAACACCTAACCAGTATTCCTTCTGTCTGTTTACGAGGCGGTTTTTCGTGTTTGTTTGCCCTTTAATCCCTGCTAATTCCATCGAATCTCTTTTGCCCGGAAGAGCCAAGCCAAAAACAGGGTTAGCACGACAACACGACATCATTGTTTGCCGTTGACAATCACACAGGACGGTAAATTTAGGACCCTCGAATGAGTGTTTAGTTACATTTTATCGTGAAACCGCAAGACTTATCCCCGTACTTAAAACCTGGTTATTATCAAATGCCAAGGAGACTATTAACGACTTTGGGGACTGTCAAACGTTTCGTGCCAAGGGGAAACGCTACAAAAATCCCAGACACGGTGGTCGGGAGACAGCGCGTGATTAACGTCATCCAACACAAGAAACCGACGAAAGAGCCAATTGAGAAGCCCAGCGTTGTGTTCACGTTAACTGTGAATCTGGTGTGAAGTCACCCCGAGTCAATACCTGACATATTTAGTGAAATGCGGCTTCGTCTATAGACTTCTATAAAGCGAAGGATCGTTTTCCGACGGGCTCCAGTTCAATTTCGTCGACTAATGGCTAACGGTATGACAAGATTGAATGTCCCGATGCTATTCCTGTGGTTTGTTCTCCTCTTTAATGGTATGTGGCATATATTTGTCTTGAAATTTTATGTCGTCTTATTAGCTTGCGAAATGTCGAACGACTGATCAAAGACGGACTCATCTGTGCTGTTGAGATAACTTTGTGCTGAAGGAAAACGTTGTATATTAATTGAGCTCTTAACTGACAATTAATTCATCACACATGGGAGAGATTGCTATCAGAAGAACTGTTGACATTTTCTTGCAAAGCGAACTAAACTGTAAGGTAAAACAGACACTAAACGACTTCTGTGATAAGCAGAGAGTTGAACATTAGGCGTGAAAACAATTCAGCAATAAACAAGTTGTACAATTAATCAGATATCAGTCCTGTCTGGAAATGAAGGATTGAACTATAAGGCTGTGGTGTTATCTCGAAAAGATAAGATTGCAGCTTGGATATTTTACTGTCTCAGCGCTGATTAAATAAGCGGGGAACTAAATGGGCTTATCTTCTTCGAGGGGGAAGGTTGTTCGTGATCTTCGTATTATCGCGTTCTCTTAACAGCTGTAGGTTTTTCGTTTTCGTGTTGTATCTTATTATCTTTTAATAAGGTCTTAAACGATCTTAGCTTGTGGTTAGAAAAAAATTATATTGAAATTTATATCAAACATGACGAGCATGCAAAAGAAAACCTTAGTTTGAAATTCAAAGAATCGTGTTCGCCGTATTTTAAGGGAATAAGTTGGCGGTCAACGTTTTTCTTTCAAACTCCGGAAATATACATACATCGGGCAACAGACTAACAAAACAACTGCTAAAACAACAACAGTCAGTTTGTTTTATACCCAACTTTAGTGGATCGTTCAAGTTCTTATTTAGCACGTCCTTAGCTTTATCGTTACACTGATTGCGAGTTAATCCAAACACGAATCAAAACGCTAAATGTGCTCTTCTAAGTGTACCATGCATTCCACGAAAAACGAAAATGGTTGAAATTATTTAAAGTGGTAGGTCGGATTTAAGTGTTGTTGTTGTTTTTTGCTTTCAGTGTCCGTAAATTCTCGTGCCCCTTTTAATCAGTGATACCGTGGCTAAGGACATGACATCCCTTCATGATCATCAGACCGTCTTTGTTTGTCTGTTTATTTTCCTACAGTGTATCATATCCAAGATAATCGTTAACAAAAATAGCGTGGAACGGAAAGCCGGCAGATCTATTTCAAAGCTAATTCCGTCCACACTAATGCGCGGTCATTTACAAGTGCGTGATACCCACTTATTGCGTTTTGCCTTATAGCCACACAAAAACAATGGTAGCTTTAATTTTTAGCATCAAACACAAAAAGTGATCATTAGAAATGTTTTTTCCTTGGTATGAAAATGAATCATTGTTCCAAATAACAAATCAAAACTACACAAATTACAAAATTATCTCATTTAATCTTTCTCCAGCCTGCAAACAGGCTCCCGGCGAGGACGGAAAAAAAATTTCAGCGAGCGCGAAACAGGCAGCCTGTTCGCAGGCTAATCCTTCTCTTTTGCGAAATACTATGCGGTTGTGAGAAGAATTGAGATCTTGAGAGATCGTCACATATCTGCTTAGACCAGGCATTTTAGTTGCAACAACTCACATTTACGCATTGCGGACCTATTCTTTGCTTTCAGCATATCCAGCAAAAGCAGTGAGACCCGGGCAATGCCCAGACTTTCCGCGCCAGCAGAACTGTCCCGGTTCTACTATCGACCAGTGCAAGTACGACGAAGACTGCAAGGAGAACAACCAGCAGAAATGCTGCAAGATTGGGTGCAGAAGGATTTGTTTTGATCCCAGTAATTTGGCATTAGTCAGTGGTAAGCGCCTTATGTGAATCCACTTTGAAGTAAATAAAACAAAAACGACAAACAGATTCTCATCAAATTTTCAGATGCCGAGAAGAGGAACGAAAATACGATGCACGGCGGAGTATTTTTGACGAGTTTCGAGGTGGTCAAATTAAAAATAAAATCCTAACTCTTTTTAACAATTAGATTATGAGCTCGAGATTTCTTTGAGGTGATAGTTGAGGAGGGAGAAGGCCGAACAACTTTCGCCCCATAGAAATTGAGCGAATAATCTCATTTTCTTTCAGTTAGCATTAAAATTCTAGCTTTCGAAAAATCCTGCAGAGTGAATTGTCATTTCAAATTTGCAATACATTGTGTGCGCACTCATCAGGTTTTTCAAGAGCTTCGAGATTTTAACGTGATCAAACCGCCTACATGTATGTTCCTTGTTTTAGTCTTTTTCGGGATTTAAGTGTACAATAGCCCAGCCTATCAGATCGCAGCATTTTCATAAGTATACCAGTAGAACTCTATTATAAGTGCAACATCCCACCATTCTCCTGACTCGCTGTGAGTCGCACCATTTGAGGCGATTATCACGCTTTGTAAAAATTGCACAAGTCTGATACTCAAGTTTGGTTTTTGTCTGAAAAGAGACATTATAAAGCTACCAAAGGTGAGTTTAGTCCAATTTGTACTAATAATCATAAAACTTACATAATCGTAAAACTTACCTGGATTTGTATCTTGATGCATGCGCAAACTACAAAATTATGGCGACCTGACGGTACCTTGTTCATGTAACAGGTAACAGTGTGTGCCCATCATTACCGAGACCCGCTCCGTGCCCAAATCAGCCGAACCAGTGTATCAGCAAGACAGACTGCAGCACTGGACAAGAATGTTGCTCTGACGGCTGTCGAATGATTTGTGTTGAACCTCTACTTGCTCCGCTCAAAACTGTTCCAATAACGAAAGCGGTCAAAACTTTTCGTGAGTATTTTTTTTCTTATGTTTAGTTGTAGTGCCCGTTGTGTAAAGAAGCTACAATCTTGGTCGAGATAAACAGAGTTTTCCTCGCGAGAACACGACTCCTTAATGATTGAATTGATTTCATAACCGAGTTACAAGAGGCGGAAAGTTTTCCTGAACCACACAACCGAACCACTTTCACGTAGTTTTAGTTTTTTTATTAAATCCATTTTGAAATCACCGGTTATCCTTACAATCTAGTTGGCTCTCAGTGGTGCGATTTATTGACGAATCGCGCTATTTCAGTTTTGCTCTAATATAAATCGTATCCTTTTCTCAGCCAATGAGAATGAGTAGAATGGGACAGTAAAACAAAACAACCGATCATATTTCAAGGTTAATTTAAAGTAATCAATAAAATTTTAGGAAAATTAAGGCAAAAAGCCATTGTGTGGAGAATTTTGCAACCACTACTGCCAAAACTTTGTTGTTATTGTTGTTTTTTCCCCCCAAAAAAATTGATGAATTGAATTAATTACAGTTTCTGAATGACGATCATGAGCTCCTTCAGGCTGAAGACCTACTTTAATGGAAGTTCCCAACTTTCAGTGCCCATTTTGACGAATATTTTGGCGATTTTTCTTCAACATCTACTCAAGATCCGTATGATACCGAGTCCAGTAAAACATAAACAAACGAAAACCACACAACAATAAATTCAGAGCCATCTAAAAAAGGTAGATGTTTCCAGGTTTCCGGTAGTTTCAAACGAATCAAAACGAGAGCTCAACTCTGTCGCTGAGAATAACAGGAATAAACATAGTCAAAATACGCCCTACTGCCCAAAACAGTGAATGAGCGAACGTCTTACGAGGCTGGTGCCAGTCCCGCCATCTTGAAAATATCTTGAAATAAATGGTGCCGCAAGGACTTGACAAGGTCCCAAGTATTGCGTCCTACTCCGAGGTCGTCACAAAAAGAAACGGAGATGATAACGAGCTGGACTCTCTTAAAATCATGCCATGAAACGGTGTTTAAAAGAAAAAAAAAAAACGTACTATCCACTGGGCATCGTGCACTCGAAGGAGTTTCACAACTCAAAAGAAATCCATCGCAGAATTACACAAGATGCACGCTCAAATTCCTTCTCCAAAGACAACGAAAAGTCTCAGCCTCAACCACAGAAGAAAGGAAGGCTTTCCATCATTGATTCAGGCGACATGAATTGAACTTTTATGCATGAAGTAGACTACTTTTCGTTCTGACTTCAGAACTGCTTGTTTTTTTGTCACGCTCGAATGAGTTTTCGTCACATGACATCGTTTTGCATACTAAATAAGACCGTAAAGGCGTTTCCGGTTCCGCTATACAAAAATCTAAAATTCAAGGCGAAAAATTGTGCGATTTCAAATTGGAGCCAATAAAGTGGCAATTGAATTTCGTGTCGTGCAATTTTGGTCTGAAATCATACTTGTGATTTCAAATCGAACTCGCGCCGCGCGCTCGTTCGATTTTGAAATCACGCGTATGATTTCAGACCAAATTGCACTTTACTCTGTTCAATTACCATTATTAATGTATAGTTATAAAGTTTTAATCTGTGTACATAAATTTGTATTTTTAACCTGGTGTAATTTATACAGGGCCCCTATGGATACCAGCCTTTGAGCTGAACGGGCTACCCTGTAAAAATAAAGTTTTACTTTACTTTTAATATGAAACGGTATTGCATACAGAAGTAATATCACTCTCTTTCTTACTATCCTCATGTAAGCTTTTTATGCCGACAGAATGGAGAAGTTGCAATACTACTGTGGACTTAGGCTTCATCGTAGATTCGTCCGGGAGCATCGGCAGAAGGAATTACGTTAAGGTCAAAAGCTTTGTGAAGTACCTCGCTAGAAGCTTTGGAATTTCGCCAACAGGGAGCAGGGCTGGTATCGTGCTCTACAGCAACAAGGCTTCAGTCAAAGCTCACTTTGGCCAGTATGCAACCATAGAAGAGTTTAATAACTTGGTGGAAGGTCTACCGTACGAAAGAGGTCACACGTACATTGATAAAGCCCTTGAACTGGCAGCGTCGCAGCTTTTCCCACGCGCTCGAAAAGATGTACCAAGAATTGCAATGTTGCTGACAGATGGTGAGCAGACGGATCCTGATGGTACCGTCAACCTTAGGGCCGCCTCAGCGCCACTGAGGAGACAGGGAGTGCGACTGATAGCGTTCGGAATAGGGAAGAACATCAATGTACGAGAATTGAGGTTGGCCGTGGAGCGAGACGAAGATGTGGTTAGGGTCATGAAGTTTGACGATCTGACTAACAAAGTCAGGAATTACTCAAAAAGTCTCTGTGAAGCTGCTGGTAAGGAAAATGAAACAAAAACACTTGCAAAAATATTTCTAATTTGATAATGTTTGAGAAACCAGGCAGTTCTAGTACGCTCGTTCTCATTCCCCACTGGAGGGACTTGGGCCTAGGATTCGAGTCAAAAAGTCACAGGTTGATGACGTCGTTTACAGAGCATCTTTGATTGGTTCTTGTCCCGATGACGATTTTGCGTGCGCATAAAAATGCAATTCGCTACTGATCAGACATCTGCTTCTCAGATCTAATACGTTATCAGTGGAAATTTTTCAGACCCATCAAGCTCATCAGATTGACTCTATCCTTGTAATGTATCGCAGAATCTGACTGAAAGGTGAACGTCCGGCATAGACGGGGCCCAGCACAACCAATCTAATTCAGTGCTTAGAATGTTCTGTTATTCATGTATTTTGAATGAGAACTGAGGTATTTTGATTCATGAGTCTTGAAACATGAGTAGTTTGCAGGACGCTTGAGTCCATAATGTGCTACGAATAGTCCGAATACGAGGGAATAAATTTCTTACCGCAAGGTCTGGTCTGATGTTAAGTTGGTACCAGCACCGCCTGCCAAGCTCACGTGTTGCTTCTCTTCAACTTTTGCCGTACATTTGTCTGAACGTTGATTATGGGAGTTAAGCTTTACTTTCTTTATTCTCGTCACCTCTCTGCCCACTAACTTTATCTTTGTGAAATTAAAGGTTATCAATGTTTACTCTAATCACATTATTCCTTGTTTGTTTTGTTGTTTTCTCTTATGTTATAGTGACGGAACCAATTCATCCTGATGCTGATATCATTTTCTTGGTTGATACTTCGGCGGGCGTCTCCAGTGAGCAGTTTGACCTGCAGAAACAGTTCGTTCGTAGGATGGCACGTTACTTCCTCATCTCGCCACTCGGACCTCGTGCGGCTTTCGCTACTTATGGTAGCTCGGCATACACCGTAATTGGTTTCTCTGGTTATAGCAGCGACGCCGAGTCTAGCCTTAAGATCAACACCGCTCGATTTCTCGGTGGAACTCGAAGAATCGACCAAGCGCTGGATCATGCCGCTGGGATGTTCCAGAAAACCGGACGAGTCGGGTTAAGAATTGTCATTTTGTTGACCGCAGGAAATTACTACACAGGTCCTGGTGCGAGTAGTGTGTCATCCGCAATGATGCCATTGCGCACTCTCGATGCTCATTTGTATGTCATTGGAATTGGGTCTCAGTTTACTCCGTTGATGTTCAAGCAAATGGTTCGCGGGCCCAAAGACATTTTCCAAGTGCCGTCCTTCAACGAGCTGACGTCTTGGCAGTCTTTGATTGCGAGACAATTGAGATTGACTACAAATGCTTGTAAGTACAGCTCCCGGTGGGCTACTCCCTTATATGGGCCATACAAGTATGTGCGGCTCTAAAGGGTATGGTTTTTCAGCCGTTTTGGTCATAAATAAAGTATCGATAAATAGGGTATGGTTTTTGCACTTTAGTCTTGAATTGGGCATTTTTTTTTTAGAAGAAGCTACTTTTTCATCATTATCGATAAGACCATCAACAAAAGCCCTTCATAAATTATGTTTACAGCAATTAAAATTTGGTCTGAACTAGAGAACTAATTATGAGACATATCTCAAGCAGGGTATTGATTTAAGGGTCAGGTCACAAATACGGTATCGAAGTTTTGGTCTGGTCATAAACAGGGTAGGGAAAATCGCAAATTTTGGTCATAAATAGGTTATGGGTTTTGGAAAGCGGGCCGCATACCCCCATCCAGTTTCTCTAGGAGTACCCCTTGGATAGCTTTTTTTAACTTTCAAATGTAGGTGGAATAAATATTGACTTATTCCAAAAGGCCCTACGGGTGATCTTAGATCCTCTAATGCTAGAGCGTCTTCGTACTTAGAGACTCTTTTGTCCTCTTCACCAACAGTCAAGTATGAACCAGCCTATTTTCATTCAGACGTGATATTTCTTATGGACTCTTCAAGATACGTGGGAGCAAACAACTACATACTGGAAAAGAATTTCGTCAAGTTGATGGCTCGTCTCCTAAACCTCGCCAACAACAGAAGCCGCGCGGCTCTTTACACATACAGCGACCGCCCTCAGCTTGAAATCACATTTGATGGATACGAAGATCGTGCTGCATTTGACTCTGCTGTAAATAACGCGCCTCATCTTCAAGGTTCCCGCCGCATCGACAGAGCGTTTGCATCTGCAGCCCAACTCTTGAGGACAAAATCGAAGGATTCTGTTCCCAAGTTTGTCGTTCTACTGACGTCTGGCATGCAAACTCGCACAGCCGACACCCGCTCCCTAGAAGTCAGCTCGCAACAGGTTCGATCTTACGGTGGTAGAGTATTTGTTGTTGCCATTCTCACTGGCGGATATTCAATTCGCGACTTCTATCCAGCTGTTCAAAGACCCAATGACGCCTTTCCCATTGCATCCTATGCTGATCTACTTGCGCGCGCTCCGGCCATCGCTTCCCGGATAATGGGATCATGGCGTAAGTAGATTTCGTCGTCAGTCGTCAAATACCTTATCTCAGAAAATTCCCTCCACAGCTGAATTTCAAGATTTTAGAAGATGCGGATATTATTGGATGCTATTTTTGCGACATTTCAGTTGACGAATTTGGAGAATTCCTTAAACATCTCCATTAAACAAATCACTTTGATGTCGCAATATTTGGGTTCAGGTGGCAGCTCTCGCAGGGTCTCTCATTAATGGTTCGATACCCTTTGATAGAACAATAGAACGAATGACAGAAACAATGCCCCCTAACCCCAAAAAATAACAACTTCTACACTTTGATGACAAATAGAATTACAAGCCTACGAGAGCTGCTATACTTCCGAATATTCGTTGTAGTAAAGTTCTCCTGGCCAACACAATATTTCTTTAAGGTAACCTGTCAATAAGCTGTTGGTCCTTGCTGGGTTGTTTTTGTGTCTAATTATTTCTCTTTATATTTTGTTTCTTTTCATATTCTTTAGGAGCTCCAAACGTCCCCAGCTATGCTGCCGACATCGCTTTTATCTTGGACTCCTCTTCAACCGTAACTCCTTTCCAGTACTGGCGAGCAAAGCGCTTTGTCCGAATCCTCTCGGAGTACCTAAATGTTTCACCCGGCAAGTCGCGTGGGTCCTTGGTCACCTCCGGAGAGTCTCCTGTGGTGGTCTTCAACTTTGACGGATACAATTCACATTCAGAATTCAGAAATAAAGTGACCAATGCTCCGTATTTGGGCGGTGAGCCTTCTATCAGCAGCGCCTTAAGAGCAGCGGGAAGTCTATTTTCTGACGCACGAGGTTTGCACCCTTGGGTGGCTATTCTTGTGACGCCTTGGAGGCCGAAGGACATACGGGACACTAGGAGTTTAGAAGCTGCTGCCCGTCCTTTGTTAAATCGCGGGGTCTGGTTGTATGTCTTATCCATCGGAGAGAACCCCTATGTTGGCTGGCTGCGTCCAATGATTGTGGAACCAAGAGACGCCTTCTCGGTGGTTTCATATCGGGATTTACCCGCGAGTATCGGACCCGTGGCTAGATATATAACGAGTGATAATTGTGAGTACATTTGTTTCAATACATTGGTAAGACGTAGCTCTCGATTGGGCAGTATCAACGTCAAAAATATTTCGCACTAGAACAATTTGCTAGAACCCAGACTGAGCTAATATAAGTCCAACACCCTAATCATCAGGTAATAGGCCCTTTGCACGATCCGGTCACATGGTAGGGAATTAATTATGTTGGGACGCAAGTTACACAGTGGGACGTTCAAAACAAAGGAAAGTCGGGCTGGACTGGTACGAGTTCCTTTGTTTTGGAAGTTCCATTGTGTAACTTGCGTTCCAGCATAATTAATTCCCTACCATGTGACCAGATGGTGCAAAGGGCCTATCGCTCGTCGTAAGTAAGTCACTCTTTCCACTTTTGTATGGTGTCTGAGTCATTTCATATAATGCACCTTATCGAACATATGGCTCCACAAATGGATCGTGAGAAGACAAGTGTTAGGGGATTTTCACAGCATTTCCCTTTTTTCTTATTTCCTGTATGAAGTTCTATCCTTGCCTTATAAACCCCTTACCATGTTATACAGATGTACAAGTTCAGAACTTCGTTGGATTTTTTAATTTTTATTTATTTTTTTCTGAAGATCTCTTTGGACACTCCACATTCCAATTGGACATCTTGTTCTTGATGGACACTTCATCGGGCGTCGATTTAAACGACCACAAAATGGAGAAGGGGTTTGTCCAAAGAATTGCACTGCACCTTGGTGTGTTCAACAGAAAATCACGTGCGGCCCTCGTGGCTTATGGTGCCAATGCCTCAGTTGTGTTTGGCTTTGGTGGCTACAGTTCTAATTCCGAGTTTCTTACGCGCATAAACGACGCTCCAAGCATTGGAGGCGAGCGTAGGGTCGACAGTGCTCTCGATACTGCAGCTGCGTTGCTATTAGATTCACGATCAGTCATGCCAAAGGCAGTCTTCCTTCTAATAGCGGGAAGACAGAGCAGCCTAGTAGATTCCATACCCATTCAAGATGCAGCTCGGCCACTTCATCAGCTGGGAGCCTGGGTCTATATCATGGCTATTGGGCAAACGGACGTCAACGAATTACAAAAAGCTACAATAAGACCGACTGATATTTTCTTTGCGAGGTCTTTCTCGGGTCTTTTTGGATACATAGCGCCTGTGGCTGGATACGTGGCGAACACCTCCGGTAAGGGTCGATCTTAGGTCCTTTTCTCTCTCTAATTTAAATAAATGATTTTGATAAGGCATCCAATTACTTTTCTTTTCCGAATCTCATCCTGTCTCTATTATCTGAGTACCATTATTACGCTACTCGAAGTGCGTCCTTACAGCACCTAAATCCAACATCTTTCAGAATAAAAAAATATAAGAAAATTTGCCCAACTATTCTTGGACGTTATTTTTGGAGTGACATTCCTTCATCTCTAGGTAATAAGCCTACTAGAAGATTATTTAAAACACTCCACCAGTTTTATTTAGGTCAGTATTAATAGGTCTAACATAAACTATTCATTTACTATGTGTAACTCCTTCCTCTTTTACACTAGTTTTCTTTAAATCCTAAAATGAAAGTATGATAATATATATAAAAGAAATATAGACGCGAACATTCAAAAACAACAAGAAAGAAACCGACAGCAGGGGAACATGGTACAAACTCAAACAAACAAAGAAACAGACAGACAAACAAATTAATGAACAAGGAATCATAGTTATTTGTAACAAAATTAGACTATTATTTTTAGATGTCGTTTAGGTTTTTACCTTCTGAATATATACTCGCGATCGTGCCCCTTTAAGGATTACTGTACTGTTCTCGAAGGGTAGTAATTATCACTGGCGCCTATGGTATCAAACTGGTTCCAGGAAAACAACAAAGTCGTTCATTTGCAATGCAGTTGCTGTTATTATAATACTTTGCTTTTTTTGTTCCAGTCATTACAGGTATATCAACTCTAAACGCAGACATTGTGTTCGTTATCGACTGTTCTTCAGATGTACCTTACCGTGAATACGGAACTCAGAAAGCCTTCGTCAGATCACTGACAAAGTACTTGAACGTTCAACCTGGTCAGTCTCGTGTCGCCCTCGTACCGTATGGAAGTCGGGCAATGCCTGTCGTTCGGTTCGACAGTTCACGGACTATCGTCCGATTCTTTTCCGACCTGTCAAGGGCTCCATACCTCGCAGGAGAACGAAGGGTCGACATAGCGCTGGGAATAGCCATGCGTATCTTTGGAAACGCGCGGGAAAATGTACCTAAGGTCGTACTTCTGTTTATAGCAGGAAAACAATCGCGTGTTACAGGAGCCCTCCCCCTGCGAGACTCAGTTAGGCAGCTTCACCAACAAGGGGTTGGAACTTTCATTTTCCGGATTGGATCCCAACCAGGAATAAGAGAGCTACATTCTGCAGTCGACAGACCCGAGAATGTCATTTCGTTTACAAGTTTTGCTGCGATGGACGCGAGGGTACCGTACGTGGCGAGGCACATACCGTTTTACTCTGGTAAGTTAACAGTTTCCTGTTTTGTACTTTGAAACACTTACAAAACAATTCACGCAAGTAGTTAGGTAGCCTATATGATCGTTATTGGGTCTAGCCTTTGAGGGCAACTTTCATCTTGTGTTCACTTCCATCTTCCGTTAGAGCAACGCTTGAAACAAGAGTCGAACTTTTACATCTGAGATCTAAACAAAGCCTCAATGGTGGATACATAAAGTGATTTCTTAGATAAACTGATAAATATTGACAAAACACACTACACACTTTTTTTACAAGAACATTGTTTTTCTGGCCCAGGCAGAATATTCTTATTTTTCTGCCGAACTTAGGCTAAAAAGATTCTTGTTAGTATTCTTAGATTATAGGAATAAATAATGGACTATGCCGACGAAAAGTGAATTATCTGTTCTATCGTGACTTTGGTGGCGTTGAAGTAATTTTAGAGCCAGACTGCAAGCAATTAAGCTTGATATAACACACATAACATCTTGCAGAAATGCTACTGGATCGAAAATACGGCTAGGACTGTTTTTGTTGCTTTTGGCTGGTTTTGAAGTCTAGGGATGAAGGAATAATCTTTTTTACAGTTCGGTTGAAAACATATAATTGTGTTGAATTTGCCAATTTTAAACACAAAAAATTATATTCTTTTTCAAATCTCAGCCTCAGGTTTACTCTTATAATATTCTTCAGCCTCGTTGTTCTTATAAAGTATATTCTTATAAAAAAGAAACAGTGTACGTTATCCAGTGGATGGCGTTATCCACCCTTTTAATATTATTGATATATATTTAAAATAAAAAAACACCTGCCCTTTTTGTGGCTGCGATATCACAGGAGGTTCGTTGAAGGACGTTGCGATTCTTTTTGGTTCTGATTTCGCAACAGAGCTTAAGGGACCACAGCAGTAAGAATTTCAAACGTTCGATTGACTATGCCGGAACACGCACACGAGAATATTCATTTAGAATGTCTCTAGTGTCGGCAGAAAAGTAAGTAGATCCAGTGTGGGTATTAAAAATATGCCTTCTTAAAGATAAAAGAGTGTAACGCTTTCAAAACTAGGACCTATTAATTTGTTTTTGAGAAATGCTGAGTTTTCTTGCTCATGTGTCTTTACTTGAGACTCGTTCTTTCGTTTAAATGTGAGAATTCCAAAATTCCATGTGAAAATTGCAAACAACGCGAAAACACTTGTGTTATTTGTTTTCGCTTTCCAATGAAAATGTCAACGGTCTTGTATTACTGAAAATAATTTGATAAGGATCGTGATAAAAGAAAGCCATTACACTAAAAAGCAAACGATCCACCTCCTTCAAAATTGAAAGAGATTTTACAACTCACGGGTCATGTGTCATATTTCATGTATGCGTTGTGGCCGGATACAAGATTCTTCATTTAAGTTCTAGGGTTACAAAGTTCTCTTATTTGTAGTGCTTCAAATGTAAAGTAACCTAGTTTTTTTACAAATAAAAGTGTCAGCATTGTTAAAGGAATCAAATTTTGGATATTTCTTGATGATGTCATTTGTGACTTGTTGTCTAATATTATTGTATCGGTCACAATGAAATAAGAAATGCATTTCATTCTCAATTTGGTTAGAACAGCAG
>Ga0126339_10002387_pt1 | contig 13413 bp, 11 predicted proteins | sample OrbTmetagenome_2_FD_92532 | JGI IMG/M metagenome (GOLD analysis project Ga0126339, IMG submission 92532) | Coral microbial communities from Petempiche,Puerto Morelos, Mexico - Orbicella T R C metagenome | ecosystem: Host-associated > Invertebrates > Cnidaria > Coral | place: Petempiche,Puerto... | reverse complement strand
GAATGACTGAATGACTGAATGACTGAATGACTGAATGACTGAATGACTGAATGACTGAATGACTGAATGACTGAATGACTGAATGACTGAATGACTGAATGACTGAATGACTGAATGACTGAAAGACTGACTGAATGACTGAAAGACTGACTGAATGAATGAATGATTGACTAACTGAATGACTGATTAACTAACGGAAGGACGAACAGCCGGAATTACAGAAGGACAGACCGACTAACAGCTGATTCAATGACTGACCTAATGACTGACGAACAGATGGGCAGCCGGAACGGTCCGACCGACTACCTGAATGACTAACAAGGCCCCAACTTCACCTTTATATCATATATAAGTACTCTCCCAGTGCTGTTAAAGTGTAACGTGTAAATTACTGTTTGCAGCTCTAGCCGGAAGATTATCTGGATTAATCTTCAATAAAATGTACTTTTATAACGGCTCTAACGATCTGATAGTTAACTCGTATACACTGAGATCACGGGTAAAATTAGTTCAGGTAATCAAATGGTGACGAGTAATATTAGGAAATAGTTTCACGCGCGTTTTGTCAAAATTCTAAAACGCAAGTGACATTATTTCTTAATTTCACGAGCATACCATTTCATTACCATTTATTGTTTATTAATATATTGCTCACGACGAGCATACTGTGCTTTGATCAATTTCAGTTAAAATACACATGTCATAAGCCACGCAAGTATTTTCAAAGTATTCTTTTCACATGACACACACGTATTTCCTTTGAAAAGGTCATGATGGCAAGCTATATATAAAAATCTACATATAAAAATCAAGCACTCCTTGCAATGGTCCTTTCAAATACTTATAACAGGGTGCCAGGATTATTTGCACTGGGTTTAGCTGGAACACGTGTAACCGTGGAACTGCTAACAAATATTCTGTCACTGGTTTAGGGTAAAGATGCGTGCGACTTTATTAAGAGTCACTGACTGGAAATATGGAGAATGGCTGGCCTGGTTCGAAACTAAACCTTTACCTGAAGAACGCTTTTAGGGAACTACTTTCAAAACTATTGTTCCGATTTTCTAAGAATTTAAAGTTGTGGAGAAATTCGTAAAAAAAAAAAACAAAAATACAGCTCTTTGTGCCATTAAATATGCAAAAAAAAAATATCTGGAAAATTGACAAAATTCTTGGTACTCGCATTGAAACAGGTTACAAAACTAGAACACGGGATAAACTTAACATGAGAGTTTTACCTTTCTTCTATCTAACAATAGGAAATTTTACATTTTTCAAACATTTTGAAGGGTTCCGTCGACTGTCGAAGAATTGCCTTTTCAAGTCGCTATGAAAGTGGCAAAAATTGCGTAGTTTTACGAGCTTAAAACGCATCTTGGTACGCCCAATATCGGTCGAAATAAATACTGTGATTAACTTTTGGCCTTCTTGTACCAATATTTGAAATAAAAAAGCTGTATTTACGTTTTTTACGAATTTCAAACAAATATGCTCATTTGCTTTGATCGTCACCTGGATCGATCGAGATATTAGCACAAACATTGATTATTTTTTCCTGCTCATCGCAGAACTAAAAACTTAAAGGAATTGCTTGCACGATCCAGACTTTCCAGTGACAAAATTGGGGATCAAAAAAGAAGGGTCTGTTTTAAATGGAACAAGAAACCGTGTTATATACTCTCTCACTCAATCCTCTTCTCTCCTGATGGAACATAGTTCGCCCACTAGTGTTCGCCACCTGACCCTATTTTCAGCCATGTGCTTCACTTCCTGCCATGTGAGCTGTCTCTCGATCTCCTCCAACTCTGCCATTCTTGTGCGCCTCCAGGTGTGCTGGGGTCTGGCTCTCTTGCGCTTCCCTTATGGGTTCCACTCTATGGCCCTCTTCGCTATGTATATGTTTGGTCTTCTCAGCGTGTGGCCAATCCAACTCCAGGCTCTTTGTGTTATCTCCTGCTCTACTGGTCGATGCTCTGCTTGTCTTCAAAGCTCCTCATTGCGTATTCGTCTGGATCACCAAATCTGCAGGATGTTCCTCGGGCTCTTATTGATGAACACTTGCAGCTTCTTCCTCAATCCCTTGGTTAGCCGCTAACCCTTGGTTAGCCGCCAAGTTTCAGAACCATACAGGAACACAGCCTTCACATTTGACTCAAAGACTCTCCACTTGGTTTTAGTTGTCGTAGACCGCCATATTGGTCTCAACGTCGCGAATGCCTGCCTTGCCTTCCCAATACCTTCCTGGATGTCGTCATCAGTACCTCCCTTCTTACTTACAATGTTACCGAAGTACGTGAATTCGTCCACCTCCTCGACCTGCTCCCCTTCGATCGATACACCATCGCCACGTTTGATCCAGATACGCATCAGCTTTGTCTCTGTAGCATTGATGTTCAGGCCTACCTTTGCACCTTGCTCCTTTAAAACCTGTGCCTTATCTCTCCTGCCCTGCACTCTGTGCAACAGTAGGACCAGATCATCTGCGAAATCAAGGTCTTCTAAAGATGTCGTGAAGGACCGCTGGATACCACTGTCCTGGCCACCCAATCAAGGGTAACCAGAAACAGCAATGGAGATAGCAGGCAGCCTTGTCTGACCCCAGTCCTCATGTTCAATGGTTCGGTCTTCTGCGCAGAAAAACCCTCATACAGAGCTCTGATAATGAAAACTAACTTGACGGGCAATCCGTAGTGTCGCAGCAACCTCCACAACACCTCTCTGCTGATGCTATCGAAAGCCTTCTTGAAATCCATAAAGTTGATGTACAAAAAGGACTGCCACTCAATGCTTCGTTCCACAATAGTCCTCAGTGTCGCTATTTGGTCCTTACAGCTTCGATCAGCTCGAAATCCCGCTTGTCCCTCTCGCAGTTTGCCATCCAGTGCTGTCTTCATACGCCCTAAGATCGCTCTGCAGAACACCTTACTTGCCATGTTCAAAAGCATGATGTGACGCCAGTTTTTACAGTGGCTCAGATCGCCTTTCTTTGGCAGCTTGATTATATATGTCAGCATTGTTTAGTCCAAGACACAAAATTTCAGAGTTTTGCTTCCAGTAGAATTTACAGGATAAATCAAAACTTGTCTTGCACTTCTAAAAATGTGATCTATTTAGTATCTTTCACTTTTTGAAGAAAGCAATATGTTGGTTCAGTGTTGGTGCAACTTCTACGAAATTTAAAGTCCGCTTTCGTAATCACAAGACATCCATAATTAGCAGAAAAACCTTGCGAGCTAGCAATCCATTTCAATTGTTTCAAACATGAAATCCATCAAATAAGCTTTATTGTCAATGAAAATATTTTGAATCACAAAGGAACCCATTTGGAATAACTATTGCTTACTAGGGATCTCACAGCTCTTTACGCTGTTGTCCTATGGTTCGGATAAAATATGAGAATAAATCAAACTATAACAAAGAACGAACTACCGTAACTTCATTACCATTATCTACTTTAAATGCATTCATTTGTGCCGAATGAGCACGTACATAGCTTAGTCTAATTGCTGTTGTGACATAGAAGCCACTTGCTTTATAGCGGAGCCCCATACCCGCATAAAAAAGGAAACCTATGAATTGATTTTCTCATGGGTACCATGGGTAGCGGTATTGCTCGTCGGAGCGTACGAACGACGACGACAGAGTCACGCAAGATGGCGGCCATACCAGTTAAATGCAGCCTTGATTTATAGCCTCCTTTGATATTGGACATCCATGCAGGCTCAAGTTTAGAGCTTATCGAGGTCCCTTGTTTATTGAAGTTGAGCGCTCACTGAGTGCTTGTTTTCCATTGGATCGCGGGCTCATGTCAGGTTTTCTTTTTGTAAACAGGGCCGGGTTGTTCGGAAGCTAGTTAACGCTAAACCAGGATTAAAAGTTAACCAAAGTATAAATTTTACTGGTATAAAAATATTTTCCCTGCTTTTTTGTGTATTTTGAGATTGAAACTCAAAAAAGAAGGCCAAACAATATACAGAAAATCTCACCGCAAAGTTACAAAACTCAAATCAAATTTCCCGCTTATCCTGGAGCTCCGCTTTTAGGCTTGCTAAAAATTATAGGGCTGTCTCACAAGAACTGGGAACTACAGAATTCACGAATTAAATTGGCTGAAATCGATAATGACCGCCGTCTAGTTTTTCCCATCTAGGCCGGCGTCTAGACTGGTTACATTTTGCGGGAAAAAAGTTGCAAACTAAATACAAAAATATTGACTATTTTCTTCGAAAAATAATACTAGAAGTGCCAAAAGCCTGATGAGTAAAACGAGTAACAAGGACGAGCAATCTTCGGCAGATTTAAGTTCAGCGCATCGTCGTTCGCACGCAAAATGTCAGCTAGTGCAAACCAGTTGCATAAAACGAATTAAAATGTTCTTGTTTGCCATATAATAAACATCTTATTATAACCGAGTTTAGTCAGTCTGTATGGCAGAATCTTGACCTCGGTCTTATGTACAGACTGAACGCAGTGAGGTCTGTACTCACAATATCATGAATATGCACTGTATGACTACTTATTATATGGCTGTGTCTCACAATGACTGGGAACTACCGAACTCACGAATTTGATTGGCTGAAATCGATCTTGAAAACGGTCTAGATTTTCTCATCTAGACCGGCATCTAGACCGGTAATGTTTTGCGGTGAAAAGGTTGCAAACTAAAATACACAAATGTTGACTATTTTCTTCTAACAATATTTACTGTTATGGAAGTGCCAAAAAACCTTGTAGAAAGAAAAAGTAAAGAGGATGAGCAAACTTTGGTAGAATTAAGTTCAGCTCATCGCCGCTCGCAAGCAAAATGTCAGCTAGTACAAACTAGTTACATTAAACGAATTAAACTGTTTTTGTTTGCCATATAATAAACATCTTATTAACCGAGCTTAGTCGGTCTGTACGGGAAAATCTTGACCTCAGTCGTGTGTACAGACCTCACTGAGTTCGGTCTGCACTCACTACCTCGGTCAAGATTCTCCCATACAGACCCCCTGTTCGGTTAATAAGAGCTAATTAACGGTACAAACTTAAATCGACATGAAGTTGTCACGTGCGGCTGCATTCAAAAGTGCTCTGTTGCAAAACGAAAGGTCCTGTAGAGCTAAACTTTGCTTACTTTCTTACAGCTCTCCTACAATCAATATTTTCACACCTAGGTACTTTCAAATCCTCCATTGCTCCTCCAACACCATCAGTAGAAGAAACACAAGAGACTGTTGAGATGGAAATTCGAGACCTAAATATCACAGCGGTACTTTTTCAGTTATTATTGTTTTGTACTTGTTCGTTTCAACAAAATGGAGTAATAGAAGGTAAATGATAAAAAAACAAACCAATACAAGGTAAACCCCAGCAAGAAAAATACGTTAATACAAGCCTACAGCAACAACTACTAATAAAACAGTACGCAACTTTGAAGTATATCTGCAGTGCAAGTGTGAAAATCATTTTTCGCCCTCCATCGTTTCCTCGCAAGAAACGGTCCAAACTGAAAATTCAACAACAATCCGCTCAGTGCTTGTGTTTGACCGTTGAGGAAAAATGCGTGGCTACCCCAGGTGAAGCTGCTTTTCCCACATGGTCCTAATCTGGCGAAAACACCTTTGTATTTAGTAGGCACCGTCCTTCAGAAGAGTTGCCGCACGACTAAACGGTGGACTCGCCTGTTATGTATGTTAAAAAGAAGGTTAAGATGGAGGCTCTTGTATAAATTTCCACAGCTGTTTCAATAATTGTGTGCCCCTAATCAAATTTTCAGATTAATCTGTAAATATGTGATGCTAAACCATTTGTTATCCTTTATTTTTCCTCCTTTTACAGTTCCCGGCGAAAGAGGTCGTCTAACAAAATTGTATTTACAAGCGATATGGTTCACATTCTCCCTGGTTATCCAAAGTTATCGCCTGATGATTCTCAAATAGCCTTGTTAGCTTTTGATATACAACATCCTCAAGGGTTCTCGGAAGCTGCCATTAAGGAAAACGCCCTAAAAGCCATCGTGGAAAATGATGAGCAAAGTATCGCAGGATCGGTGAGCGGTACTATCTTAAGCGTCCAGCCTTTAATTTCCACTACAGAAACCAGAGATGATAGTGACAAGGAATCAAATCCACAGAATGGCATTATTATAGGCGTTTGTGTGGGGAGTGTCATATTGATCGTTATAATCGTCTCTCCTGTGCTCCTTTTCAAGAGAAAGAAAAGGTAAGAGAGTAAGCGAAAAAAAAGTTGGATCCAATTAGTTAAATCCAAAATGAACTAATTGGAACAATAGCTATATAACTTATTTTACGTCTCGCTAAATACTACTCAATATATCATCCAAATTATACTTTTGTGTACTTAACAAATATGAAGAAGAATCGCCCGTAAGTGTTTAAAAAATCATATCAAGATACTAATCAGTACAATGGTTTCTTGCTCGCTTGCTTGCTCGTCTGCAAGGTTAATTACCTTCTTTACTTTCACTATAAAGCCAATTATATGAGGTTTCGACTTTCACGTCACTGTACAAATAAGTATTAGAAGGATCTCAGTGTTAAAGACGTTATATTCTTGGAATTGGGCACACCTCCACTCGCTGGTTAGAATGTGACTGTTTCCTGACTGAATGACCAGCGTTGCACGGCCTCGGCAGCTTACTAAGACAGTTTTAGTTACAGAACATCTAAATGAACCCAGCATGTTGCCTTAACAGATCAGTCAGCAGACAAGCATAACGGATTGATCATTGTCTTGGGTTTTATTTTGTGCAGCTTGAACATCAAGTCGAAAATAGCGAAGTATATGTTTGTTTTTAACTTAATATACCTGTTTTTCCCTAAGATCATTTACCGCAAAGAACAGGGTGGGCAGTGGTCATTTTAACTTCTACTTCAACTATGCTTACTGTACCGATTCTAGAGAGCAAGCCACCCAAATAAAGGGTGGTGATGAAGCTTTTTCTTCTGGTAAAGTATCTGGTCTCGGGGAGCACCATTACGTGGCAATCAATGACCTGCATGCAGCTACAAACAAATCCCTCAGCAGTGGTCTTTAAATTTGTAGACGCCCTAGCAGTAAAAAACAGTGGGGACGTTGCTGCACCTACTTACCAAACACTCAACAGTAGATTTGATGCACCTATCTGCGTTCCACTCAACAGTGGAAGTGCTACACCAAACTACCAACCACCCAACAGTGGAAGTACTTCATTCACCTACCAACCAATCAACAGTGGAAGTGCTTTTTCTACCTACCTACCGCTCATCAGAGGAAGTGCTTCATCTACCTATCAGCAAATCAACAGTGGATTTTCTACATGTACCTACCAACCACCCAGCCGCGGAAGTACTACATCTACCTTTTAACCACTCAACAGTGGAAGCGCTACATCTAATTACCAACCACTCAACAGTGGAAGTACTTCATCTTCCTACCAACCGCCTAATAGTGGAAGTGTTACAGCTACCTACCAACCATCCAACAGTGGAACAGCTTCATCTACCTATCAACCGCCCAGCAGTGGAAGTGCTACACTTATTCACCAACCACCCAACAGCGATCTAAACGGTCACCAGTAGAGGGAAACGCAGCACCTATATGCCTTCCATCCAACAATGGAGTTGCTGCATCCATCTACCAACCATTGAACAATATACCTAGGGAGACGAGAAAATCAACTGTAAAAAAGTAGCAATGTGGTTGATTCTAAAATATCCCAGGCTACCCTGACACGAGTAACTTCAGCCTTCAAGTTTTAGAAATAGGAACACTAGGATCAGTCCTAATTTTCCCTTTATATTTATGTACGAATTTTCGGATGTGAATAACGAACTAAGTCTGTATCAGTAGGGAAGACTTTGACTGAATAAAATTTTCGAAGTCTATAAAATCAAGGTAGTACTAAATCTCGTTTAGTAGCGACTGCAACACAATTTTTTTACCCTCTGTTTTGTTTCAATTTTTTTCTCACTTTAAGTAGGTTGTGATATTGACTGTTTTCATACTGTTTAAGATAAAAAGGTAATTTATGTATTTAAAATACTCCACTCGGGTCCCAGATGCACTTTCGTATGAATTGCACGAGTGGTTTATTTTCCAGTAAAACACTCGTATATAAAATATAATTCGATACAGACTATCAGTCTCGGTGCAAACTTTAACTACTTCCACACAATAAAACAGCACAACGCGTTAAAAAATTGAGGGGGAAAAGATAATTTCTTCAGGGCTTAGTTTAATTTATTCCTGCAATGGAGTTATCTTTTCTTGAAGTACGGGCAGAATGGCTACAGTCTGAGAGTTGAACGATCCGTCAAGTGTATAACTTTCAGCTAATTTTTTAATGCGACCACAACGGAGACGCCCAGGACGAAACACTTTATTGGTTTATTTAATTATTATTTAAATTCACTCAGTTTCTTCAGCAAATACACGCAACTACGCGTGAGTTCGTGAATAATGTTCATTACATTATCTATTTTCATAACTAATTCAATATGTTGTCATTGTTAACTTTTGTAACCAAACTTTATCAATTCTTCTGTAAATTAATTGTTGAAAAAATAATTGTACTTGTTGTAATTGTGGAAATAAATAAATTTTTAAAAAAAATTACGCGTAAAACACGTACACAGGAGGGTCTTTCCTCGCACCTCGTGGATTTTCGTTCGTTGCTTGTGACACACGCCTTATTTTGCATAGATTCTTATCGCGTTGCCACGCGTGATTTGCGCGTAATCAAATTAAAATTTCAACTTTCTTTTATGGACGCCCATCCAGACGTGGCATCCCGTGTGCCATACGCCTTTTTCCCCTTCTGGTTTGCAGTTTTATCTATTTTTACGTTTCTACACGTGGTTTTCGTCGAATGAACCTAAATTCTTAAAACCTTTTTTTTTTTTTCTCACTACTCCTAGATTGCAATTGTGTGTGGGGAGCAGGGATGGTGACAGCACTCGCCTCTTACCAATGTGACCTGGGCTCCATTCCGGCTCGGTGTCATATGTGGGTTGAGTTTGTTATTGGTTCTTGCCTTGTTCCGAAGGATTTTCTCCGGGTTCTCCGGTTTTCCTCCTTCCACAAAAACCAACTCCAAATCCAATTCGACCAATATAGAGGACCAGCATGGAAACCAGCTGAGGCTGATGTGTCTTCCTCTCTAAATATTGTAATTCATTTAATTTATTTCTTTTTTTGTCCTTTTTTTACGCGCTTCTCCAGGAGCAGAAACCCCTGTGACAAAAAGCCTTTTTCGCCTAGAGACTTTAATTGATTTTTTGAAAATTTTCTTTATCGGTTGGTATTCCCACTCATGGTTTCCGTCTAGTCAACCTTAATTTTCAAACTAGTGCCATATGTGGGTTGAGTTTGTTGTTGGTTCTCGCCTTGCTACGAGGACAAGATGTCGTTGGTATCTTTGTATTAACATAAGTTACTTGCCTGTAAAGTATTAGCAGTCACTGTAATTAGTCACGCCTTTGTTAGTAGGACATTTTTAATGAAAGTTATGTGTTTGTTAAGTTTTTGTGTGTGTGTGTGTAAAAGCAATAAAAATGTGAAAAAAAAGTGACGTCAACACAAAACGTGGTATCGAGATAAAATGCGTTATCCCCGGACATAAAACGCGAAGTCCACACAAAACGTGGTCTCCGCACAAAACTTTACATGACTATATTTGACGTTGACTGGAATTCTAGAATTCAATTTCTTTGTAGAATTTAAATTAATGTTATCATTTGTTCGGTTTCCTTTTACGTAACATTTTCTTTACTTTTCACAATTTCTCTTGATTTCCACGAAAATCGCTGAATTTTAAGCTAGTATTAGTAGTAGTATGACAAAACTACACTACATGCAAAAAGAACTCCTCGCTTACGTCTAAAAACGTTTGTTCCTTGTATTCGATTTTTGTTCAGTCACTATTTTAATTGCATGAAATCTGTATCAGAGCAAAAGCTTTAAAACTGAACGCTCTTTAAAAAACGCTCTGTACCAATTCGATATTTGAAGGCTTAATCCTGTCCATTTGAGTCTGATGAACCAGCTTTTCGCTACAAAAACACTCAGCAAAAGCACACAGGGGATAGGTTGACAAAGTTCCACTAGCACTAGAGTCATTGGTCTTTGAAGACGTGTTTTACAGAGTCTTGTGCATATGCAAACGTTCCGTGTGCCAGCAACCGGTTACTGTAGGGTGTTTCATTTAATTTGACAATGCCTGATTTCTGCAGTGGAAACTTGCTTAGAAGTAGACAGCGAAAGTCCTTCGATGTAGTGAACGAAGAACTGAGTCTAATGATAAAAGGAAAGGCTAGTCAGTCATTATTCGATCAAGGATTTTCCGGTTTTGTTTTGGATCCAACCGGCCGACATAAAACTTTTTTACTTGTGGACGGTCCACTGTACAGTAATTATATAACAGCACATGTGGCAATAACCAGTCGCGTGACACTTTAGAGAGACACCCAGAAATTATCCCGGCCACTCAAAAATTCTAGCTTTACCACTATTATGGAAAGTCAATTAATTTGAAAATGACACAAACAGCCATAAGAATTTTCGTGTAGCCTCTTTGGGCTCGTCACGACACGAAGATTGCGTGACGAACCAAGAGAGCCCTGGTTCTCCGGTAATTAAAACTATTTATTGAGTTTTCTGTCTTTGAGCTGGTCTGGTCTTGGACCATATCTATTTTACATGTAAAAGACCGCATTCAGCCAGCTTTTGATTTTGAGACCATCTTCACTTAAAGACGCCATAAAATGTTCCGTTGAAAACGTGAGGTCGCATAGGGTTGAGTATCCCATCATACACCAAAAGCACAATCTAAGATCACGTGTCTAGAAGCATGTTGTCTTCGAAAATATGGCGGGTGTTTTACGTCTTTTTCACGGTAAGACATTTTGGCGTTTTTCTGTTTTTATTTGCTCTTCTGTGGGTTGGTCTTATATTATCATAAGTAGGAGTTATTCCCTCAAATATAAATGTAACTTGCAGAAGTAAATGCAACTGGAAGGGAGCGTTTTTAGACATTTTTAGAAGGTGAATTTGAGCACATGGCAATAACATTATTTTTTTTCATTAGAGCTATAATAACACATGCACATGTACAGTCAGTACATACAGTATGTACTCTAAGCTACTAAATCACTAGGTTGGTCCTCATAACAAAAAGTTTCCAAAAGCAAATAGCTGTGCATATTTTTGAACCCAATTGCAAGCTAAATTGATCTAAATTGTAGGGCTATCATTGACGTTTTCTTCAGGATCTGGAGGGCAACTGGGCTTTACTACCCTGTGAGCAGAGTCTCCTTCGATCTTCCTAGAAGGAGACTCTGCTCGCAGGGTAGGTTTTACAGGTGGGCAAAACTTTCTGAACTGAACTTCTTTATGAGAAAAACTTTCCTCTAGATGGTCAAACCAGGCAGGCAAATCATCCTCACAGCCGGTCAATTTGCCCAGTGCCTGGCCTGTAATGAAACTCTGTGAATTGTTGATGTTATCCTTCTAATCAAATTATTACAAATCCCTGCATTCGGTCCAGTTTTAGCCCTACATTATACATGTATTAATAATATTATTTTGAAATATCATTGGCTAGCTCCCTGAGCACACAAGATTAACCAAATCCTGCACTGTAATTGGCTACACAAGCAGGCCAGATGGCTCTTCCTTGCCACTCAGGGTTGTGCATTGTGACCCCAGGGCTTGAAATAATTTTCTGGTTGGCACCGGTCAAGTTGTCTGGTCAAACCTATTTTTGCTTGGTCAACAAACGACTTTGGCCAGACAAATGCTTAAATATCAAGCAGGTACATTTAGTGAGCTTTTGTTGTAGAACTAGCCCATATTCAGTGCAAAAAGGTATGGAATGCACGGCACAACCACAATGTTCACTAAAATCGATATAATTACATTTTTGCGTCCCATTATTACTTCTTATTGCTTCTTTCTTCCTCTTATTCTTTCTTCCTCTTATTCAAGTGATTCACGCGAACTAAGTTGTTATTTTTAATTTCACCTTAACATAAAGGCCTTAAGTTTTAAGACAGACGCTGAGAGGCATCTGTTTCGCTTCCCACATTACGTGGCAATGTTACAATAAGAATTAAAGTCACACCTTCCCACAATGGCCACCTTGGGGAGAGAGGAAAGTGGCTATTGTAGAGAGGTGGCCATTATGGGGACGTAGGGGTGTAATATGACACCTTTTTTTCAGAAGTGCAATATTTTTCATCTTTAAGAATGCTTGTTTTAGCTTGTGAACACATAACACTATCAAAATACATATAAAACAACAGAAACTAAACAGAAACAGAGACTAAAGATGCATTAAAAAAATGAGGTTTTGTATTCACTGCTTGTCAGTTGGTGAACTGGCAGTTGGCGAGAGGTTATTCTTGGCAGTTTGGACGGACTTTAATAGCCATTTCACTCGGTCCAATTGTGTAGTTCCAGAAAATATCCATACCTCCCCCACAGAAGGGATTTTTTCCAAGACCCCCAACCCCTCTGGAAATTCCAATTAAACTTGATACATTTCTTTAAATTTTTTGGTCTTAGAGAACCCTCCACCCCCAAGGAAATTCCAATCCCTTCTGTGTGGGGAGTATGGATATTTTTTGGTACTGCACATTACCATGAAATGTACTAATTTCTGAATTCTGATCGGTCATTGACTCGTGCACATTTAGGGTGCAGAGTGCAAAAGTGAGTAATTGTATGGAGTACAGCATGAAAGTTTGTGTAGTCACTCAAATTTAAACAATTATAAATGTAGAATAAATGTACGTAATGTAGTAACTTGAAGAGTCGCTCATATACATGTATGTGCATTGTTTGTTCCCACAGAATGAAACACATCGATTGAAACTGATCAAGGAGCAATGACTTTCAAGACAGGGCATGATAATATCAATGTGGAAACTATGATTGGTAGGTAAGTGATAACAGTAGCCATTAGACTTAAATGAGGTTTAGCTCAAAAACAAATTAAAGTTATGGTAAAAATTATGGGTAAAAGTAAACAACATTTCAACCACTCTTCAGTCACTTTCACCCTATTTCTCCCCTCAACATTTAACTTGACTTGAGAATGATTGAAGAGTGGTCGAAACATCTTTACTGTACTTTTATCCATAATTTTTAATGTGAATTGTTTTAAAAAACCCTTACTGATAAAAATAATGATAATTAGTATCACCCAACTAGTGGACTAATGCAAATCCTGCATTTTAATTGGCTACGCTACTAGAGGACTATTAGCAATAGTCCTCAAGTAGCGAAATTGGCGCAATCGAGTGTGATGCTTTCTTTCGGTTTATTCCCAAATAAATATTTCTTCAACTTGCATTTGCTAACTTTATTATTGCCTTTTCTGTCCGACTAGTTGGGTGATACTAAAACAATTAGACCCTTCGCCCTTAAGGG
>Ga0126339_10002385_pt1 | contig 13416 bp, 14 predicted proteins | sample OrbTmetagenome_2_FD_92532 | JGI IMG/M metagenome (GOLD analysis project Ga0126339, IMG submission 92532) | Coral microbial communities from Petempiche,Puerto Morelos, Mexico - Orbicella T R C metagenome | ecosystem: Host-associated > Invertebrates > Cnidaria > Coral | place: Petempiche,Puerto... | reverse complement strand
TGAAAGTAAACTGCGAGGAGTCTTTATTTCGTTTGCTCTAAAATCCGAGGGGAAGAACGCAAAACACGACAGATATCAGGAGCCATAATCGGGGACGGAGGCGTAAGCGCGCGCCATTTCTAGTATTGGGGCTGTCCCTATGATATGGGGCAATTTTTCCATTTTTTGAACAAATTGCGCCATCCCGTGCGGCACACGCGCGTACATGCTGCGAGGATTTTTGGGGATGTAGCTCGGGGAAATGACGTCCGAAATTCCCGAAATGTTTGATGCTTTTGACCCACAACTCAATACTTTCATGTCTGTTGGAATTTTGCTTCAGTATTTTCGTCGTAAGCTGCTCCAGTTTGAGTGAAGTAAGACAGTGTCGAATTTAGTTATGTGCCGCTTTATGATATATATCACTGACCAAGTTGTGTTAGCAGCTTCTTTTACAAGAGCTCCACATTACTCCACCCTAAGTTTCACATATGTTGAAGATTAACAGCTTTTCCAAAACACAGCTAAAAACTAGTTGGATATATCTGGACATAGCAGCGTTTCAGGACTTCAAAGTTTCCCTCCTCTTGCCACACGCTTGCGAGGATTTCACCAGAGTCTATCTCGACCGAACAGTAAAAAAAGATAATAATTGCAGGTTTGGGTTTCGCCTGAATTGTAAGTAACGCTTGATGTTTTATCAAGACCCAATAAGTGACAATAAAGTTTATGTCTGTAGATGCTGCTTAGTTTTGTTTGTGTTAAAATCCAATAAATTGACTGTTGTCGATGAATAAGAGCGCCCGCCGATGCGTGTTTTGTACAGTCAGTAAGACTGACATGACAAATTGGACTTCCCCACTTTCGTGTGAAAACGTACATCAAACTCATGTATCTCTAGTTTTAGGTTGTTAAATTTTTGAGAACACATTAAGAGCCACTGCCTGTAAATATGGAGAATCTGACGACAGGTCGGTAAATTCGAATTTTCTTTTATTGCGTCAAAAAGACCCTTTTGGTGAAGTATTTTCAGAAATATACTTTCAAAGTTCCAGCGACTTCACATTTTTGTGAAATCTAGGAAAGTTCGAAATAACGTTCAATCAACCAAGACTGCCGATGGAATTTATGCAAAATTGCAACTTTTCAACAGGCCAGTACAGAAAGAAGGGAACTTGCCTGGATTTCATATTCACACAGTTTGTAATTTACACTTTGATCATTCCGTTGATTGAACGGTAATTCGAACTTTCCTATGATATGGGACAATTTTTCTATTTTTAGAACAAATTGCGCCATCCTGACGTCATATATCCGCGCGGATCCACGCACATGTCGGGGGCTCTCGCGTGGATGTTGTCACGTTGGGTGATCAAATGGAGAGAGCTGCGAGATTCTCTTGCAGATTTTTCACAGCGATGACAGGGAATAAGGCAGGGAATAAGAACCAGGGCTTTAAGATGTAGTTTTATGCTCTGAGCTAATGGAAAAGGTGAGTTTTTCAGGGTCGAAAACAAGGCTTCGATTTCGCGCTGTAAATGAATGCTCGCGCTAGTTATACCCGTAAGCTTTTGCGCTTGTTCTATAAAGAAAAGTTATGTAAGAAAACTCTTTACTCTGGTATCGAGTTAATTTGTGAGTTTTCTAAACAATGCTTAATCATAACCAAACCCTGTTTTGATAGTGTCTTATTGTTTCTGTTTGTTTCGCGAGTTTGCAAAGGCTTTTGAAAGGAAAGTCTGACGCGTACAAGTAGCTCATTTGCATAGTGCAGCGCGTGCACTTTCACGTCTGAGTCGGTGTTTTCAATTGTCAACAAATCTCGACAAAGATTTCTTTCGCTGTCTTTTGTGCCGAGATGCTGCAGCAATTTTCACCAACGCCAAAAGGCTACTAACATCATGAGTGTTTCTTTAACATGGTGAAATTTTACATTGCGAAAATAAAATAGACAAGGAGTTTTGATAACTCGACCAACAAAATCGAAGTCTTTATTCGAGTACCGTGACTATTCGAGTTGATTAACTTTAAAAAAGCTGATTATTTCTGCTGTATTCACATATTTTCAGCTAAGCTTTTAATATGTTCTCAAACATTTATCAACCTTAAACATATGTACATTTTCACTCCAAAGTGAGGAAGTCCAAACTGTCATGTTTACTGACTGTACAAAATACGCATCGGGCGCTCTTACTCATCGACAACAGTCAATTTATTGGATTTTTACACAAACAAAACTGCGCAGCATTTACAGACATAAACTTTATTGTCGCTTATTGGGCCTTGATAAAACATCAAGCGTTGCTTACAATTCAGGCGAAACTCAAACTCGCAAGCGTGTGGCAAGAGGAGGGAAACTTTGAAGTCCTGAAACGCTGCTATGTCCAGATATATCCAACTAGTTTTTTGCTGTGTTTTGGAAAAGCTGTTAGTCTTGAACATATGTGAAACTTAGAGTGGAGTAATGTGGAGCCCTTGTAAAAGAGGCTGCGGAATACAACTTGGTCAGTGATATAAAGCGGCACTACATAACTAGATTCGACACTGTCTTACTTCACTCAAACTGGAGCGGCTTACGACGGAAACACTGAAGCAAAATTCCAACAGACATGAAAATATTGAGTTGTGGGCCAAAAGCATCAAACATGTCAGGAATTTCGGACACCATTTCCCCGCGCTACATCCGCAAAAATCCTCGCAGCATGTACGCGCGTGTGCCGTACGGGATGGAGCAATTTGTTCTAAAAATAGAAAAATTGTCCCATATCATAGGGACAGCCCCAATACTAGAAATGGCGCGCGCTTACGGTCTCCGTCCCCGATTATGGCTCCTGACTTAAAGGTAATACCTCTTAAGTTAGTTTTCGACATGATACCCAGTATTTCCCCGGATATGTTACTCGCGCGTTATTAGGGAGCTTAAGCAAACCGCGACGAAGACAGCAACGAGAACGTCACTAAACAAAAGGTTTAATGAGCAAAACAATAGCTGTTCACGTGCACTATAAATCTTTATTATTATTATAAATCTTTATTAAGAAATCAGTCACAACATATGTGTGGCTTTACAATCAATAAGAAACTAAGCTAAACTAGAAAAAATCTATCATATATATTACAACAAAGATTTTAAGAAATAAATTTAAAAAGATATCTATTTACAAAAGCCCGTTTGAATCGCTCCGTTTTTACTTTAGGGAGTATGAAGTCATGGCCCCTTTCTCTAAGAGCTCTGTTACGTTTGGGTGGGAGCAAGTCATATAATACATGGCCAGTGGCACTTGTGATTCTTTTGAAAAGATCACATGCCGTCCTCTGAAAACAACAGCGTGAAATGACCAAGTTTTGTGTCGTCTACGGAACGTGGACGACGACGGCTAAAATTTTTTATTTCCATTTGGAATTGAACGCCGTCGTTGCATATTTAATTTAAGCACGTTTTTAGAATCATTGGCCTACCGAACAGATCTAGACAACCGCGAATTTCGCTTGTAAAATATGAATTCATTTTCTTCTAGCTAGGCGTCGTCCTCGGCGACGTTGTCGTCGTTGCCTAAGCTCACTTTCTCTAAGCTCTCGACGAAATGGTTGGAGTGTGGTGCAAAGTCCTTTTATTCGTTGTGATTTTGAAAAGACGTTCCAAAGATGTTTTAATTTCTGCACTCTCAGCTGTCTTTTTGGTCGGGTTGGCTTTCGTTTGTTCTATGCTCGTTTGGTTGCTTTTATATTAGCGATTTAAACTACGAAGTCATTGGATAATTCAAAGGCAAACAAAATTGCGGAGAGTCAGCCATTTACAATTTTGGAGGGCAAAAAAGGGGAATGGAAAGGGCTTATCGTTTTTCACTCCGGTGCAGTCAAACGGGAAATTTCACTTTTTGGATAGAAAGTAAATGTGTCGCAAATGTAAGTGGAACTTTCGTATTTACTTTAGTAACGACAGTGAGATAAATTTCATGTAAATGTAATCACGTCACATTTGCAAGCAAATACATCAGGAACAAACGTTTGAGTACTATTTCCACAACGAAAGTGAGTGCATTATTGAGGCATCCAAGCACAGAGAAATAATTGAAAGCACGAGGCCGTAAGCCAAGTGCTTTTCAGTATTTTTTCGAAGTGTTTGGATGCCCTAATGAAACACGAACTCGAGTTGTGGAAATAACTTCTCATGGTTAAAAGATTTGAATTGTTCGTAATGCTAGCATTCTTTTCACAATCATTTCGATATGAGTGATGTTTTTCTCATGCGTTGTCTCATGTGAACATTACAGACTGAGATTTACATTCGTGTGTTGCGATAACCAATCCCAAAGTAGTCTCTCTGGCCAATTACCAAGTATACAGACAATCTAGTGCACCAATCAGACCTCCAAGCAAATAGATGCAACTGGTGTAAAGCGCGCGAAAGCCTGCTCGAGATTCATGCACAGCTTTGGTTTAACTTGGCTAAAAAAATTGGTCTGAGTTCCTTACAACAATCACTAAGAGTACAATGCAAAACTAAACTAAAAGTGTATTCCTTTCAACAAGAACCGTAAACACATAAGTTATCGTACTCAGTCTCTCCCCGTTTCTTTCCATTTTCACTCCAATCTAGCTTATTCATCAAGACGATGCCTTCTATTTCTCTGCTTCCCAAGAGCCACAACAAACCAGTGCCAGGTTTGATGCGGTTCCTATGCTTTCCCGTTTGCCTTGGTGTACTACTTCTCCTCTGCTTGCTGTATTGCACGGACATGACGAACAGTTGCCCGCCTCTTGTTGGCGTTGTTTCTCCAAGGGAAGTCACTGGATATCCATTTGGTGACGGAATCAATAAATTGAACAGTAATGATAAATTCAACTCTTTGATTAACTCAGAGAAAGGACCAGACAATTCTCGTAACAATGTACATCAAAACCGTCGTCGAGCAAAAAAGTCGTTAATTTCGCGTAGATTGCAAGACTTCCGACACGAGTGGCTTCGTCAGCGCCGTGCACGGGTAGACTGGAAGAATATTATTAAGCCTTGTGCTGACAATATGGCCTGGGGATTAGTGAAGGAGCATTGGGGTAAAACCAATAGAAGCAACGCTACAACAAGTGACATTATATTCCAAGATATCAGACCAGCGGGAGAGTTCAGCAAAATTTTAATCCAGTCAAAAACCTCAGACAATCGAACGAAGTTGATTGGTGGAGACACGTGGAGGGTTTACGTACGTGGTCCAACAAGCGTTGCGGCCACTGTTTTCGATCACAATAATGGAACTTACGAAGCTCTATTTCTCATCACGGAGCCTGGTGTCTATCAACTAATGATTTACCTTGATTACAGTCTTTGTGATGGCTTCAAAGACCCACCTCGCGATTGGTTCATCATAGGCGACGTTCAGGGGGCCAACCACAGAAATGGAACTTTAGGACCCTTAGACGAATACTTGGTAAAGCATGGACATCGTACCTTAAACATAACTGTGACTAAGGCTCAGCTAAAAGCCCCTCTTTCTGGTAAGTAGATTTCTTTTTAGCACAGTAAGTCAGCCTATATTGGTATCAAACACGCACAAATTCTCCGTTTTCTCCTTAATTTTAGTTTCGATTGAAAAGACATATCTATCACTCAAGACAGTGTTTGACCACATTTTCAAACACCTCGAAGTTCGTCAAAATTACTCCGCTGCGCGCTTTATTTCCAACTCTCTTCGCAATGTTTGTAAATGTGGTCAAACAAAGTCTTTCCCGTTTGATTTATTACATAAACGTTTTAACATAAATTGAAAAGTGTTTTGATTAGCTTAAACTGTTGCTATGGTAACTTGCAATGCCAAAGTATGACTATAACTTGTTCACTGGATGACTGGGCATTTGCTTGATGTCATTACTATAGTGTCAACTGAAAACGAGTGGCAGTAATAATTTATCAAAGTACAATTGCTGAAACATGCTGCAAACTGTTGCGAGCGGCCATCACTTTACTTTCCCCATAGCGATCTGTAATGTGATGTAATGTAATATGCAATAAAAAAGCTTAAGTGCATGCGCATGCGCAAGATTGTGTTGCGCAAAATGGTAATGTTCAGTCACTTTATTATACGGCTCTATTATGTGAGCGGGCAGGTTGAACCAAATTCGTCGCTGTGATTGGCTACCCGAGCGGGTAGATGCCCGCTCGTGATTATGCGCTTTGTCAAGCAGGAAAAGATTCTCCGAAGCCGAAGCAGGTTCCATGTAAATAATCTTTTATTAACCAAGCTTGCTTGGTTAAGATGGCTGGATATTTAATTTGCCTCGTTTGTTTGTTTGTTTGTTTGTTTGTTTGTTTTGCGTGATCATACACTACGACACCATCTCCCTTCATAAATGCTTAAAAAGAGCACTTGGCCAATATCCAGCCCTATTACACGTCAAGGGCCAATAACTGAAATCAGTCAATCAGATTGGTCTATCACCGGTACAATATTCTCACTAAGTAACAGACCGGGCAATATCCCGAATGATTTCGCACGATCGCTCTTGAATAATTTCTGTAGTTTTATGGTTTAGGTTTCTTGTATTCATATAAAAGATTCTTTTTTTCCCTTTTCCTTCTTACTCTTTTTCTCTTCCGTGTTTTGTTTTGTTTTTGTTTTTTATTTTTTACATCAGTCGTGAGTATATGCCAAGTCGGATCCCAATCAGAATTGCCCTTTTGAAGTCTGAGATGTTTTTACAGTCCGTGAGCGTATCAATATTTCTTAACATTTTCAGTCGTGTAATAAATCTCTTATTAACCAAGCTTGCTCGAGGAGAACATCGGCACTCGGTCTTGTTTGTACAGAACTCGCTGTATTCGGACCTTGTTGTCAAGATCTCTGGCCGATATTCTTCTTGTACGGCTCTCGCGTTTGGAAAATAGCTAAGGCACTCAGCCAGAGAAGTACCTTAGGCAGAGAAGAATCTCGTTTTCGCGTCTGGTGAGACATAAAAAGCGAGACATATTGTAAATACACAGCAACAGACCAGCAAAACTATACCACTGCTGCGCATGCCCGGATTAGCAAGCTGCATCGCTTCGCTGCGCAGCAAAAAAAAAAAACTTAGTATATAGATTATGGTTATTTCCAGCAATAACATCATGAGCTCAGTTGTTTTGTTTTAGCTTAACAGACTTTGAAGAGTCAAATGTTACCAATGAAGTATTTTACCTTGTTGTTTCTCGTACAGACAAACTTGAAGGACTTGCCTCCTGTTCTGAAACCTGCAAGTATTTGTGGGATGGATTCGGTCAATGGAAAACACGACGGTGGATGCCATATCTTAAAGGTTGGGAATGAGTTTTTGAGTCTTTCAATTCTCACACAGGAGATCTAGCGACGGTACATCAGTCAAAACAAATAAGGCGTTTGTAAAAGAAACGACGACGACGTCGCTAACGTCAGTTGAAAGTTTTATTTCTTTAGTCACGAACTGTCAAGCCATTCAGTTTATCAGAAATGCGTATCATTTGTCGCCTTATTTCAAGTTATCCTAAACTGCCGCAGAATTTAATAGGCCATTTCGTTGTTTATTCTACGGTTTCACATTGTTATGGAATCCACTTTTGGTTTACTTTAACATGTTTTCTCTTTTTAAATTTTTATAAAGCAGAGTCCTACGATTGGTCGATGCCACAGAAGTACAAAAAATCTGGAACGCTTTGGATCTACGGTGATTCACTGAGTATGCAGTTTTACAAATCTGTCGTGACTCGTCCCTTATGTAAATCTTTATATAAAAAATGCCGCAATAGCTACATGTGGATCTACCCTGCTCACAACAAAGGCTTGAACAGTAAACTGGAAAGTGATCTTGATTTTAGACCTGAGAAAGTCATCGAAACCATTGTCAACGTTCTACGCAAGCCTCAAATGCAGAAGGAAGAAAGCACCTTACTTTTAAACCTGGTCCTTCATTTTTCAAAAACCGTCAATTTTACCACTTATCAGAGGCTCATAGATGACTTGATACTGGTTTTGAAGGAGAAGGAACTCTCACAAGGTAAAATAGTTCCAAAGTATAAGTCTAAAATCATTTGGAAGTCATCCACCGCCATTTGCAAGGAACAGGCCTCGTCCTCAAAGGAAACTGATTTTCGATTTTACACTTCCCAGGTTTGTACTCTCTGATTTTTCAGCTTCTAAGGATACAAGGGTATAAATTAGATCAGTAAACGTTCTAAAATTCGTTGTTGTACAATGTTTAATTGAAAACGCGTCTCCTCTGGCCGTTTTTTTTTAGCCAACAGCACAACATGAAGCATCTGCTTCGAAGCAAAGAGGTCATTTATTAAGCTAGAACAGCCTTTTATCGAGGAATTCTTCATGGGCGTCTAAGTAGTTCGAGTATAAATAAAAATGTGAGATATTCCACATTTTATTGGCTGTTTCAAATTCTTAAAGATGCTCCAGATCTAGAAGTTGACAAGATATACTCTCATTAAACACTAAAGACAGGCAGAGTGTTCAAGACAAACGGTTAGAACCTAAACAAAATATTTTTGCATTCTCTCATTTCAGCGAGTTGCCCTCTTCAACGCTTACTCCGTGTCAGCCATGTGCAAAGCAGGATTTGAAGTCATAGACGTATATTCATTGACCGATTCGTATCCACCTAGATGCGTGGACCATGTTCATTACAAACCGAAAGCTTTTCATATGGTGGAGACAATGCTTGAGCAGTACAAAGTACACTACAACAAGAAACTCGACGAAAATGAAAAACATGGTAAAATAAAACGATGTGTAAGTACAGAAAACGTCTGACAGCATAGGTAGGACAGTTGGAAGGTACGTTTTTAAACTGGCACCAAGCAATTTCGGTGGAGCAAGGTTTTGAAAGCTTCAAGCAAAGTAGGAGCTAAATTGAAAGATGTAAGGAAAAAGTCAGGCATGTTTATTCGCTATTAAGTCGTCAATCGAAGAAAACTTTGTAATAGTTTTCCATTTTATTTCAATTTCCACAAATGTCACTGAAGCCGTGTATCAACTTGCTACACCTCGTCCCTTTCCCCTTTTCGCCGCCTCTGTTTCTAGTCACAGCTTCAAATGTCGTAGAAAGAATGCAGTTGTTTATCGAGGTAAAGTACAATAATAATAAAGTTGTCTCGTTTGTCTCACGATGTGGTCGCTGGTTATGTAGATCGCGACGCTTCGACTGCATACGGCTTACGTTCATCATGCAGGCGATGATGTCGACTGGCTAGGTAAGCCGTTATCCCATATACTACCAAGCTCCTCTGAGATTGGTTGCTTTTCAATGGTTTTGACTAGCGTATTTCGATCCTGGCTGTTTCGGTTAGTTGTTTACTCGGCAGTCTGCTGTCGTACGGCTCTCCTGTTGTTGTGTTTCTTGATTTCCATTCCATCATCCCAGTGTTTATAAGGTGAAATCTGATGTAAATCGCCTCCACGTGGCTCATGGAATTTTTCAACGTTACTCATAGTCTTTCCTCTATTTCGAAGCTAGAAGAGAATAGACTAAATGAAGAAGAACCAAAATATCCTTCCCAAATCTCTGTCCGTAAACCATCGCTGCCATTGTTCTTCAACGAAAGGGAAATAAGAATGATTCGTTGAGGGTATTCTTACTAGCTTATAAGAACGCATTTCCACTCTGAATTCTCCTTTTAATTTCATTGGTTTCCAGCAGGTTAATGCCACACCAGATATCACAGAGCTGTTCCCGACTCTCCTTATCTCTTTATATAAGGCCTTGAAAAAAACAAAAACGAAAAACAAAACAAAACAAAACAAAAGCAGAAAAAAATACATAACACGAATCGTCTTAGCAAACTGGACAAAATAAAATATTAAATGTTATTAGATTTTTTCTGAGTTCTAACCCATTCGGGATTGCCAACTATTTTCTTAATTAGCATAAGTCGACCAGTACTAACGCTATGAACAACAAAGTACTTGTCTGATTGTGTCCTTCACTGCACGTCCCACTTCCTTAATCTTCCAACCGTAAAGTATTGGATTTAATGATGAATTGGAGAAAGCTAAGGTACCAGTAAACTGCATAACAAGGACGGCAACAGGAGATAGTCGACTACGAGTGAGTACAGCTTCCGCTATACCTTGTGGCAGACAACAAATAATTAATGTCAGCTGCAACCACAACGCACTGGATACTGCCTTTCGGTAACGAGTTATATTCAATGGAATTATTTGGCTTGGACCTTGAACCTGATGGCGATGGAGGGCAGGAAAAATCTTTGTGTAAGATATGATCGATAGTGCTACACAGTGATACTATCATATAGCCATAGGATAACGTTACCAGATAGTTAACAAAGTACATATCGTAGCAGCGAAACTGGACATGACCCAGAAGCTTATCACAAATAGAAACATTCGCTTCAAAGTTACAACTTGTCTGTAGGGCGAAAAGTCTGTCCACGCTTACTGCAGACAATGTCGGAAAAGACACTCCACACAAAACGGATCCTGCAAAAAGAAACAAATGTATCGAGACAAATATCCCATCGCTCGTACAGTAGACTTATCTCATAGCAAGCATAGATAAGCTACATACATACATATACATACATACATTTTATTTGTTATCAAATTAAAATAACAATTGTAACATGCCCGCGGATAGCTGAGCTAATCTAGGCGGGTCATGTTTGGACGAGTTATTAATATACAGCTAGGTACAACTAAATACAACTGAAGGTAACAAGAGAACTAAAGAGACTAGAATTGACAACGATGACTAAAGACAACTAATAAACTAACAATATTACAAATAATAATTAACAACAGTTACGACGAGAGACTACAGATACACTAAAGCGAAATTATTGAGTATTAATGAATACATACTAGGAGGAAAATAAATTCAGCTTTACTTTTTGCACGAGCTGTGCAATAAGCGCAACAAAGAGATCAGTTATTGCCGGACAACGTAACAAAAGTTTTGATGGCGAATGAAGCGAAGACAAACAATTAGATTATTTCCTCTCGATTTCTATCTGTGATATCACGCGATAGAAATCTCGAGCTCATAATCTAATTGCATGATATTATTGACTTGAATTCACTGAACTGAATGTATACTGCCTCTTAAAAATAATGGGTTCGTGCTTTTTCTCGTGTTGCTTCCGTAAATAATGTCTTCCATTCCCTGAAACGTCAAATGTATGAATATATTTGAACAAGCCAATGGCTTAAGTTAAAATGTCAGTGGTTTGTGAAAACTGCCTCTTTTCTCGCAATAAAGTAAATATTGCTTCTAATTTCAGACTTACCTGTTTACATAATTTTGGACTTAAAATTGAACTCAATTGAAACTGTGCCAAAACTCCAACAACCCCCCGGGGTGGGGTACTCCCTTTTATGGGCTATATAGGTATGTGCAGCCCCAAGGGTATGGTTTTTCTCCCCTTTTTAGTCACAAATAGGGTATCGATTTTAGCTGATTTTGGCCACATTGGTTTTTGCACTCTAGACTTGATATGGGTTTGTTCTTAAGGAGAAGTCACGTTTTCATCATGATCGAGAAGAAAATCAACAAAAGCCCTTGACAAATTATGTTTACGGTAATTTAACATTGGTCTGAACTAGGGAACCAGTTATAACGAAGGTCTAAAACAGGGTTTTGATTTAAGGCTCAGGTCATAAATAGGGTTTCGAATGGTCAGGTCATAAATAGGGTGGGGAATATCGCAGATTTTGGTCATAAATAGGGTAAGGGTTTTGGGAAGCGGGCCGCACACCCCCATCCAATTTTTCTGGGAGTACCCCCCGGGCAACAACCAAGACCTTCTGTAACTAAATTTAACCCAGACATCACAGAAATCACCATAGATGTTCTCGTTTTGGTTCTTTTCACCGATTTTGATTGCGGTAAAAGATCATAGCAGTTAGCTAGGACTATCACGTACTGAAATGATATTATATAAATCGCTCTTTTGGCATTTAAATTGTGACGTTGGTCATTTGACAAGCAGATATTGGTACGCTGTTTAATCCCTTGCACCAACCAGAAATTCTCCATAAATGTCTGTTATCCCCCTCAATTGAAATGAGAGAACGTTTGGCCGAAACACTCTCCCAACTATTGAAGAGGTTTCCCTTATTATTTACACTGCACGCTTTTAATAAATTAATGGTAAATATATGTTTTGCCACTAGTGAGCTCTGTTAGGTTGTTTTCTCACAGTTCTAAAGTTGTATATGGAGAAAAATTATTGACAAAGATAAATGATAGAAAAATCATTTAACAAGCAGATGGTTTACTGCAGAAAGAACATGGTTAATTTTGAAGAAGGTTAATTAGTTTCCTTGAACCAAGGAAGAACCGTTCAGTGCAGTACGAACGCGTTCTGTGGTTTTTTCGGCTCACCTGTCGGCGATTGTCGTAACAGTGTCAAGTAAGTTAGTCGGTAACAGTTGTTTAGGTTTGTCAAGTTGTTGTTGTAGTTTATTGTTGCAGTAGACTGCAACAAGAACGAAAACTGACAAGACTTCAACGCAATAAAGACAAAAAACGACCTAAAACTGAGGATAACTGGGTCAGGAATATTTCTTCCTTTCCCTTAGACAAAACCGAGACTCACGTACTGTCTTACGGACTAAAACACTCAGTGACGCCTAAACGGATTCCGACCGAGTCTATTGTATCTAGTGTTGAGACGGTTCTGTCTCGTCAGCGAGACTTATCAGTCTCTTCCAAGGATAACATCAGAAGCAGAACTGCTTCCATGGTACAATCAGCCCCTATACCTGACAATAACTTGACAAAAGACGAACAACAAGCACTGAAACGACTGAAAAACGACAACAACATTGTTATACTACCAGCCGACAAAGGACGTGTCACTGTTGTTGTAGACAAGACTGACTACTTTGATGGGGACATCGGGGGGTTCCAAACACCGCAACACCGCAAAAAAATTAACGAACACCGCATCACCGCAAGAAAAGTCCATGAAACACCGTCACCGCAACACGTATTTTTAGCGCCATGAGTCGTTCATTTACACTTAAAATAATACTTTTTATACCTCAACAATTTTCCACAAAATAAACACATTGTTTCTGTCCTCGCTCCTCCACGTGTCTACCAAACACTAAGCTCCGGGTGACAGAGGTCGAATTACTTGTCAAGTTACGTATAAATGAAAACAGCTTCGGATTGGCAGCCGAAGCATATTGAAGATTGACTAGAAAGTGATGATGTGTATTTTTTTTTATAAGTTATTAACCTCAATGGTACGTGTTTGTCATGAATTAGCTTCGATTAAGGAAGTTTACATGCTAAATTTAGGTCAAATTTAGGTTTGAGAAAGGTAAATCAAAAAATCCCAGCAACGCAAACAATTTCATTTCACCGGACACCGCAGCGCGAAAAACACAAACATCGCACACCGTAGGGTTTGAGATCACCGCAACACCGCAAGTTGAGATTTTATTCACCGCATCACCG
>Ga0126339_10002384_pt1 | contig 13416 bp, 11 predicted proteins | sample OrbTmetagenome_2_FD_92532 | JGI IMG/M metagenome (GOLD analysis project Ga0126339, IMG submission 92532) | Coral microbial communities from Petempiche,Puerto Morelos, Mexico - Orbicella T R C metagenome | ecosystem: Host-associated > Invertebrates > Cnidaria > Coral | place: Petempiche,Puerto... | reverse complement strand
TTTTTTTTTTTTTTATATAAAAAAACATAGAAAAAAAAAGAAAAAAAGAACAAAAAACAACTCTTCCCCCCCTCCTTTTTTTCCCACCTCCACCCCCCCCCCCCCCCCCCCCCCCCCCCCCCGCCCCAACCTGGGAAAAAGATCAGTTTCTTTGACCAATAAGACTATTTTGAACTTGGGAGAATGAGTAAAGGTTGATTTATTTTTTCTGACAGGGAACAGAGAAAGCCCTGTCTTGCTTGCATGGGCACTTCCCTACTATGGAAGTGTTAAGCTTGAGTGGAAATGTTTGTACAGATAAAAAGGCAGCAGCTATAAACTGGATTGAAGGCAGAGGGAAGTCTGTTGTGTGTGAGGCTATTGTACCAGGACATGTTGTTCATAAGGTGAATATGAATCATATCAAGCACATGCCATAAATGTCATGCATGCTGTCCAGTAGACATCAAAGGTTGCACAAATGGTCTGCCTCAAACCTGTACCTTTTGTTGTCATCATTATTATAAATTTCAGTCTCATTTCTACTCTGTGAGCTGTAGAAAATTCTGGAGACTTTGCACCCATTAAGCATGTTTGCTTAGGTAAGGAGGGGGGAGGGGTAACACAGCCACAAATATTTTCTGGTGTTAATCACACTTCCAGCTACAAAATGTAGAAGACAGTGGATATTACAGAAACAGAATGTATGAAAAAATCACAGTTCAAGTAGTCAAGTATAAAAGAATAACCAATAATAAAAATGATCAAAAAGAACTGAGGAAAACCTCAAGTCTGCCCACTGACATTTTTTGCTGTGAGTTATTTTTCTTTGAGCATACTAGCGATGTGAGCACAGAGTGCAAGAGCAGCTGCAAGGCAGGTGCAAAAACTTAAGTCGGTCCCCAGGGCCACCCCCTTACATTCAGACTTTTTTTCAAATCTCCTGCAGTTAATACTTCTGCTAATTGCAATCTCAACAAACTCAAGACCGAACAGATGGTCTGTGGACAGACTAGGAAGGCTGTTAACATTTTCCTCCCCCTTGATTATTGCGGGAATCACACAAAACACCCCATCCAATAAATATTGTTTAAAATGTAACTTGATGTTCTATTTTATTGTTGTCAGGTTTTGAAGACAACAGTGTTTGCACTTACAGAACTCAATGCCAGCAAAAATCTTGTTGGTTCTGCCATGGCTGGAGCCATCGGAGGATTTAATGCTCATGCTGCTAACATAGTGACAGCAATATTCATAGCCACAGGCCAGGACCCTGCACAGTGTGTTTCTAGTTGCAACTGCATCACTTTATTAGAGCCTTGTGGACCCACTAAAGAAGACTTATACATCAGGTAAAGGTTTGGAAAAGAAGGAAACAAACCAGATGTAAACAAGTGACCTTTTAGCTAGGCTTGATTTCTACTGCTAAGTTCACATGGTCGTCATTCATTTCATCTGATCTAGCTGTCTATGTGGACATTCTTTTGGTGTGTCACACACTCCTCCTCCACAAGAGCAAGGAGTGAGGAGGAAGCCAAAAGACTGTGTAGGGGGCTACATTCCTTTCTGACACAAGGAAGATTTGTTTGTAGGCTAATTTCCCAGATATAAATTTTGCAACCCTGCAATTGTTACTTGGGACAGTTCAGGGTCAGGGACTCAGGGTTAGGTCAGAAATGGGGTATTGAATTTTGGGTTGGGTCTAAAAGCAGTTGCTAACTTATCCCCCTGTGCACATAAGTCCATTGGGTCTGAAATGGGGTAAGGGTTTCAAGATGCTCATCGCACACCCCACCCAATTTTTCTGGTATTGCCCCCCACCTCCCCTACCAGACTTACAGTTTATCAGTATTTCAATCTGTGCAGCATGTTCTTGGTGTGTTTGGACAACTGTGTAAATGTCTCAATTTGTTTTTCTGTCAGCTGTACAATGCCATCATTGGAGGTTGGAACAGTAGGAGGGGGTACTGTTCTTGGTCCCCAGTCAGCCTGTCTTAAGGTAATGTTATAGTGCTGCTTATTTACTGACAGTGACATATGGACTTGAAGCTGTCCTGATTTGGGGGCTGCTCAACTTTAGGTTGGGGAATAATCAACTTCTGGTTGGAGACGTACAGGCTAGGGGCTATTCTAACTTAGGGGCTAAACAACCCACATCTGTGTGGTGTGGACAAGTGAAAAGAAACACACCGTAAATCCTCGAATTAGCGCCCGGAGTGCTTATTTCAAATTTAGGAGAAGACAGGGGTACTTATTTGAGGAAGGCACGTAATCGAGGCGGGGGTGGGGAGGGTGGGCAGCACTTATTTAATTTTTCCCAAATCATGGTCAGATATGATCGTTTTTTTAATATATTGCTTAAGCTTTAGGCAATGAATCAGCAGATCTTCACTACCATCCATTGGGACGGTCAATATGCTGTGAGTAAATGAGTCGATAATCACTTGCTTGTGACTGAACACGACCAAAACTACACATTCTTTGCTGTCTCAGTACTCTTCCATAAAACAGGAGGAGGGGAGGTGGCGCTTATTCAAGGGGAGGCACTTATAAAATTTTGGCCGGAAGCAGGGGCCGTTATTCTAAGGGGACACTTGAGGAGAGGCGCTAATTCAAGGATTTACCGTACCAGAACTGATGTACCTATTTTAATGCCCAATAACTGCCAGATGCAATACCAATTAAAGTTTCAATCCTCAATGTCACAGAGTTTTGTCATTCAATTTTTCAGATGCTTGGTGTTGGTGGAGCCAACAAATCGGAGCCAGGCAAGAATTCAACAAAACTTGCACAGATTGTGTGTAGCACAGTCCTTGCTGGAGAGTTGTCGTTACTTTCAGCTCTCGCTTCAGGTGATCTCGTGAAAAGTCACTTAACACTTAACAGGTATTTAAACATCCTTGTATATTTAAAGTGTGCTTTCATATAAGAGATATGAAGTCCTAAATATCTACTACAGCGCTAATTTTGGTTTGGATTTTGGGCACATATGTTCTCTTTGGAGAGAAATGCAGATTTTCTCCCGCCACACCAATGTTACCAATAGATTCCTGTTAATCAACTTACCGGTCTTTTGTTTCTCATTTCATTTCATTAGGTCGACCGTAAATCTCCTAGAAGATGCCAGCAAAAATTGTGCAGTGTTGTAGGAAGCCTAGCCGCAACTCGCTTTTCATTACCACCAAGAGTTAGCAAATGTTGCTGAACAACTAACGACAAGGGCGAGGCAGTTACTGACACATCTCGATAGTGTCACTGAGTTAACATTACCACCATCCTCATTACACTGATGCCTCATTCTGCCCGAGTTGGAAGCAAGTCAACAAGTTTCACGATAGAAGCTACTGTTGAGAACTTCCATTTAATGGTGACACACTGAGGCTCCATTCGCCTGATTCTCAGATGGTATGATCATGAGATTGCTCGATCTCAGGAGGGAGTGAGAGCGAGCGACATCGGACCGTCTGAGATTCAGATCAGGCTAAGGCTTCATGTTCAGGCTTAAAAAGTCAGAAGACAGCTAAGATGACCAGTGACTGAAGTTCGTCAATCAGAATGCTTTTGTTGCCGGTGAAACATTTTCTAAGTATTAGGCCGGGTAAAGGTTCTGTGGTCATCACATCAATGAAATCGTATAATTAGTCTTTTGTCAACCAAGCTTGCTCGGCTCTACCCTCGTCACGCAATCTTCCCTCACGAACGTCTGTTGAGAAGGAAAGATTGCGTGATGAGTCCAAAGGAAGTCTGCTTGTAGCTTATTACTTGACTTGTGTTCTGCTCTGGGAGTGACAGGGTTAATGGGATCGCTAGGCCAGATATTTGTTGAAATATTCCAAAAGCCATCTATGAATATTTCAATTAACTTTATTCAAAACTACACTTAAATGAATTTTAATATATGTGTATACAGCAAAAAGAACAATATCGTTATAAAAGAACATGTTACTTATTTTAAAACTACATTCATGTCATGACAAGAGATCAAATCATCTGCAAGAATTTTATATATTATTAACTATTGTTCATTTGCCACAAAGTATCTAGTGAGTGTCTTGTCAATAGGTAAATACAAATTTTATTTCTACATGTTGGAAAAATTACAACTTCAATTAAAATTGTGGTAGAAAAAAATCGTTATGCTCGTTTCTTAAACAGCGTTTCTCAACAGCGGAATTTATTCACTTTACGCCTTGCGAGAGCAAAAAAATAGGAAGAAAGTTGAGCGAGAAATACACAATGGAAGTATTGCGTCAATGTCAAGGAGTAATTTGATGTACGGTTCATGATAAAGGCACTCATATTTAGTCGACAAGGATTCAATGTTCTAAGCACGCAGTGTTCTTGAGGGCACATATTATCTTTTACGAGTGCTATGCTCTCATTTTCGGTGAAAATTTTCCACTCTACAATAGAAATTGGTCCATATTCACTGTATAGAAAGGTGATCGCTGCATTCAAACTAAATAAAAAAATCGTTAGGTCCCGGTACTCGTTTCCGAGGAAAAAAAAAAGATGCTTTGTCTTTCGCAAGCCAAGCCGCCGTTTAGAAAAGCCACCATTTTGTATATGACGTTGTGTATATGCACAGCGCGCTTATGACGCGAAATCGTGCGCAGTAGGGATGCGCAATGCAATTCTGAGAAACCACCTTAATCCCCACCCTTCAATTCATAGTAAGAATGATTTTTACAATGACTGTCCAATTTCTCGCGCGCTGATTGGCTCATTTTTATCATCAATAAGAGTACAGACGGATAAAATTTTGATTTATGCAAGCTTTCCAGTTCAACTTTCCGCTGTCGAACTGTCAACTTTTAACCAATGAGATTTGATCGACTTTTTTAAAATAGCCAATCAAAAAGCGAGAAGAGCTATTGACACGTTCGCGTCATTTTGAATAAAATTCACTTGTCTTTGTTTACGGCAAGTTTATGGCGTCTTTTCCCTCAGTTATTCCCGGCATTTGACCATTTTGCGGCTCGTGGTTCCAAAGCCACTTTGACAATGTTATGACGCAATTTATCATCACTAAGAGGACAGACCCATAGAAAACTGACATCAATTTGTTCAATAGAAACGCATACGTCATATGACGAAGTATGACGCGGTCTTTACATTTGAATTTCTTTGGAGCTAAGTATACTTGGAAACTTTTATTTCGTGTTTCTACAAAATATTAAATTAATTACATTACCTTTAGTAACGCTTTTGCGAGTGTTTTTATTACTCGTGAGCAATACATCTCGTATTTTTTATCGTTTGGGGAAATCAGGAACACCGAAAAAGCTTGGAAATGACTCTCCTTCCGCTCTAGATTCTTATCCTCGTCCAGCATCTCGCATGGCTAAATTTGAACCATATAAAACAAAGAAATCCATGATCCATTGCTTTTCTATATCTTCCCCTAGTTTGTCAATACAAAAGTCAATAGCTATTAACTAATTGAATCAGAGCGTGCACATCATCTCCAGTTAAGTGCGTTCTATAATCTGGGCTTATTTCTAATCTCCAGTAATAACAACTCCCAAAAATAACCTTTCCAATTCCCACCCTAAATAACACCATGGAGAGCACTTGAGACAAATGGAAATCCAACAATTGATATGTCTGCTGCAAAGTCTGGCAACCAGCCACTCTAAACGTCGTTAGAGTATCTAGATTCTTTCACTCTTTTCGCGTTTGTAAGAAATGTCTTGTCCTGTCCATACGTGCATTCCTGATTTCATCAACTGTCACGCTCAACCAGAGGCTTCTGAAGAACTAAACAGAGGGAAAAAGCTATTATTATTCACAGTCATTTGTACTGACAAAGGCTTAAAATGCACCGAAAGTGTTAAATAATTAAGTCAACACAGACGCTTCCGGCTCAGCAAATTCTTCGACGTATTCAAATATTTTGTTGATAGTCTGGAAACGCAGACGGATTCCCAGCGGTTGTCTGACGTCGCCGCTTGAAAAAACAGAGCCGGGAAAGACGCCTACACCCATCTGTTGGTAGCTAGCGGTCTTGCGTGCGTGTGCTCCCCCAAAGTCAGTCTACACGCCAGTGTATTTTTTGGCAGCAACAATCTTTTCAGAATATTGCAGCCATCAGCTTTGACTTGCCAAATGTTTCATTTTGCTTTTGCAAGCTGCCAGTAACACATATCAAACGTACAGAACATGTTTGATAAAGAGATTTTTGAAAAAAAGAACGTGTACTGCGAGGAGTTTAACATTGATGAAATAAGCATCTAAGATCGCTTCGTGGATCAGGCCTTCCACAGAGATTCAGTCGGAAGAAAGGCTCGCCTTTCCTTTCAGCCCAGCTTCCAAGCAAATCTCTGCAGGCTTTGGATCACCGGCGTTCTTTATAAAGGCCTGGCATCTGGTCACTCCACTCTAGTGTAGAGCCATTGCCACTGATGACATTGGTCATTTAACTTTGTATTATCCGCCTTCCGAGGAGTTCCGTCGTTCCCTTCTCATTCTTACTTACCTAACAGTTGTTGATAATGACGATGAAGATGACGAGAAGTGTTTATTGAAGTCAATTCTTAGCAGCAGCTGAGCCAGGTGAGGACTTGCTTGATGACTCCGTACACTCGACAAGATTTGAAACAACAGGATTGTCTGTCTTTCGTAAGTCTGTAGAAAAGGAACAACGCTTCTAATTAGGAAAGAACTATTATACAGTAAGAATATTTTAATTAACAGGGGACATTTTATTACGGAAACACATTCATGTAAGTATCATCAAATGAACCTTTGTCTTCGAGCACGTTACCTTAGTAATATTCTCAATCTGTGTCAGTTCTCTGTGTGTTAGGCCAGCGCTGCCTGTCTGAAGAAGAAGCGAGCTGAATGACTGGCACAAGTTCAGGATTTCATCAAGGCAGTGTGAAACCTAACAATCGTAAGTAAAAGATGGATATTATTAATACATTAATGGAGAGAGGTATGACTTCAAATTACGCATTAACAAATATTTGTTATTTGCTGTACAGCCTAATTGCCTAAGTTGCTTGGGGCATAATATGTATCATGTCTTTAAACACAATCCTCGTTATTACATCTCTCAGTTAGTACGCGCGCTGTGATTGGTCAATTTAGCGGGCCGTATTCTACTGTACGGCCCGCTAAAATTTAAAGCTGTTTTTGTTGCCAAAATGTTTCGTGATTTATCGCCAAAGTGTTCTTAACTTTTAATGCAAGTAAAAGTTTAAACAAAACAATTTTTTACTTCTTAAATTGTGCGAACGGCTTAAGAGTAACTTAACAACGATTTCTAATTGACTCGTTTTGCTTTTAACGTGCGTCAGAAATTTGAAACCGTTCCGCGTAAATAGAAATCGTTCCCGATCCGTCAGACACACAGTAGAGATATAACAAATATCTTACTAACCTCGTCTTTTCGTTCCGTACTGTAAGTTACCGATCCTCGTTCATAAATCGATGGGAAAAAAACTCGGTCCATAACTAACAGTAAGGCCCTCGAAGTCGGTAAGAGGAAACAAGTTATGAGGCTAGAAACATTTTACATGAACTGAAAGCTGCGATCACAGTAGAGTATTTTAAATACAATTTTTCTTTGTTCTTGCTCCCTTCTTAATATGTTCAGTTCCTTAGTTAGTCGCGAACCCTAGAAGCCTTTTATATCGTTCTTTCCCGGTAGAGATCAGAGAGGTGTTTTCCGAGAATTGTTTGTAAACAGTTATTGTTTACACCTTGTAAAGAACAGACTAGTAAACAGGTTTTACCGGTTTCATGAGCAAGAATGACTGCGCCATCATGGTAGTAATAAAGTGATCATGTGCCAAACGGATTGATTCAAAGTCTCTTGTACTGTTGATCTTCTCCACCAACTGACTGTACTGTGCTTCTAGTACATCCACCTGTTGTAATCAAATCAAGACTAGAAATCATTTTGCTACAAAGAGGTTTGAGTTATCAACGAACTCACAACCAAAAGAGTACGTTTGGTAAAGCATGCAATGAATTTTTCAAGATTTCCTGGAATAAATACCCACTTTCAGTAAGTTCTTCTCGCTCACACAAAGCTAGAATAAGAAATATGTATGAACGTTCCTGGTCCTTTGCAGGTACTAACACTGATCCAGATTTGCAGCATTTTGTTTCTGCAATTACAATCCACTCCTTTTTTGTGTAGGTAACTAAGTCCCAGATGCTGTGTCAAGAAACTACAACTTAAGTCGCCAAAAGTTCAAAAATAGACTGGCTTAAATTTTTGCGAGAAAAATTTGCATGAGGATGAATCCACGGTCAATTTTCACCATTCTTTTGGTGGAAAAATTGTTAAACGACCCCTGAAAATATTCAAAATAACGCACACAAAACTCTCACGAATGAAAGGCAGCATAGCATAGCTAAAACGCAGTCACAGATGTCTCTTAAATTACTTACCTGGAGGTAATACTGCAAATTATCTACCAGGAAAGCCATATGCATCCTTGCAAGCCAGATCTTTGTCATATTTGATAGTTGAGCAGTAGATAAGTGTTTAGTACCCATGTAAGCAGCCCAGACTCGCTGAAGATCCAGCTGAGTCCGTTTAACTTTCAACAAAAATCTAAAGAGGTTGTTATATCTACAGACAAAATAAAATGAGCATAAAATCGATGTCAATGTTATTTTTCAATATTTGTAATATACCAATTGATAATGAACTTTAAACTGCCCTCCTAGTATAAACTAGCCTCTGCTAAGCGTTCAGTTAGTTGTGGCGCAGCGCGAAAAAATCGGGGAGAAGCGTGGCGAGAGAAAGCTTCTCCCCTATTTTTTCGCCCGTCGCTTTTTGCACTGCGCCCCAACTAACTGAACGCCTGGCAGAGGCTAAGAATAAACTTGAAAATTCAGCTTTCTTCAAACAAGAGTTTTATAAACACCCACTAAGAGTTTAATCACTACCGGTAAAGCAGCTGGTTGTAAGTTTATTATAAAAGACAATCATGATACCCAGGGATAGAGTCGATAGAGGCTATGTCATTTCTACTCAGTAGTTCATGTATCGCGATGAGACTTACTTTTCTAGCACAGCAGGGTGGAATAGAATGTGTAATGGCCACTGGACATCATACTGAAGTTTAACACAGTCCCATCCACATACCACTACAACTGACTGCTCTGTAAAACGAAAACAATACTGCAATGGTTTGATTTAGCACCGTCCTTCCAGTAAGCAAACCCTTAACAAACTGCCCCTCAGTTAAGTCAGTAATAAGTTTGCAGTAAGCTCCGCTATTTTAATAAACGCTTTAGTTTCAATTGATACACTTAACATGTCACCAATTAATTGAATTATTACAGTAATTCTAGAACCATGTAATTCAGTGGTATGAATGTTAATGTAAACTTTACTTGTAAAGTAATGTTAACCACAAGAGCTTTGTATTACTGTCCATCAATATGTCTCAGCCACAGAGATGCTATTTCTTTATTGCGTAAGTGCATTACAAACATGCCAAGGAACTTGATACCATAAACAATGGACACTATTAACTACGTTGACTTGGTATCTTTATCAATTGTATCCTTATCTGACGCTAACAGTTTTTGGTTTGTGTCTGCTAACCGTGCTTTAGGGTTCGAGTCCGCTTACTACCCCACTTTGCTCGCAGGGTGTGTCCGCTAACCACCCAATTACCTGTCCAGGGTGTGTCGCTACCACCCACTCTTGTTGCTATCCCAGGGAGCACCCAGTGTCCTTAGTCCCATTTACTGCCAGATTTGTCTTGTTTTTATTCATACAATATTATTAGAGAGTGAATTGTTGTTAACAAGATATAGTGACATAGAATTTACCACGGTAGTAAAACAGGAGAAACTAACTCAAAAGTAAACATAAAACGTCCTCATCAATATTAGCTGTGCACACATTTGGTGTGCTCTGAAATCCTTTTCCAACATAGCCAGATGTCCTGTGTTGTGGAGAGATGTCCTTGCAACAAAAACATACACTACATGTACCTGTTGTTGTAGCTTTCTTCTTTTTCTCATGTTGAGTAATTTCTTTATCAACCATTACAGTGAACATAGAAGCAGCTTCATCATCATCAGGAAGAAACTGAGAAAGGGAATAACATAGAAAGATTTTAACCAGGATTTGCACTCTTACAATAAGCGTCCTTTCCCTAACAAACCCCCACCCACCTCTCAAGTTCATGATGACCCTTTATTTCAATAGGGTGCGTAATTACAGTCAAGACTGTAGTTTCCCTTATGGCCCTCTATATGAAACTAAGTTACAACATGACTAATTACAGGAAGTTTAAGCATTACAACATAGGAACTAAGCTACTAGAATGTTACAATAATAGGAACTCTCCCACACTTAGACTTGTGTTTCTGGGGGAAAAGAGACAGTGTTTTGTTTTATATCGAGAGCCCTTCCCTCTTATTCAAACATATATATCTGCTTCAAAGTAAATAATGGGTGGCATGAATTGATGTCAGGTTCAAACATTGCTCTAAGATAACATGTGCAGTTTAGCCTGTTCTCGTACATCTCATGCAACAATGAACATACCTTGCTAAGAACTTGCAGAAATGCTGCATTGGTATCTAAAAAAGAACAAATATGCAAATATATGTCAGAACATTAGTACGTCTTAAAACATGACACAGCTTAAGTAGCTAAAAGACATATCCCACCATGAGAGGTGTTATCTGATGGAGGCAGTTTAAGTAAACCTCTGGCATGTTCTATGAATGCTGAGAACAGTTCTCCTCTTCCCAGTAAGAAAAAGTCTTTCAAAATCTGCAAGAGAAGTTAAATTACACTTATATTGACCAGTTATTTATAGATTCCATGAAGCCGTGAAGATGTCTGTCTGTCTGTCCATCTGTTTGTCTGTCTGAGGAAGTCTAACACCTTGTTACTATAAAGTTCTCATTCTGTTTCACATTTATCCGTTACTGATGGTGTAAAAAACACCGAGATAACCGTAATTATTACATTTATTTTATTAACTATTCAGTTACAAGCTATCTATTCATCGTGTATCACCTGTAAATGTTTCAGTAGGTTCACCTCCTCAACAACAAGCTTCCAAAGATGCTAAATATAAGGAGAGGTAACAGAAAAAAACCTGAATATAAGTTTGTAGTACATTACAACAGTTACTGTATGTTTACTATAACAATAGCGGGTTGTCGCTAAGCGCCAGCAGCCAGTGAAATTTGCTGGCTGAGAAAGATGTGATCACCGGCTGGATTTTGGTGGGCAATCACTTGGTAAAGGACAGCAAACAGTTTTTAGGTTATGCAAATACAATCATTCAATATATCTTTCTGCGTACTGTGTCCACCATCTTGTAAACACGAAACTTGGTAGCGCCGCATTCAAGGTGTTGCAAAAGATTGGGAACAAAAATTTTGTTTCAGGTCTCTTTGCAAAAAATGGTGACCAGCTCAATAAAAACCTTAGCCAAGAGATTCTTTACTTAGCTACAACCCTGTAATTGTATACTTGGCTGTCACTTACCTGTTTTAGTACTCAACAAAACACTAAGGAAATCCAGTAAATGAAATAAATAATTTGATTCAGCCTTCTGATATATAAACCAGAAATTAACAGCATATGTAGACAGAACAGATTAGATCTTCAGAATATTGACCAAAAAGAACAAGGTATGTCTGACAAGCTTATCTATTTTGGTTAATACTTCAAGCCACCTTGTCAGCAGAGTGTATTACTGCAGTATTGTTAGATATGACATGATAATTTTAACATGATTTGTATACCATAAAATTCTGATAAGTGCTGCTCCCCCTGGCCAATGCCCCAATAACAAGCCCAACCTGGATCTTAGCTATAAACTAAGATAAACCATAGGATACTTACCTCAGCAACACACAACCTGATCTTGTCAATTTCATTTTCAAACAACATTAAGTTAAACTTAGGCTGTTGTTGAAGTGAATATAAAGACTTGGTGAACTCAAGTTCTTTATCCTGAATAACAGAACCTGCAGAATAAGCAGAGGGTGTCTGCTGAGTTATTTAAATAAGCTACCAAAAGATTACAAGTAAATGAAACATTTGAATTAGAATGAACATACTGCTGTAAACAGAATTTTTTGTTTTCTTGGATCCTTTAAACATTCCAACTGATTCACCAATAAACAAAACCTACAAGGAAACAAAATTAACACAAATTTAAAAGTTTATCCAGACAAAAATGGCAGTTACAGTAAAAAAACTTCACATAATTTATGTGTATGGGCACCTATGGACTTGGGGGATGGTGACCTACTTGCCTGAAAAAATAGCGTAAACCTCAATGTGTCAGTGTTGAAATCATGAAACAACCCCATTTAAATTGCTGAAAAACAATAATGGCACACTTCTCACATCTAATGAAACTCTTATAATTCCAAAAATAGTTATTTTGAAACCTCGCATACTTTATGACCTCTATAAACGGTCTAACCAATCTTGTAAAATCAGTAACCATGAATAGGCATGAAAGTTAGGTGCAAACTGCAGCAGATGCCAGTGATTGGCAGATCAAAAGCAGAGTCATTCAAGTGTTTTTAAATAAATGTGCTGCAGAAGTTAGACTACTCAAGACGAGCATCTCAATATACTCGAGACGCTCAAAGTACCAACTCTCTGAAGAAACAACTGGGCAGTCTAATCATACAAGGACTGTATTTTTTACAGGTTTTGGAAATCATGCCTACAGCATTATTTTGGAATGTTTTCTCCTAAGTGGTGTTGCCTGAATCATGAAAATTTTTCCCTGCAAAATCACACAATTTCCAAAACTTGACAAGCTGCCATGCCCCCTGCCCCCACAACCCACATGCCAATGAAACTTTAAAAACAAATTTTTGCAGTGAGGAAAATTAAAAATCAAGCTTGTGATTGAAATTAACAAAGATAATAAGGAATATCAACCAGCAAAAGTTTAGGTTAGTAGCCCTGAGAAAATAACTAAATCGTAATTTTGTATGCCAGTGGAACACTAGTTCCCACACAAAATTTGTTACCTTATCAGCCACTCTTGTGGGAATATAAGATGGCAGCATTTCTGCATTTATTCTAAACTGCCATTGAGCAGGTGTTTGCTTCTTTGCTTCACCTTCCTGCAAAAAAATGAGAGAAATTTCAATTCTCATGAGTTACTGAGACTTTCAATGACATGCAAATGCTGCACAATCAACAGTTTTGTGTTTTGTTGCTGTCAATATCTTACAAAACCTCTCAGGAAACAGAACTTTACATCAAGGGGTTCAAAAGGTCACATCTGTGGGTGTGTGACTGGTAGATTTTGATCCATTTTTTGGTGCCTTATTTCTACGTTCATTGGTTGTTGCCATAATTGCACTTTTTGGCTGCCAAAAATGCAATGTTTGTTACATGTTGGTTATGTAGACCACTCTCTTAAGTTAAGATAAATAAATAAATAAATAAATAAATAAATAAATAAATAA
>Ga0126339_10002383_pt1 | contig 13423 bp, 13 predicted proteins | sample OrbTmetagenome_2_FD_92532 | JGI IMG/M metagenome (GOLD analysis project Ga0126339, IMG submission 92532) | Coral microbial communities from Petempiche,Puerto Morelos, Mexico - Orbicella T R C metagenome | ecosystem: Host-associated > Invertebrates > Cnidaria > Coral | place: Petempiche,Puerto... | reverse complement strand
GACGGCGCCGCACCCGAACGGGCCGGAACAACGTGGAGGAGGACGCGCGAAGCGCGCCTTGCGGCGCCGGCCGGCCTCCGGCAGATCCCCCGCATGGAAAGGCCGCCGGCGCGGTCCCACGCGGGGGAGAAGCCAACCCGCGACCGCCGGTCCCCGCCGATCCGGTGCCCCATCCCGGCTCACGCCCTGCCGAGAGCCAGCGGCACATCGGCCGGATCCAGGTGACCGATAACCCGCGCGCGGAACCGGCGCGGGCCGAGCGTCAGCAGGTCCGCGTTGGCATCCTTGCCGACCGGCGGCAGTGGACGGACGGTGATGGCGCGTGGCTGAAGGCGATCTGTCAGACGCTCCAACGCGCGCAGGCCGGCGGCGTCGGCATCGTGGGCCACGTACAGGCGGCGCAGGCCGGGCGGTGGCTCGAAGGCGCCGAGGTGGGCCGCCGACAGCGCCGCCACGGCAGGCAGATCGGGCAGCACGGAACGCAGGGAAAGGACGGTTTCCAGACCCTCGCCGACGACCAGGACGGGGCCGGCGGCGCCAAAGCGGACGCCGTTGCCGAGCAGCAATCCGAGCGCGCGGCGCGGCCGAACGAGCGGCGCCTTGCCGCTGGTGGCGGGGTCGAGGAAGGTGCGATGCACGCCGGTCACCGTGCCGTCGGAGGCGGTGACGGCGGCGATCAGCGCCGGCCATTGGGTGCGGGTCATGCCCGGATCGGGCCGGCAGAAGGCGCGCGGATGGAACCGCAACGCGGGTTTGGGACGGGCCAGAACGATGCCGCGTTCGGCCAGATAGCGCGCGGCCAGGGTGCCGGCGAGGGGCCGGGAGGCGGCGAACAGACGCCGCGCGGCGGCGGTCGAGTTGGCGGGAACGGGCTGGCGGGCGGGCGTCGGACCATCACGCGGCAGGCGCAGGAAGGCGGCGGCCTCGTCGAGGGCGGCGCACAGATCCAGGCCCCGGTTGGCAGCGATGAGGTCCAGCAGATCGCCGCGTTCTGAGGTCGCGGCATCGGTCCACTTGCCGGCGCGAGGGCCGGTCAGGCGGACATAGAGACTGCGGCCGGGCGTGCCCGATACGTCGCCGACCAGCCAGTAGGCGCCCTGGCGCCGGCCGGCGGGCAGGTAGGTGCGACAGACCGCCTCGGCCTCGGCGGCCACGCGGGACACGATCTCGGGAAGGGACATGGCGGAGCCCTCCGGCAGAGGAACGGCCCGGCCCCGGGAGCACCGGAACCGGGCCGCGTGAGAGGATGCGGGCTATTCGGCGGCGCGGGTCGCGTCGTCGATGTCCTCGGGGGCGGGGTCCGTATCGGACTCCTCCAGAGGCGTTTCGGGAGCACCAATATCGGCATCGGCGGCACCCGCCTCCGGCTCTTCGGACACCGTGTCCGGCGCTTCAGGGATGGCAGAGTCGGGCGCTTCGGGCGTCCGCAACGGCTCCGGCAGCCAGCCGGTTTCGGCCAGCAGCGCCTCGGCTTCGGTCGCCATCTCGCCCTTGCGCAGCGAGACGAGACGGTCGGCGGCTTCGTCGCCCACCGCCTCGCGGACGGCGGCCAGGATGCGCGCCTTGGGAACTCGGCCCAGGTAGGTCTCGGCCGTCGGGCGCCAGCCGGCGGCGACCATGTCCAGCCCGACCGCCCGGGCCAGCGCGTCGGCGTGGTCGGTGCGGCCAGGGACACGGTTCCAGGGCTCGACCACCGCGTTGACGGTGCGCGAGGCGCAATGGGCCAGCAGCTCCATGCGCTCGTCCGACGACAGGGCCTGCAACGCCCCCCACAGATCGCGCGGATCGGCGGGCAGGCGGTCGATCCAGGCATCCTGGCGGGCGTCCAGGGATTGTGCCGACGCGCTGTCCTTCAGGCCCGGTGCCTGCGCCGCCAGCGGCCCCGAACGGCCGGTGATTTCCAGGCAGCTTGCGACCGCGTGGCGGTGGAAGGTGGACAGGCACAGGGCGTGCAGGACGGCCAGGAAGGCGGTGTCGGGGCGAGTGGCCAACGCGTCGCGCAGTGCCAGCGTCCGGTGCGCGGTCAGTTCGGTGACCAGCCGATCTGGCAGCGGACGCAGCGGTTCGTCCACCGGGTCCGGGTCAGGATCGGCCACCTGGGTGGCGTCCGGCGCGTTGGCCTCGGGCATCGCGCCCATAGAAACCGGTTCGCCCTGGACACCGTCCGGCGCCATCAGAGCCTGAGCATCCGGATCCGCCTCGGGCGCCAGGACGGGCGGTTCGTCCTCGGGCCGGACGAAGCCGCGTTCGATGCGCGCCTCGCCGTCGAGATCGATGGAGACGAAGACGCCGGCGCGGGCCACCTCGTCGGGCTCGAACGTGGCCGGACGGTTCTCGAACGCCTTCAGCGCGGTCTCGATCTCGCCCACGCGCGCGTCGACGTCCTCGGGCAGTTCGGTGGGTTCAGGATAGCCCGCCAGCAGAGCGTCCATCTCGCCCACCAGGGCATCGCGTTCGACCTGTTGCGCATCGGTCAAAGGGGCGGTCTCGCGCGGCAGACGGCGCAGACCGTTGGTGTGGCCGTAGGGGAAGTCGACCGCCGCCTCGACCCAGCGCCAGCCCTCGGCGCGGACCTCTTCGGCGACAGTGGTAAGGCGCTCCGCCACCAGACGCTCCAGCAGGCAGACGTCCTGCAGCCAACCGCCGTTGTCCTCGGTAAACAGGTCGCGCAGGACCAGACCGCCGGCGGCTTCGTAGGCCTCGATGCCGACAAACCGGGCGCGCCGATCCCCCGCGCGCACGGCGGTTTCGGTCAGCATGCGGCGGATGACATGGGGCGCGCGATGGCTGCCCTGGGACAGCGCCTCCCAGACCTGCTCCTGGCGGTCGTGGTCGGGGGTGACGGCGAAGGCCATGAGCTGTTCCAGGACCAGGGTGCCCTCGGCATAGAGGTCCAGCAGGCGCGGCGACACCGAAGCCAGCCGAAGCCGTTGCCGGACCACGGTGGGGGTGATGAAGAAGCGGGCCGCGATGTCCTCCTCGCTCAGCCCGGCTTCACGCATGACCTGGAAGGCGCGGAACTGGTCGAGGGGATGCAGGGCGACGCGCTGGATGGTCTCGGCCAGCGAGTCCTCCTCGGCCAGGCCGTCGTCATGGACGATGCAGGGGACGAGCGCGGTCCTGGTCATGCGCTTCTGCTTGACCAGGCGTTCGAGGGCGCGATAGCGACGGCCGCCGACCGGCACCTCGAAGGTGCCGGTTTCGGTGCCGTCCTCCTGGCGGATGGGGCGCACGGTCAGGCTTTGCAGCAGACCGCGCCGGGCGATGTCGTCGGCCAGGTCCTCGATGGAGACGCTGTCCTTGACCCGGCGGACGTTGGCCTGGGACAGAACCAGCGCGTTGAAGGGGATGTCGCGCGTGCCGTTCAGGGTCACCTTGCGGGACGCGCTCTTGCGGGATGGGCTCGTCATGGCGGTTCTCCGTGACCGGCCGACCGGAGCCTCCCTCCGACCTCACAAACCGGTCACGAAAACCCCCACGGCCCTTCACCTCCGGCGGATGGCGCCATCGGTCAGGCCGGGCATGTTGTAGACCTCCGCCCCGGCCTCGGCGTAGGCCCTGGCCACGTCGAGCAGCGGGGCATAGGCGAACCCGTGCCACGGTGGCGGCGAGGCGGGACGGCCGACCGCGATCATGGGGCCGTGGACGGCCAGCCGGACGACGGCGTCGAAGGGCACCGGCCGGCTGTCGATGACCGGCAGGCCGGCGCCGATGCAGGCGGTCTTCATGCGCTCGGTATCATACCCCGACAGGGTGGCGCCGTCGGCGAAGCACAGGGTGTAGCCACCCCGGCCGATGCTGAGGTGGCCGCCCTCTGTGTCGCGGGCCTGATCGATCAGGCCGTAATCGACAGGCGGGTGGTCGAGCGTCGTCATGATCCGTCCCTCCCCCTGGCCAACGCGGTGGCGTCGGTGTGGTCCGGATCGTCCCACAGACCCTTCTGCAGGAACCGGGCGGTGCGTTCCGCGCCCAGGCATTCGGTCGACGGTTGGCCGATGGCGACTGCCAGTCCCTCCAACAGCATGGTGCGGCCCAGGTCCTCGCCACGAACGACGCAGCGCGCGGGGGCGGCGCCGGCCTGCTCGGGTCGCTGGACGGCGCAGGATACGAGAAAGTCGCCGATGGCCTCGCGCAGGGTGGCGACGGCCTCGGCGCCACAGGGCCAGGAGTGACCGTGGCGGTCCCGGCAGATGCGATCCGGATCCGGCGCGCGGATGTCCACAAGTCGGAACGTGACGTCATGGATCACCAGTCTGTCGCCGGACAGGACCTCCGCCGGGCCGATCGGCAGGGACTTCGAGAGCGGCCAGAAGGCCCAAAAAATGCTGAAAAAGATGACCGCCATCACGACGCACGCCAGAAACAGCGGTGTGCTGATCGTTCGCATCAGGCGGCCTCCTCATCGTCGGGGGTAGTGGCGGGGATGGTGACATGCTCGGGCAGGCAGCCAAGCAGCCAGTCGGCGGCCTTGCTGGCCTGGCTGGCGGCGCGGATGATGGCAAGGGTGTCCGAGCGCAGGCAGTCCAGCCACGAGGCGATGTCATCGGCGTGGCGGACGGTCGGCACGATGGACAGCGCCGCACAGGTGAAGGCGGCCGTGATTTCGGCCACCAGTTCCTCGAAGGCGTACTTGCGGGAGCCGAACGAGCCGGAGAGGTCGCGGTCGAGCCGCGATCTGTGACCGGTGGCATGCCCCTTATGCCGATGTCGGCATAACACGCATAATGCCGCGATGCGGATTGTGCCGCATGACCTCCGCTGGAGGCCGGATGGCCCGGCATTGGCCATGCGGCTGTTCGGCATAATCAGAGCCCTTCCAGGAACGCGAGGAGTTGGTCGTCGGGCCGGAACCGGCCTGACGGTGTGGACGGAGCGGCGACGCGAGCGAGCGCCTTCTCTTTCATCTGCATGTCGGCGTGGATGTAGATCTGGGTGGTCTCGACGGTCTCGTGACCAAGCCAGAGCGCGATCACCGCTGGATCGACGCCGTGGTGGAGCAGGTCCATCGCCGTGCTGTGGCGCAGCGTATGCGGCGTGACCCGCTTGGTGCCGATGCTCGGGCACGCACGCGATGCCGTGAGGCAGTGCTTGCGGACCAGATGCTCAAGAGCGTCACGGCTCAGCCGTTCGCCCCGGATCGACGGGAACAGCGGCCTGCTCTCATCCGTGTCGTTGCCAATCCACGCCGCCAGCAGCTTGGCTGTCTCGCGGCGAAGCGGGGTGGCGCGCTCTTTCCGGCCCTTGCCCGTGCAACGGATGTGCGCGCCGGTCCCCAGCACAACATCGCCCCGCGTGAGGCCGACCAGTTCGGACGCCCGCAGGCCTGTCTGGACCGCCAGCAGCAGCAGAGCATGATCGCGCCGCCCCGCCCATGTGGTGCGATCCGGAGCCGCCAGCAACGCCGCCATCTCCTCGGCATCAAGGAACGTGACCGCCCGCTTCACATAACGCTTGTTGGGCATCGCGAGGATGCGCTGGCAGTGCAGCAACCAGGTCGGATCGGTCATCGCAACAAAGCGGAAGAACGATCGGATCGCGGCGAGCCGGGTATTCCGGCTGCGCGCGCAATTGCCCCGCGCGGTCTCGATGTGGGCGAGGAAGTCCGCGACCAGATCGGCATCGATGTCTTCGACCGTGAGCTTGACCGGCGGCTTGTTGCGGCGAGCGCTCGCATATCTGAGCAGCAGCCGGACCGTATCGCGATAGCCGGCGACCGTATGTCGGCTCGCCTCCAGTTGCGTACAAAGCCGGTCGGTGAAGAAGCGCTGGATCAGTGCAGGCAAGGTGACGGCGTTCATTGTGCCATCTCCCCGCCGCTCGCGGTGGCACGGGCCATCGCCAGATCGAGCAGGTCCGGGACCGCCTCCAGATACCAGTATGTTCCGGAGGGGTTGCTACGACCCAGATAGGTCGTCAGCCGGATCATCTCGCGCGCCGGGTCCTTACCGGTGCGGTACCAGTCGATCATCGTGCGCACGGCGAAGGTGTGGCGCAGGTCGTGGATGCGTGGCCCCCGGCCATGGCGATGGTACCGCTGCTCGGAGCGCAAACCGATCCGCTGGCATACCCGCGCGAAGGTGTAGCGGGCCGCACAGTCGGTGAGCCGGGTCGCCTTGTCGGTGACGAACAGCGGCACCGCCGGACGACCGATCAACCGGTCGCGTTCGGTGCGATAGTCGAGCAGTCGCTCGACGGTGCTGGGGTGGAGCGGCAGCAGCCGCTCCTTGCCGTTCTTGCCCTGTCGGACGCGCAGCACACCAGTGTCGGCGTCGAGGTCGTTCCCATCGAGGGCGAGCGCCTCGCTGACCCGCAAGCCCGTGACCGCGATGAGTGCGAACAACGTCGAGTAGGTCAGCCCGCGCAACCCGTAAATCGACGGCAGCGCCTTTGCGGCCGCGATCATCGAAGCGACCTCGGCATCGCTGTAGATATGCGGACGCGAGCGCATGACAGTGTCCGGCAACAGGCCCCGTGGCGGGGGTTCATGCGCCGGATCGAAACTGCTCAGCCACTGCGCGAAGAGACGCACGGCGGTAAGTCGCGCCGATCGCGTCATGCCGTTGGCCTCGCCGAGCGTCGCGTGCCAGCGCAGGAACAGCGCCGTGTCGATATGCGTCGCGCGCTCGCGGTCGGCGAACCGCGTGAAGCGGCGAAGGATGCGCTCGCTGGTGCTCAGGTCGTAGCCGAGGCGCCGCCGCACAGCCAGATAGCGGTTGAGTTGGGAGGTGAGGCTCATGGCGCGCCTCCCGCCACGGGCCAAGGCATGGCCAATGACCGCAGCGCATCGATGTCGAGACGGGCATAGATCATGGTCGATGCGCGTGAGCGGTGCCGTAATACATCGCCCACCTCGTCGAGCGATGCGCCCGAGTTCATCAACTGGGTGGCAAGGCTATGACGCAGCAGGTGCGATCCCACATAGGGCGTGACCGGCTTCTGGCCGGTCGCCTTCAGCGCATCCTTGAGGACGGCGTTGACGACCTGGCTGTCCTTGAACGGACGGTGCGGCGCGCGATGGGTGACGAACATCGTGCGACAGGACGCGGGTCCGCGTTCCTCGCGCAGATAGCGGCTGAGCGCCTCACCAACCTCCGGGCTGATCGGCATGCGATCGTGGAGCTTCCCCTTGCCGCGCACCAAGAGTTCGCCCGCGCGCCAGTCGATATCGTCCAACTGGATTGCGATGACCTCGGCAGCGCGCAAGCCGAGCCGGGCCATAATGAGCAGCATCGCATAGTCCCGAGCGCCGTGCCGGGGGGTGTCGCGCACGCAGGCGAGCACCGCCTCGACGCCCTCGGGCGACAGATGGCGCGGCAGTCGTGCGCCCCAGCGCTTGGCCGCCCTGGGCACGCTCAGCGCCAGATTGGTCGCCGTCGCGCCGCTGCCGAACAGATACTGCAGGAAGATACGAACATGCGTCACAACCGTTTTGTCGCGACGCCCACCTGCCAACACATGCTCGATGAAGCTGATCACATCGGCAGGCCGCAACCGACCCGGATCAACGGTCGCATCGCCAAAGCGATGATCGAGGAACCGGTTGGCGAACCGCAGCGTGTGATAGATCGTCCGCGGGCTCAGGCCGCGATGCTTGACCAGGTAGGTCTCGAAGTCCGCCAGCAGGGTCGCGCGCGCCTGCTGCGCCTCGGTCAGCGGCACCGGCTGCGTCACGCCGATATCGAGCAGATGCTGCGCGAACCGGCGGGCCAACCTGTACGGCAATATCGTGCCGGTCTTCTTGCGCGGCACCTGGCGTCCCAGATGCTCGGCCATGTCGAGCGTCAACGCCGAAGGGCTGATGCCCTCGACATCCATCACGTGACCCACCTTCCGCAGGATCGATTGGTAGGTCTTGACCGTGCCGGCTGTGTAGTTCTCCGCCGCAAAGCTCTCGGCAAACGAGTCCAGATACGGCTCAATGCAGGTCTGCACATATTGAGACATGATCGTCGTGCTCCATGGTGTTGGAGCGACGAAGATTATGCCGAATGAGATTGGCGCAATCATACCGCCAGCCGCGCCTTGTCAAGCAGATGCGGCATAATCCGCATCGCGGCATTATGGCCGAGTTCATGCAGCGCCGTGCGATGCCAATTCAACGTTTCGCAGAACGCCTGCGGAGGGGGCACCTGCACAAAGTCGTGCCCCCATTTTTAGACAGGGGGGTTGTAGAAGGCGCGGTTGCCGCCGATCCGGAAATCCACCCGGGTCCCGGCGATCAGCGCCTCGGCGCGCGGCAGGATCAGGCCCTCGGGGACCGGCGGCGCGGTCGTGGCGATGTCCTCCGGCAGGTCGTCGCACTGGTCGGTGTTGAACACCGTAAAGCGCTTCAGGAACGGGATGGCCTGGTTCGGCCGGGAAACGCTCCACTGGAGCTTTTCCTGTTCGGCCTCACCCTCGCCCTTCTCCAGGGCGCGGCGGCGCTCGTCCTCGGGCACGAACCGGTCGGCGTAGACCACGGTCGTGCCGCGCTCGCCCTTGCGGACGGAGCCGCCCAGAGCCTTGGCCTGCCGAAAGGTCAACCAGCCCTGGCCGGAATAGCCGCGCTCGATGACCGCCCCCCACAGGATCAGCACGTTGATCCCGGAGTACGGCCGACCGGACCCGGCGTTGCGGGGCAGGCCGACCGCCGTGCGGGCCTGCTCCGTCCAAGGTTTCCGTTGTGCGCGGTTCCGCCCAAGGGCGGCCCCGCGCGGGGGCTGGACCCAGGGCAGGCGCCCGGCCCCATCGGGTCCGGCCCTGTGCCGGACCCGGCTTGTTCAAATCATCGGCGATGATGCGGTCGGTGATCTCGGAATACAGGTTCGCGCGGTCGCCGTTGGACCGCCGTGCGGGTGCGCCGGACATGGCGTGTCTCCCCGACGGGTGGCCCGCGCGGCGCCGATTCCGGCGCCGCGCTTATTTCAAAGCCGGTGCGCGCAAGCGCGCACCGGTGGGTCAGGCCACTCCCTCCGCCATCCAGACCCGTCGCGGATCCCCCACCGGCCCTCCGCCTCCTGCGGCAGCCGAGTTACCGGAGCAGGTCGCGATAGCCGGCCGTCGCCATACGCTCCGCCGCCCGCAGCAGGCGTTGCACGCGCAGGCGCAGATAGTCCGACCGCCCGGCCCAGTCCTCCCGCACCCGCTGCGGACCATACAGGGTAGCGGCAATCTCCTTTTGGGACGCCCCGTCCCCCATTCCTCTTATTGGGGGCATCGTGGGCGCGCAGCATGTCCAGTCAGCGCCCGGCCCGTCGTTCCGGTTTGTAAAGCCGATCCGGCAGAGTTTGGGCGCGCCGCACGTGCAGGAACCGGTGCAGGGCGAGCAGACGTGGCTCGTCCTCCGGCGGCGGCCACAAAGGAGCCAGTATCCGCAACGGGCCACGGGTGGGGCCGGCGGCCAGCACCTCGATTTGCAGGACTCTGGGGCCTTCCTGGATCAGCAGGTGACGGCTGCCCTCCGCGCGCCGAAGCAGTGTGACCGGCAATGGCAACTGGCGCAGATCCAGAGTCTCGGCGGTCGGCGCCGCGGCGTCGCGGGCTTCGAGCGTCAACACGGCGGGCACGTCGACGCTCGACCAGAAAACCACATCCATCGTCGCATCGGCGAAACAAAACACCCCAGCGCCGATCCGCATCACCAGCCAGTGCAACCATGCGGCGGGGACCGGCATGGGTTGGGGGGAGTATGCGGGCATGGCGGCGCATCGAGCCCAGTGACGCGGCAAAGTCCGGGTTGCGTTTCAGCCACTGCCAGGCCCAGGCGGTTCGGTCGAGCGCCAGCAGGGGGCGATAGGTCGCGGCATTCCGCCAGTCGGGCGGCGGAAAGGGTGGCGGAGGAAAGCGGCGCCTCTCGATCATGGAACGGCCCTCCTCAAGGATCACGGCGCGAAACGGCGCAACCGGCCGATGATGTCGCACCGGATAGGAACGGGATCAGAGGATGTTCGGAGTTCCGGCCGTTCTATCTGATGCGGCCCTGTCGATGACTATCGACAACCCTGGCAAGAGCGGCTTCCACAAAATACCGGAACATGGTGCGATGTGAGCGGAAACAATGGGGGAGCAGCGCAAAACATATCTGTTTCATCAAAAGCGATGTGAATTGACATAAAATAAAATCGTTCCAAACGTCGCCACATATCAGTTCAAAATTCGTCGGCCCTTGACACAATTAAGACAAGAAGATCCTGAACCATGATCGTAGCCTTGCCGTGCCTTTTACGCCTGCGCGCGGCTCGAGTGCACTTGGGGGAGCATCGACCGCACCGATCATGGAGCGCTTGCCATGACGGACATCCTGACGATCGATTTCCAGGCGGACACGTTGGTCCTGTGCGACACCCTGACCGAGCGGGCGACCGGCAACGGCCTGATCGTCTGCCGCTGTCGGTTCCCGCCCTGTCCCGGGCACTGGACGAAGTTCCTGCAGACGGTGCTCGTGCGGCCGGCCGGTCCGGTGACGGCTCGTTGGCGCACCCTGGACGCGCCGGAGGATCAGACGGTGTCGCTGTCCGGAAGCGGTTTCCATCTGATCCCGGTAGATCGCCCGATGCGGATCGAATGGGATGGGTGTGATGCGGCCCTGATTGTGGCGCTGACGCCGGAATTCATGGAGTCAACAGTGGCACCGCTATTCCAGGGACGGATACCGAGCCTCGCCGCCCACGCCATCGTCGAGGACACGGTGCTGTCGGACATGATGACGTGGTTCGCCGAGGCCTTGCACCATGATGAAGACAAGGCAAGAAGGTCCCTGGATCAGATCAGCGCGACGTTCGCGCTCCGCCTGTTCGAAATGGGCGGTATCGGTGACAACAGCAGACAGCACATCTCCGGCGGCCTCGGGGCGTCGCGACGGAGACGGATCACGGCGTTCATCGACGCCAACCTCGACCGCACCGTCCCGCTTTCCGAGATGGCGAGGACTGTCGGCCTCGGGCGGTCGCATTTCGGCAAGGCGTTCCATGCCTCGTTCGGCCGCAGCCCGTACCAGTATCTCCATGAACGGCGGGTCGAGAAGGCGAAGGAACTTCTGCTGGACGACCGCCGGACGATCGTTAGCGTCGCCCTGGACGTGGGCTTCTCCAGCCACGGGCATTTCACCAAAGTGTTCCGCAACGTGACCGGGATGACGCCGTCGCAGTTCCGGCGGGACAGGGTGTGACTGCTAGTTGGTTCGAAATGATGCCATCTGCCCAACCGGGCATTGACAAAAAGTCAACAAAATCAGCGTGGTCGTGGGCCGCCATGCGCAGCCTGACCTCATGGCCCGGCCAGGCTCTCACGCAACCGGGTCCAGCGCCGCCGTCCCGAGGCGTTGCGGACAGCAATGGCGACTGCCTTGCGCTGGCCGACCAACACGACCAGCTTTCGCCCCCGGGTGACACCGGTGTAGAGAAGGTTGCGCTGAAGCATGGCGTAATGCTGGGTCATCACCGGAATGATGACAGCGGGGTATTCCGACCCCTGTGCCTTGTGGATCGTCGCGGCGTAGGCCAGCACCAGGGCGTCGAGATCGCCCAGGCCGTAGGCGACGCTGCGGGCATCGAACCGGACCGCTAGTTCGCCCGCTTCGGCGTCGACGGTTTCGATGAAACCGATGTCGCCGTTGTACACCTCGCGGTCGTAGTCATTCTCGATCTGCATGACCTTGTCGCCGCGTGCGAAGGTCCAGCCGAACTTCTCGACGCGGGCCGGCGGGTCGGGGTTCAGGGCCGCTTGCAGATCGATGTTCAGCGAGCGTGCCCCCATACCGCCCCGGTTCATGGGGCACAGGACCTGAACATCCCGGATGGGATCGAGGCCGAAGCGGGCGGGGATGCGCACCCGCACCAGTTCGATGATGCGGGCCAGGGCGGTCTCCGGGTCGTCGGCCGGGACGAAGTAGAAATCGCTCTCGCCTTCGGGTCTCGTCAGGTCGGGGATGTGGCCCTCGTTGATCCGGTGCGCCGTCGTGATGACGCGGCTTTGCGCGGCTTGGCGGAACACCTCGGTCAGGCGCATTACGGGAACCGCCCCGGAGGCGATGATGTCGGCGAGCACCTGCCCCGGTCCCACGGACGGCAACTGGTCGATGTCGCCCACGATCAGGACAGCCGCCGTTTCCGGCACGGCGCGCAGCAGCGCGTGCATCAACAGCACGTCGACCATCGAGGTCTCGTCGATGACCACCAGGTCGCAGTCGAGCGCATGCTCGGCGCCGCGCTTGAAGCCGCCCGTCTTCGGGTCGACCTCGAGGACGCGGTGAATGGTCCGCGCCTCGTATCCGGTTGCCTCGCTCATGCGCTTGGCGGCCCGTCCGGTCGGCGCGCACAGCATCAGGCGTGTGCCCTTGGCGGCGAGAATACGCAGGATGGCGTTGAGAATGGTCGTCTTGCCCACACCGGGGCCGCCGGTTATGATCAACACCCGTGACAGAAGAGCCAGACGCACGGCGGCCTTCTGGCTATCGGCGAGGTCCAGTCCAATCTTTTCCTCGATCCAGGGGATGGCCTTGTCCGGATCGATCCACGGCCAGGGCAGCGGCCCGTCGCGCAAGGCCCTCAGGCGTTCAGCGATACCCTGCTCGGCGCGGTACAGGCCGGCCAGGAACACGCATCGCGTCTCACCCAGCCTGGTCTCGATGACTGTGCCCTCGGCCAGTTCGTCGGCGAGCGCGGTCTCGACGAGCGACGGGTCGACCTCGAGCAGGGTCTGCGCCAGCGGGATCAGCTCGGCCACCGGGAGACCGCAATGGCCCTCGTCCATGGCCTCGGTGAGGGCATAGCCGATCCCGGCGCGCACCCGGATCATGGCGGTGGGCTCGATGCCCCGGGGCGGATCACCTCGCGTTCGCCCCATACAATGGGTCGAACGCGAGGCCCTGATCCGCCCGAACTCTATGATTCTAGAGCCGATTCACGCGATCAATCGGAAACGCGACGCGTTTCAAATTGATCGCGATCGGCTCTGGGCGCATGGCGATCTGGTCGGCGGTCTTGAACCCGATGCCACGGATGTCCCGTGCCAGCCGGTACGGGTTCTCGCTCATCACCTGGACGGCGTCGGCGCCGTAGGTCTTGAAGATGCGCACCGCCCGGGCCGTTCCGACGCCTTGGCTGTGCAGGAACACCATGATCTCGCGGACGACCTTCTGCTCGGCCCACGCGTCGACGATCCGCCGGGCGCGGACCGACCCGATGCCGTCAACCTCGCGCAGGCGATGCGGTTCGGTCTCGATGATGTCGAACACACGGTCCCGGAAAGCACGAACCAGCTTCTTGGCGTAGACCGGCCCGATGCCCCGGATCATGCCGGACCCGAGGTATGTCTCGATGCCATCAACGGACGTGGGCGCGGAGGTTTTCAGGAACCGGGCCTTGAGCTGCAGGCCATGGGTCCGGTCGTTGACCCATTCGCCGCTGGCGGTCACCCACTCGCCGGCGAAGATGGTGGCGGCATG
>Ga0126339_10002381_pt1 | contig 13427 bp, 6 predicted proteins | sample OrbTmetagenome_2_FD_92532 | JGI IMG/M metagenome (GOLD analysis project Ga0126339, IMG submission 92532) | Coral microbial communities from Petempiche,Puerto Morelos, Mexico - Orbicella T R C metagenome | ecosystem: Host-associated > Invertebrates > Cnidaria > Coral | place: Petempiche,Puerto... | reverse complement strand
TCTGTCTGTCTGTCTATTTGTCTGTCTTTCTTTTTGTCTGTCTGTCTGTCTGTCTGCGCGTCTGCCCATCTGCCCGTCTGCCCATCTGCTCGTCTGTCTGTCTGTTTCTCTACCTATCTGCCTATCTGCCCGTCTGCCCATCTGCCCCTCTGTCTGTCTGTCTGTCTATTTGTCTGTCTTTCTTTTTGTCTGTCTGTCTGCCCGTCTGCCCATCTGCCCGTCTGCCCGTCTGTCAGTCTGTCTGTCAGTCTGTCTGTATGCATGTCTACCTGTCGGCCTCACTCCTGTCTGTTTGCTGGTTTGCCTTGATTTCTAACGTCTTCTTCAAATTGCTAATTAACAAACGCATCTTGCATCTAAATTAATGCACATGTTGTCAAGTTTAAACCCTGTCATTTATCTAAGAAAAATACCAAACCAACGCAACGAGTGAATTCGATGATCAGCACTTCGGACTTTAGATTGGGAGGTCGCTAATACAGCGTGACAAGAGCTCGTTCGTAGCCGGAGACGAAAACACTTTACTCATAACGTTGATACTCTAAACTAAAAGCAGGGGTTCAAATTTTGGTGGCGAATTGTCGGCGAAACCTACCAAAATGCAACAAAATGTAGCAATCCAACCAAGAGGAAGCAATAAACAATACTCGGTCCATGATACGAAAGCTATGATCAAGAGCCAACGCTGATGAGCCAGGCTTCTCAGATACCAAGTAACATATTAAATACGAAAGACTGAGCGTTACTACATTTTCAAACAACAAGAAGAGAGCTGAAAATATGACAAGTAGTGAAGTATTTCTGACGAACTTAGAGGTATTTGGAAATGTGTGCAAATGACATATCTAATCAATCAAACTGAAACTAAGGGGAAAACGGAGAAATAAAATCGTCTATTATAAATTCTATGGTAATGTAAGATCGGATATCCAAACACCGTTACGGTCATAATTTGTTTTGTTTCGACTTAATGCTTTATTAATAAGTACCTCCATTGTCAGGTCCTTAAATTAAGTTACTCAGCATGGGTAACTCGACATCAACCTCACTGCACCCACTTATTTCTCAGAATTCCTATCAATCTGAGCTTTTCTCTCCTAGGGATTCCTCTTCTGATTTTCTGCTTCCTCCCACTAACAGGTGAGAATGACAAGACTTCCCCCAAAATGCAACAATTCTAACGCTTTAAACGATTTTCATTCATCTCTACAGTGCTGATGATCGACTTAGTTTGAAAGCCACCTCCGGCTTCACAACCTACGTCAAGGTACGACATGATGGCAACCAGACTTGGCGGGCTCATATCATCTACAGGAGCATGTGCAACATCAACGTCAAGTATTTCCCGTTCGACGATCAAACCTGTAAGATGGTTTTCGCGTCCTGGTCTTATGACGTCAGCGTGATTGACTTACGAGAGAGGCGCGGTCATACAGACGGCAAAGCTGTTGCTAAGAAAGAGAGAGGATCGGACGTGTTCCAGGAAAACGAGGAATGGACTGTGGAGTGGATAGACATCGAGAGGAATGAGGCGCGTTTTTAATTTACCGTTAAAAAAAGGAGGCAGCGTGGTCGAGTGGTCAGGGCGCTGGGTTTAAGTCCCGCTCTGACCACTTAGCCGGAGTTGTCTCTCGGTAGACTCTTGTTCAACTCCTTGGTCATGCTTGTAAATAGCCAACTGGTCTGCTTCCCGCCAGTTGGGATGTTTAAGCCTATTATGTTTAGTTGATATGTTTGTTTCTTTCAGTTTAAGTGGCATGCCTGTGAACTAGCTAGACATTCATTTTGCAAAAATGAGAATGCATAAGGCCCTTCATTTTCTATGTACAAGACATAGGTGGCATACTTATGTCCTCCAGAAGAAATTGCAACATTTATATCACGTCCTTAGAGGTTCTTAAGAAAAAACAGCCTGGGTTAAATTTGGTTGTCGTTGTGGCTTACAAATCTTTTACTCTTCCTTTCAACAGAAAGAAAATGATTGCTGTGATTTACCAGTGGCGGACTTGACCATTACCATGCTTCTGCGCAGACGTACATACTATTACGTCATGAGCCTGATCTTGCCTTGTACTCTCATAGCTTGTACCATCTTCCTGGAGTTTATTCTCCCAGCAGAGTCTGGTGAACGAGTCGGCCTGGGTATCACTATTCTTCTATCAATGGCCGTGTTTCAAGAGTTGACGTCAGAGAAGCTACCTTCAAGCTCTGAGCACTTTCCTCTTTTAGGTATGAATCATGCACTTAAAACCTCTGTTCCAACGGTAGCGAGCAAGATGGTTCATCAAGTTATAACACCGAAATCACGTTTGGGTTTCAGGTAGAAATAAGAGATTGTATGCTAAACTGACTTTCAGTGAAACAATTTTACGTTTCCGCGCTGATTAGAATCAGAACTTTTTTCGCGGTTCCCTGAGATGATACCGTTATAATTGCGACTATTGTGGTTATTGGTAACTTTAGTTTGAGGCAGGTGAACTTCTTAGGACTAAGCTGTTTACATTCAGTGTTTTCAATATTAACTGGCTGTGAAGATTGGTCTTTTGTTGTTGTTTCACCGTCAAGCAATATTTCATCGCGTCAACGTCTCTACTGTTTTCCATAGTGCGTACTTTGTGTTGTAGGAAATTATTTTGCACAGCCGAGTCTTTAGAAATTGCTCACTCAGTGGCAGTGTCGCTGATTTGCGCGGTCACTGAAACAAAAGAGAGCGCCTGGGGACAGCTAGGAGCCAGGGCACATTCAGCAGAGTCTCAATTAATAACTGAATTTCTTGCTTTCGCTTTTTGCAGCTATGTACTATTCAGTGTCAATCATGGAAATAGGTACCGCCCTCGGGGCCACGTGCATCATACTAAACTTTCATCATCGCAATACAAAGATGCCGGGCTGGTTTCACAAGATTGTGTTAGAATGGCTGGCTAAGCTTGTGCGATACGAACCTCGCGTGACCAACCGACACTTGTCAGATTCAGGATCTGTGGACGAAAGCACGCAAAAGATGATTCAATCGAACGCTGCCTCGGAAAGGAAACGGAACGACGCGTTTGATCTGGAAAGAGACTCGATCGAATTTGAAATGGACCTTTTTGAGGAACCTCGTGGGGGACGTGACCAGGTGCTCTTAGCCCAGAATGGAAACATTCCCACAAACCACGTTACCAGGAAGCGCTCGGTCAAAAGAAAACCGCAGGACACTGAAACCGAGACAACTGAGGTACAAGTATCCGAGGCCAGGTTTCCGGTTTACGATGGCAGCAAAGAAGAGTTTTACAAGAAACAGTGGCAAGATGCAGCCAGGATCCTGGATCGGTTTCTGCTTTTGGCGTCGGTCGTGATAGGCTCCGTCTCAGCGATGGCCATTTTTCTGCAATCTCCTCGCATCAGGGGACTTTTTATTCCGTAACACAGGGCCCGCTGTGATTTATGGGAAGACGCCGGAGATGGCTAGAAACGGCAAGATGTTGCTTTGTTTTGAAACTTGCCCTTATTGAACAAAAGTGGTCTTAGTCAACAGAAAACAACAATGCGCCTTGACCATCTGCGATGCAGACGTTTTAGAGACTTGGGTGTGAATTTGTGTGTTACTTGCAAAAAGTGTGAACGCTTTTAAAAGAGCGGCAACGTTTTTCAGCTTTCGTCGCTTCACACAAACATTTTGAGAGAAAAAAGACTAAGGGAAAATCGCTACACGAAACAGGGGTTTCAAATTGACGTCTGCGATAACGGTCTCTCGATAAAATAAACCACGCAAAGCCATTTTGGGGGAAAACACTTCAGCTGTAGCGAAAAGAACATTGCTGATTCAGCAGCAGGCGATAGTGTACAGAGAAGTCTCTTTACGCGAACGGATAACTTGTGAAAACGTTCACTCCGCCATTTATGGTCTATCCCTTTTTCCTCTTTAGCACAGATTCAAACGACGTCCTTATTAGTGCACTAGAATTGAAGCTTGAACAATAACAACAAAACAAACATTTAGGTCCCCAGAGGTCGAACATTTTTATCCCACCCCTTCCCCATTCCCCTTCCACCAACGGCGCTTATTGTGGAAATCAAAAAAGGACCGAGACCGTCAATCCCTTTTTCATCGAGCAATAAAACAACACCTTTTCGCCCCTCCACCCCTCGTAATCTGCAACGGTCCGTTATTACATGTAAGGATAAAAACATTGTTTGGTAGTGGGGGAAAATGAGCATAGTCTCTTGTTGGTAGTCAGAGGTACGAGCTGATTTTAAATTGGATCTTAATTTTTGGGCTGGAAGATGTACAGAAATTTTGTTCTCGTTGCTGTGAATGGGATCAGATGTACCTTAGCGGTCGAAGCTGCGAGTCTATCTAGCACAGCCTTACATACAAAGAATCCGCGCAAAAAACGGAGCGAATTCTCCAATGATTAGCTTGTTATCATGAGAAAATGTGAAACTGATAACTCATGTAAGAGTAGCTTTTTATGATGCAGTGCTTTTACGCTGCCTTCCGCAGTGTATCATTTGCCATACGATAAATGTACATAGTCGCCTAAACATTTCGTAGAGTTGTATTAGTCATATCAGGAACTGCTATGAGTAGATTTCTAGTTTTCCACAAGACTTTGATTTTTCGAGAAAGTAATGTTATAAAAACAGATTCTAACCAGACAAAGGAGTTTTATCTAGAACTCAATTATTTTTGAAAGTCGATGCATATATGGTAGATGTGCATCTTATTTGAATATTTCAATATTCTTACATTTTAAAAGAGCTCAGTCACGGTTTACGCATATTGAAAAGTTTAGCCTCAATTTTTCAAATTCGTCGTTTGTAATCCGTGTCAATCTTCTCCATCCTTGGCCATCCTTGTTCCTTTATGGTTTATCATTATCTCTTTGGTGTTTCTCTATTTTATTAAACTGTTATTTTCAGGTTTCCTACCATTTAAAGGTAATTTTATATGTGGCCAAAATAACTCAAAATACCGTGACTGAGCCCCTTTAAGCTTACATCGCCTGTCCATGTGACAGGTAGTGAACAAAGTTTTTAGTCTTGAGCTGTGTGGGCTTGCCGCACAACAGCTGGCTCATACAGCCTCACATTACATCTACTATAGTCACAAGACATGAACAAGCTGTGACCGAAAATAAATTCAGTGTTTCAGGACAAGCAAAGAGTGTGCACATTGTGTATGTAGGCTTGTCACGCAATCTTCAAAGAAAGGATTGCGTGACGAAGCAAACAAATGACATATGACATAGCTGTACTGGGAGCAATAATGATGTGGGTTAGGGAGGAGGAGGCCAGAAGTCTTGCCAGACTTACTAGGCACGATTTTAAACTATGTCAGAAGACCATCAGTCCAAAATTCAAAGCTTGCGAACTCTAAATCCTTTATATATAAGCGTGTCCTGAAATGAATAGTATGTATACTAAGGTATGGTCCACTTCTAGTTGTCACACTTCGCCTCCTCTCCCCTCCCCCACGGCCACCAGTTCGGGAGATGTTTTTCCTGCACATTGTATTCACCACTCCCGGACACATAGAAAGAGACCATTCCCTACCCATCGGAACTGCTTCTTTTCAGAGGAAGTTGAAAAAATACTATTTCTGTGCGTTCCTGCGTACTCGAAATATAATCCTGAAATTGCCGCCAAGACCGACAGAAAAAAATCCTTTGAATTACTACGTATCGCTTCCGACTGCGAAAAGCGAAATCTCAGTTAAACGATGATTAAACACCCAGTTGAGTTACAATACTTGCGTTATCAAGATATATGAAGAGTTTTGACATGGAAGAGCCGGAGAGTATCATTTTGTCATGTGTGTGTGCTGTAAAAATATTCACACCTCGCGAAAAGAAACCGGCATTTTTCGGACAGGATTCGTTTGTTTTGATATCCCCATGTAGGCTCAAGTGCTTGGAATTATGTTCACTGCCTTGCTTTTGTTAAAGTATCTCGAATGAAGGTATACTTTTTTTTCTGATGAACCCGTTCATAACCTTGAAAAGCTATAAAGTGCACAGCGTCTCCACGTGGTTCAAGTTGAATTCGATCATCACGTATGCACGGTATCAGACAGATATCCATTGAATAATATTCACAACAAATCTCTTAAATACAACTATCAGAATAAACAAAGCTTACTAATTTGAATATATGAAATTATAAAGCTTACAAATTCAGACCATTATGTATGCTTACGCTAAAGCAAATTAAATCGCATCAAGATCGCCTCTAGCACGACATAATGTGTATATAAACTGAATTAAAATTAATTACCATTTACACTAACACCTACCTTAAAATGTAGCTTTCAGCTTCGAAAGAGTAACATCCCCTAGCCATTCGAAGATAAACTCTATTGATGGTCATTTATATTCCGGCGAAAGTCTCAACGAGGTGAGCAACCAACGAAGTTATAATTACAGGCCGTTGTGTACGCGAACCATTGTGTCTCCCCATGGGTCCTTGCGCGTGTACTAAGTTTGATTTGGCCTACCCCTCTACCCTCGAGACGAGACCGCTTGAAAAAATCTCCAGCTTGGCCTAAAATGGGGGAGGGGGTGGGAGAGCGCGAATGAAAGAAGGGGAGACTGGAAGAGAAGAAGAACGCGCTCTTTCACGTTTTTCGCGGGTTTCGACCAAACACTGACTCCCCAGGACAGCTGACCCCCTACTGACCCCTTTACTGACCTCATGTAACATCAACAGGGAAAGACATTTGGAAAAGCCAAGGTCTTTCAAAGGGACCGATTCAAGTTCGTAATGAATCTTAGTTTAGCTGAAATTTCCAATATGACACCCGGACGCGTTGCATATCTCTAACCCTCTTCTCTTGATTGCAAGCAGAGGTTTGGTTTACGGAAGATTGAGCACAGAATAAGTTGGGATACCATCAAGTATGGTATTGGTACCCATTAGAAAATTAAGCAACGAAAGAAACGACGAAACGCTGGCAAGGAACACAAACGCGAGTGCCACGGTCGCCACGTACACCGTACATGAGCAGGACGTTAATTTTGGTTTTAATGTTTTGCACGTGTAAAGTTTTAAGAAAGTGTCGACTAAATGAGATTGAGTAACCCTGAGAATCCGTCAAACCGAAGGTTATGATCCAACTGATCGACTACTTTAACTTGGAGAAAATTGGCTAGACCTGAAACTACCATGCAAAATTCGACTTCCAGTGAGTTACGCGAGTCGCTCGTAATCAATGGCGCCTTTGTTCATTTGCCAGCGTTTTCTTCGTTCCTCTTATTGCCTTATTTTCTAAAGGTTACGAGTACGAATACCATACTAGATTGTATTCCAGCTTATTCTTTGCTCGAACTTTCGTAAAAGAAACCTCCATTAGCAGTCAAAGGAGATGAGAGTCGCAAATCTGCAACGTATCCCCCCGTCTTGGAAATTTCAGTAAGTTAAATTCATTAATAAACATGAATCGGTCCCGGGGTGATTCCCATGTAAAACACGGGGGGTGCTTGTCGTACCTTTTAGGGGTTAAAAAAGCGGTTTTGGTAGCTCTTAGGGTGTTCAGCCTCAAAAAGGTCCACAGTGGAAGTTTCCGCGGTAGACGAAATTCAGTGTCAGTGTTGTTTTAGAATTGGTACCTCTTAGGCGGGAGTGAAAAAAAATTGAAGCCACGCCCACAAAACAGTATAATAGTACTTCTTAGGGTCGGGTTATTTTCAAAATTTACGAGGAGCCCCCCATCCTTTTTGTATGGGAGTCCCCCCGGGAAATCGGTCCCATTGATAGTTCTTGGCTTTAGTTTCTTTTTTCCGTTGATTTTATAGGGGTTAGCAGTGGGTCAGTTGGGGGCTCAGTAGAGGGACAGTAGGGGCTCAGCTGACCTGGCCGGGTAGTGTTTTGTCGAAACCCGTTTCAGTTCGCAAAAAAAGTTTCAGCAACCGAAATCGTCAAGTTGTGAAGTTTTGATTGGGACATATGGTTAGAAAGTGTTTCAGGAACTCGTCTGTTTTTCTAAAATGAAAAAAGTGATCTTGCGACCAAACAGGAGCGTGTGCGACGGTGAACTTTCAATGAATAAATTCAAATAAACAACGTTTTTCCATGATCTGCGCTCTTAGAGACCACAGAAAGTCCAAACCGTTACTGTGAAACCCCTCGCAACATAAGAGCTTTCTCGGTTTTCTTCAAGAGAGAGAAAAGTTTAAGCGATATGTTACAACAAGAGGTTAAATATTTGCCATTTCTTGGCAATGTGATGCCAACCGACGGGCGTTGGCAGCCTCGCAATTCCATTTCCTTTAAGTCAAGGGGTAAAGTGGGTTTCAATATCAATTCTTCCCGAAGCGAGAATTTTCTGCGAAACATGACGATGTGGGAGCCGCGAATTAATTTTTATACACCAGTTATCTGTATTTTTATTACCGTTTGCAAGATTACAGATCGCGCGAAAAGCAGAGAAATACAGTATACGTACTCCTAAAAACTCCAAAACGTTGTGGCCAAGTGCCAATTATATGCAAACACCCTCAAAAAGTGTTACTCTTTCCAGGCGAGCTAAATTCATTTATGCCCGAGCTAAATTATGCCGTAAATATAAATTAAGTCTCGGCAGAAGCATGAGCTTCTGGTCTCGGCTAGTGACCAAGTAAAATTTATTGCTTTCGTGCGAAAGACCGAAAAAGCTTAAGCTAAACGTGACCGCCGAGAAATCACGTAATTCCCGAAAAATCTCCATCATTATTTTGAATCCTCTTGGGGAAATCGGAATAATAAGTATATACGTGGCCGTCATGTGCCAACGACTTCCGGCAGCACGAACAAAGGATATCGATGACGTCGCCCGTTGGACTTTGCGCTATAGTTATGGTAACAAACGTTATTTCCCAGCATGCTGCACAAGTATTCTTCCTTTTCAACACTCTTCTGAAACGGAGTGAGTAGAGTGTAACGATAAGCTACGGTACTCACTCAAAACACGCCATTCCACGCAAGAAAATCCATCATTCAAACAGCAATATATTTTTAAGCCTTTCGTCCGCCGAAGAATCCGTTTTCCACGAATTGTAGTGCAACCTGAACGGCTTTATTAAACTACGTTTGGTCGATTCATTGCGACACGCCCGCTCCACGATCGCCATATTGTTGATTTTATTTCACAACTTTGCAGTCACTAAACCGCAAGACAGATACAGGGAGTTAATTTTTCGCCCAGAAGTGAGAGAAAACCGTTCTGTTTGGAAATCTACGAAACTAGCAATGGCAAGATAGCAGTGTTCACGATATCTGGATCTGCGTGGTGGAGAGATCGTTAAAGGAAACTTCGAGAGTTTCCGCGCTTTACTTTCGTTGGCGTGGTTAACCGACTAGCTGCTTCAAACAAGATAAACATTTCAAATAATAACTTGGGTGATATCCACCATGACTGGGCGGACTGGAAAACATTTTAGAGGGGATAAGGACCTCATCATTCACGACAAAACTGGAAGGGTAATTTATTTGCATTTGTTGGAGTGACCTCCCGTGTTCCTTACTGTATACAAAGTTGTAGGATCTTTCCGCGTTGCTTTGTAAATCTTTCTAATCTCGGCTGTCGGTTTTACACTGTATACATCTACTTTTATTTGCAGATTTTGATTTCTTGGAACCGCTTCGCAAGATCTCTGAAAGAAGCTTTCGAACTCTATTGGGAAACTAAACAGGTAAGTCGTACTAACTGTTTTAAACATTAGATGATTTGACGATTGGAGTAGTTTGTGCAAATCGGCGCTCCCTCTTTCTCTGTGTTGTGTGCATACAAATCCCACTAGATTTCTGCTGGTACATTTGTTTGATTCCTTGTCTCACTGAAAACGAGATGATCATTTCCGTGGTACATTTCTATTCTTTTCAATCGGGTTCGTTCGCTGGTATTTGCTTGTTTTTAGCTCTTCTTTCTGATGCTACTGAAGCGTGGAATTAATTCAGGCGTTTCCTGAATAATTGATTACAGAAGCTCACATATTTTCCTGGTTTACACAGTTCCCAAAGCTCAATAATAATTCGTTCAGTCTTGGCTAAAAAGTTTCTTTCCGTCTATGCATGCTTCTCGAAAGTTGTGTTTCGCAATAATAGAAGTTGCGTACAGAGCATGTGAAGATGGCCGCGGGCAGCACGTTTCACTCGTACAAATAAACTAAGCAATCTCTTTGATATTTTTATGAACCGCTGCGGTTAGGTAAAATATTCAAGGTTGAGCATTTTCGGCCTTTTGAAGTGTTTTGGCTTCGTCTCGTGTAAGGAATTCATCTAGCGAGTTATCCTTTGCAGAATTGATCGTGCTGTCCATGTGAAGCTACGAGTGTGTGCACTACAGAGGTCACGCCATAATATCAATTTAACGTTTATTCCCCGTAAATCCATTTAGCTCGCCATAGAGTTCCAATTTAAGTCGTTTCATTGTCCAAGTGGTTGTAATATAGGCCGCTTCTTGGGCTGATAAGCTGGCAACTTAAATTTTGCAAAATACACGTGAATAAGCGTGGGCACGAGGCATTGCCTTGTCATTTGATATTTTATATAAAACCCAACAGTCTCTCCACTGTTTGTTTGTTGTTTTTTTTTTTCTTATTAAAAAAGCTATCGTGTTCTTATTTCTTAACAACAATAACAACTTTATTCCCATGTTTGAACAAAACGCTGGAATTTAGGCTGATTTTTTGTATTATTATTTTTGTATTTTTTATTTGCACACTTCCCCCTCTGACCAACCCCTCTATGTAGGGCACCTTTGGCGGCTCAGGGTCTGTCAGGAAATTTTTTCAAATTTTAAACCACTTGGAAGCAAACTTGAAAGGTGCGGACAACAAAACACTAGGTTTTGTTTTGACACTTAGTATCGTTTTTGTTTGTAGTTGTTTATTCTAGGAGGGTACTTGATAGAGGACAAAAAAGACAATTTACTTGTAGTTATAGGCTTACTTTTTCCCCTTAGATCTCTACCAAGGTTTTAGAGTTTCTTGTGTGACTGGTTTACACGTGGAAGTCTACATGTACTAACACAAGAAATTCATATTGTTTTTTTCATATAGGCCGAGCTAACCTCCTGGTTTGAGGAACTACCAAGAAAGATAAAAAAGATTCCTTTCAAGGATACAGCCCTTGCTGCTATTCCATTTCTAGCGTATCTCCTAGTTTATTCAAATTATTCTCTTCTTCGGAGAATTATAGGACTTGGAAAAGTGACTAAACCTAATCATACATTCCTGCCATGGATGGAGGTGTTAGTTTTTCACTGTTTCCCTCATCAGATGCTAACAAAATTTGCACATCCTGTCCTGGACTGTATCGCTGCTGTACCATATTTATTTCACTTTGGCCTTCCATTCCTGTTTATATTTTTCAAAGTGGCAAGCAATCGCAGCATTCATGGAGTATTTCCTTTCCTTTGGTGTGCTGGCTGGGTGAATCTTGTCGCGACCATAATTCAATTCCTGTTTCCTACAGCGCCACCTTGGTATGTGGACTCTGTTGTGTTCAGTCCGAACGGTGATGTTCTGAAAGCAGGAGCAAATGAAGCTGGATTTCATAGACTTGACGCAGCTCTTGGATTTCCATTCTTTCACGGCATCTATGCTGCTTCTCCATTACCATTTGGAGCATTTCCTTCACTGCATGTCGCATGGCCTGCCGTGATTTTAGTTAGTGGACCTTGGATAAATGAAAAATTTGCCATGTTTCATGTTGTATGGATCACATGGGCTGCTCTTTATTCAAATCACCACTATGGCGTCGACGCAGTGGGAGGAATATTTTTGGTGTTTCTGGTTAATTTTATGATGCGCAAGGTGTGGTGTCCATTTCCTCTTGAGAATGGCAAGAAGCCATCTTGTCATATATGTAGAAGAATGTCGCCACCTTTACTGCAAGTTTAGCCACATAGTACTAGTTTGAAATTGTATAATTTTATCAATCAAGGTTAATATGGTAACTTATCATCCCAGAGTGGTATTTTCATTCTCACTCATGGCAGGCAATAAGGTGGCTTTGAATCTTTTTTGTTAAGTGACTTAAGTCATGAAAAGCAAGGTATTATGTTCCTGTTACTGATGTCTTAGTTGTCTATGAGTTGAAAACTGATTATTACAATATTTGGTCAAGAGGAATAGACAATTTTGCAGAGTTTGGTTTCACTTACTGTTTGGTAAAATCTAATAATTATAGAATTTCAAAGTCTAGTTTATTGTAAATGATTATTCACAGAGGTGTTGAATATTGATAGTGTGGTGTGGTTAGATTTGACCAGAGAATCTTAAGAAAAGATTATATCTTACAGAATTTTTTACCCTAGATAGGTTAAATGCATACTAAGAGAAGATAGTTTTTCAAAAATATTATAATGCTTCACAATACAATATGCCATTGAATTTGATTGCATTCATTCATGCAACACTGATTTGGATAGTGCTTTCAATACATGGAAATTTATTATGAGAGTTAAAACATTTTGATAGTTAGCTTTTTCTTTTTCGATTATTACTACTGGTCAATAGACAGTTGTTTTGAGTTATTTTGTTTTCTGTTGTGTAAATTTTTTTTTTTAACAATTGCACTTATCAGTCCCTTAGTGGTGTAATCAATAATATTAATTAATTTGTTGTGAATAATTTTGCCAAGAAAGCAAGCCATGTTTTTGGTGGGGTGGGGGGGTGAGGTGCGGGTATGGGAGAGGGGAGGGGGTGGGTGATGTGTGTATACTGACCCACATTGGCTGTTAAGTTTCACAGGAGAGAATTAAATTCTTGGATAATAGTCAGTGACCATTCTGAGTTTCTTCACATGGGTTTGTGCTGTCTCCTCAGATAGCCATTATGTGTTTTCTACAAAACTTGTCGTAAATTCATGATAATATGTCACCAATATAATATGTCACCACTCCTTAAAACTACAACATTTAGTTCACACAGGTAAACAGTTTCAGAAGTAGATACTCGTGTATATTTTACTGGCGTATTGGTTTAAATGTGATTTGATGTGGACAGTCATGGATTTGATTTACAGTGATAGTAAAGATGTGTAGAACGAGAATGTTGCTTTTGCTATCGCACTATTTGTCAACTTGCTTTTTTCGATCTTTATGTGTATCACTTCTCATTACTAGCATAGTGAATTTACAGCAGCAATAGCAATTTCGTTCAAACAATTTGAATTTAGATCAAGATTTTGTGAAGAAAATTTTATATGAAATAAGAACTCACTGGGTTGGTCTCAGTAAGTGTTCCACATTTATTTAAGCCAGGCAAATAAATTCAACCAACATTCAACTCTCAGGCCCATAAATAGGCCCCCACTAGAGAAGTAGGAAGAGAGAAGGGGGCCTCTTGCCATTTCACACGCTCGCTTTGTCTTGTTCTCATTGCCCCAACCCCCACCCCTGTGAGATGTAAGGCTAAGCCATATGCCCTATGTATAACCCATGCCCTTCTCACCTACAGCTGTGC
>Ga0126339_10002380_pt1 | contig 13430 bp, 6 predicted proteins | sample OrbTmetagenome_2_FD_92532 | JGI IMG/M metagenome (GOLD analysis project Ga0126339, IMG submission 92532) | Coral microbial communities from Petempiche,Puerto Morelos, Mexico - Orbicella T R C metagenome | ecosystem: Host-associated > Invertebrates > Cnidaria > Coral | place: Petempiche,Puerto... | reverse complement strand
TTATAGAGGTGTGTGAGAGGGACGTGTGAAAAAAGAAGTAAGAAAAAAAGTTGGTAGAGGTTGGAGGGGGGGGGGGGTGGGGGGGGTTCTTGTCTAGTTGTAAATGTTGCATTAATTTTTACAGGGTACAATTTACTGTTTATGTGGCAGAGACCACAATTATGTGTCTCCTTTTGAAAAGAATCCTTATGTAAGTATAGTTGAAAACATTAGTTCTTTTTTTTAACACAACTTTCGCATGAATTACATAGATCCCTTGCCAGCTCAGTTCAGAGAACGCAGCCTACAAATAAATATAGCCATTTTAAGAACGTCTCAATAGCTGGTTGCTTTTACGTGCTAACGGTTGATATTTTTGATTTTTTTTTTACGGCTAAAAGTTAATTTATTGAGTCCTTACGGTTAACAGAAATTAATTACCATTGTTTTAAAAAGTTAGAAATTAACTTTCAGGGCTTAAAAAAGTTTAAAATTTACATTGATAACTGGTCTTAGAACCATTCCAGGCCAGTAAAAGGTATTACCTTGAGATCTGTACAAGCCACATGACAAGATCAAAAAAGTATTGACAGAAGATCTCAAGACTTTCACTTTCATGGCTAAAAATTGTTTACGGCAGGGCTCCTGCTTGCGGTAAATATTTTTTACGACGAACGGTTAAAATTTTCAAATTTTTACGGCTAACAGCTAAATTTTACGACTACCACTTAACCCCACTGAAAAAATCGCACAGCTTACCACCTATCAACGTATTTCCAATGGATGAAACAACAGCAACTGCTTGTGCTGAAACAAAAAGACAGAACGTCATACACACAAACTTACTGTGTTACAAGATTAAAGATTCTCTAAAATTGAATCAGTGCTTTGGATAAACTAGTAATGTAATACGTTTCGGTAGAAAATATGTTAACTAGAACCGAAGCTCCTATGAAGTCTCGCCCAGCATGTTTGCAAATAATGATGATAGATATTACCAATTATTTGGGATGACCAAACTAACACAGCATGTTGTTATCTTCTTGTTCCTATAAAGTGCAACATGGACACTGTCGAAAGGATCTGACACCCCTACCAGCCTAGTTTCTTCAACTGGGCTACTGCAGCTACTGCGGCTACTGTGGCTACTGTTAGTTACTATTGTGCTTTATGTTCAGTTTGATCACGATAGTCCGATTGAGTCCGATTGAGTTGTAAGTGTGAAGGGAGGAGTATAAAATTTAAGCTACATTTGTAAAGCTAAACGCACTTACATTCTTATAACCCCTTATAATTCTCCGGATTGATTAGGCAAACACGGAAGGCATGTGCAATTTCCATTTGCAGATCAAGGTGTCAAAAGTACACTCTAATCAACATCCGAATTAATTTTAACACGAGATTCACGTCCAGTAAAAACAGCCGTTGGATTCGAGAACTTATGCGCATATAAAATCCGCTCCAACTGTAATAAAATCAGCGAGCGATACCGCATTCTGAATGTACACGGTTTTAGTTTGTTTTTATTGAAACCCAGCGGAGCACAAAAACTGTCCGTGAATTTACAGAATTTGTTTACCATTTTTCCTCAGTTTCTCTAGTTTCCTGTTTACATATGAATTATAGAAATAGTATTTTTTCTTCGCAATGATTTTTTTTGCTTTCACCTTTGTACATCAAACTTGTGCAAACCTGGAAATTAATTAAATATCGCAGACGCAATTTTGTGACAAAGCAGAGCGAAGCACTTTAATATATTTACATTAGGTAAGCGTAGCACAGTACTGGAATATAAAAGCGGCATTTTTTTGTCACTCTGTGACTGCTTCTATGGCTAAAGAAAACGATAAACAGATACCTTTCCTCCTTTCAAACTCATCCTCCTTCCTTTTTGACTCATCTTCCTGATTTCTTCGTTCCTCAAACTCCTCCAATTCCCTGAGGAGATCGTTTTTCTCTGTTTCAGTCAAAATCCCTTTCAAGACATCTAAACGATCATATCCCAAATTGTTCTGGTTTTCAAGTTCTTTAAACAATGAGCGAACATCGTGAATATGGCCTTCGCTTTCTTCCGAGATCTTTCCTCTGCACATCGCGACGAGTCGTTCCAGTTCATTGAGCTCGTCGAGTGCAAGAATGATTAGCTCCAGCAGGCCGTTGTATTTCTTCCTCTTCCTCTCGAACTCTTTAACTTTTCCAAAAAAAGACCATTCCTTGAAACTTTTCAAAAGACCTTTAATTACCTCCATACGATCAGCTCCAAGATTATCCTGTTCTTCCAGTTCTTTGAACAACGACAGCACGTCTTGGATGTTGTTTTCGCTACCAGACGCCAACTTCCCTCTGCACATAAACAGTAAACGATCGAGAACGTTCAGCTCTTCCAGTCTCTGACTTATTTCAAAGAGTAAATTGTTGTACTCGATGGCAGACATTTTAAACAGCAAATTAAGTGTCTCTCTCCACTTATTTTGATCTCTGCATAATGTTGAAAGTTCTAAAATTTTCAGTCCAACATGGCGGATTGAGAAGAACGTTCCAGACGTTGGTTTCACAACTCATGAAAATGAAAAGTCACGCGAATTTTAAGTCACGCAAGAAGGAAGAAACACGATCATGAAACTGATTCGTACCCAGTCGCCCGCGCGATAGTAAAAAATATAAAAATTGACTATCGCTCCAAATAAGAAAAGCCTGTGGAGGAGGTACATCATGAAAAAAATCGATTGAATTTGTACAAAAATGGTGAATTATTCAATTGCCGGTTTACATGTGACGTCATCGTTTTCCAGATCAGACGTAATAAGGCTCTCGAGTAGGTCAAAAGATGAGTTACAGCTCAAGTTTTTGCTAACTAAACAGTTCTTGCTCTAGAGGAAGTATCAATTTCAGAGTGTCGGAGCTCTAGAGTAACAACTCTTCGTTTTAATGGCAAAACTCAATGACAGATGTTTCTGTTACTTTACGGCCGCCATGTTGGTGCCCCTCGGCGTCACGGCCGCCATGTTGGACCCCCTAAACAAAGAAACGACGGCCATGTTGGAGCCCAAAATTTAACCTCTGGGAATCGAACTCTATTTTCATGTAAATCTTTTCTTTGTTTCAGTGAGAAAACACGGCTGTCGATCACGTGAGTGAAAACCAAGAATTCCACCTTCTTGACTTAATTTATTGAATGGTTATGATTTTATTTTTGATGGCGTGACACTGCAAAGCAGCCATTGCGGATGTCATCGTGAAGGAACAAAACAATGACAGCCGAGCTGACCCATTAACGGTTGTTTAACATAGCAAAAAAACAACCAGGACTGTCAGATGTTTTGAAAAGTTTTGCAAACTTGGATCATAAAATAATAAGCAGTCACTCCTTACGTCAAATAGAAAGCAAAACAGAAACGACATATAAAAAAAAGAAAAGAAAAAAAAAAGAAAGTCAAAACTGAAGAGTAAAATTTAGACATTTGACAATACTACAGTTCCCTCTGTAAAACAAGGAATGTGGGAAGGGAATAGTTTTGGTGTTGTTTTCAGGAGATGTAAGTCATGTTACAAGTTAGTAGTTTCGTTTCTTTATTTCTTATTCTAACTTTGTTTCGCGAGGGTGGAGAAGGTTTCTGGTTTTAATTGTGCTTTACCCTGGAGCCCACCAGTAAATAAATAAATAAATAAATAAATTACTTAATCGGCCACTCCCCATTGGGGCTTTTTGGGACCAATGTAAACAAACGATTATAAATAAATATTCAAATAAACATAATTAGGTTAAGAATACCAACTGGCGGGGACAGACCAGTTGGCTATTTACAAGCGTAGCCGAGGAGTTGAACTCAGGGCTACCGAGAACAACATCAGCTAGCGGTCAGAACGGGATTTGAACCCAGGACCTACGGATTTCAAATCCGGCACTCTAACCACTCGGCCACGCTGCCTCCTCCTTAACCAGTAAGCTCGTTACTGCTGTTTGCTACAGCGCGATAAGCTATTGATGGAGTAGAGGCGGTATTACAGTAAATTGGACATTCTCTTACCAGTAACTAAGCAATGATATAGTTTTTAATGCTTTCTTGTTTAGTTTCACATTGGACACATGATACGAAACAGGAAATTCTCCACCATTAAATAGGCAGTTGATCTGCAACTGTTTTCATTTGAACCTTCCTGTGCTCTCTTGTTCTTAGAAATTGTTTGTGTTCCTTGTATATTGCTTCGTTTGGCATTGTAAACGGTGCAGGTCGCTTATTGCTGTTTAATTGAGAGAGACCAGTTAGACATTTTTTTTCCTTTTCCGCATATTTGATTGTTTATCTTATTATGAATAAACACCACAGTATTTCAGACCACTACAGGGAACGTTGGCATAGCAATAAATTAGCCATTCTGATTACACAAGTCGTGACGCTTTCTGAAGTTTATTTTTCAGTAAGTCTTTTGCTGATCCTGATCTTCTTAAAAATCCAATTTTATTTACTTCTTTTTGTTACGAGTCCTCATCTTTTGTTCCGTAACAGACGGCATCATTAATTTTACAAATGTATATATGTATTTCAAACTGTTCAGTTTGTAATCCCCTTGTAAAGAATTTTAAATGATCGACTGAATTTTCTACCCCTCGAAACCCCTTTACTAGAGAGCGTTCGAATTACTGGGTGGGGGAATGGGTAAGAGAATCTGGATTTCTCTTGTAGCAATAAACTATTGGAAATAGTTTTCCAAGTCCAAGACCTGGAAAGGAGGGGTTGTCAAAAAGCATCTGCTTGCAGTAATCCGATACAACCCGTGTTGATCTTCATCCGCTTTTGGTGCGTCGTCATCACTGATCCCGCAACACGTACTTTCACTTTCATGTTTCAAACTGGATTTCTTCAGACCCTTCGGTTTCAGCTGCACTCTCCACTGGTTAAAGAAGGGCTTTCCCGGTAAATGGAAAGTAGAAAACTTACTCTAAAGTAATTTGAAGTGGTAAAAATCAACCTGAATAATTTCCCTCTGAACGTTAGTCCCACAAAAGAAATAGGGAACTGCGTTTCTTTAGACTCGGTAGGATAACCTCCGGATTTTTCATCACTATAACTCTATCGACTTAGCTACGACGAAACCCATCATACAGGAGGGATTGTTCACAAAATCATCCTCGTAGTTTTGATTGGTCAGGCTGGTAAACACGCGTTCGCTACTACAGGTTGCTTTTCACGTGGTGATCAGAAAGGTCCCTTGTCTTAGGTACTTAACCTCGCCGTTTGCGAAAATAGTATTTTCGCGTCTTTGTGTGATGTCTAATATCACTTCTCTACTGCTTGCAAATCAAACAAAATTCATCTCCAACCTCTCGCAAAGAAAACTGCAAAAACAATGCAGGTATAACGGCGGGGTAAAACGGGAACTTCTACTCGTGATTCTCAAAGGAAGATGAAATTCCTCAAACATTTAAGTTAAGGTGAACGCAACTTGGATGAAAGGAATAATTCGGAAAAACGAGCACGACTGTTCAATCCTGCTTTGTATAGCCTAAGATCATCATTTGTCACGTGATCTTTGCTGTTTCTGCTTAGGTCAATCGCAAGTTAAGCAGCAAAGATGAACAACAGCTCTGAGAGCGACATTGTACTCGTAATCATGCCTTCATTTCGATCAAAGTTCCCTTATTCCGTCTGAGTTCTGTTTAAAGTTCCTGTGAGTGATTTTCAGTGGTATTAAATTTGGTTGCTGGGCAATTACAAATTAACATTAACAGTTAAACAAACTTTTATTTAATATACATTTTTTAAAACTATTCTACAATTTTCATAATGAGAAACGTCCACTAACCTAATTTAAAATCCGCTTGAATTAAAGTGCGCATAGTGCAACGTTTAAACATATGACATAACAACGGCTAATTAAAGCAGAGAAGTTACATTTAATTACTGCGAAAAAGTTCAGCAATTTAGTTACTTGTGTAAGTTACCTTTCCCTAAAAGGCCCTTTTCACAATACGTAAAACAGTTATTCAAAAGAATAAATCACTTTAAAATAACATCATCTAAAATAGGAAAATAAACAAAGGAAGCTTGTAAGAGGAAATACACCTATTCGTGGTTTTCCTGTGACGTCATCGCCGCCATTTTAGAATTCATTGACAGAAACGTTCTATTTAAAGGAGCTACGTCACGGTTTGCGCATCTTGAAAAGTTTAGCCTAAATTTTTCAAGTTCGTCGTTTATAATCCGGGTCAATCTTCTCCATCCTTTACCATCCTTGTTCCTTTACGGTTTCTGATTATGTATTTGGTGTTTTTCTATGTTAGTAAACTACTATTTTCAGGTTTCTTTTAATTTAAAGGTAATATTATACGCGGCCAATACAGCTTAAAATGCCGAATGTTTTCAAAATGTTGTATCCGAAGTTGCCATCAACAACCTTGTTCCCTCACTTTCAGAACTGGATTTAACTAAACTTAAAAGACTGATGAGAAATAGCAGACTAAAAATGATAACACAAGCTAATACAGAACATATCAATGGTATTGTTAGCTTCTGCCTTAAACATTTGCCAGGGCCAAACAAGCCGAAAAAGTTAAAGAGCGAGGCACTGAAATCTGACGTTACCGTGATAAGAGGGCCAGTCAGCTGGTCACGTGGCAAACCCGCTGAAAAGGCCGAAAGCGACCTGAGTTTCTTTTGCCAGGTTTTCAAACTCAATAAATTGACGAATTTTTGCTATCTGCTAGTTGAGAGGTTGAGAGGCGCATTAAAATTCCCACTGTTCCTCAGTTCCTCATTTTAACTTTGAGAGGTTCACCGTCTATTGACCGAAACCTACTTTATGTTTAAATCTAACGAAGGATAGCTTCAACTCTATTTGTACGTGTTACGATGGCAAGAGTACACATCACAGAATTCAGCTTGTTTGGCTGAGTCTAACAACAGTGAGCACAAAATATGTACTCCGCTCATGACAACTAAACCAGGATATTAAGAGCGGTCTTCAATTGAGTGTCAAAAAACGATAATAAACACAAACAATGCTGTGAGCCACACCACTGATGGCAAGAAGAAAATACGAGAAACGCCAATGGAAGTGCGGGAAATCGAATATGACTTTACGCATGATTGGTTGTAAAGTAAATTTCTTAAGCCAAACACAGGGCGAAATGGGGCAAAAAGAGTTAATAAAAGCAATTCTGAATTATAAAGACTCAATTGAAAACCGTTCTGAATTCCGCTGTATCTAGATTACTGAAAATTAGACGATTAATTTTGTAAAGTAAAAGCTCACTGGGAGCTCTTTCTTCGTGCAGCCTTTCAAAATAACGTTTTGCAAGCCTGTACTGTGGAAACTTGTTGGGTTTCCGTAAATTACGAACGAAAATTAAGAAAGAGGGCGCTGGGAGTGACTAGTAAGTCACATTATCTATCATCTAAAGCTATAAACAATTAAAGAACTTGCTAGCTTAGAATCAGTGGTAACTAAGCGCTTAAACAGATAGTACATGTCATTTAAAAGGAATGTTCCTCTTCCGTTTTCTGAAATGTCGGAAGAGAAGACAAACTATCGACCTTGATAGACATGGAAGGACCCCTATAATACTTACTCTGAAAACCTTTCACTCTGAAAATCTTTGACTGATAATCTTCAGTTCTTTTTAATTCTTGCATCATGGAAATAAGATCCAATGTTTGCCAACGCTTGTTGAAAATCTCAATCATCCGAGTGAGGACTGGTACAATTCCGCGATCACGATACACTATATGAAGAGTTTCGGGAACTTTAGCAATGCTTTTCCACCCGGCGAGAGGGCTAACCACGAGTTTGGCATGATCTGGAATTAATGCCAACTTCTCAACAACACATTCCTCCAAATTTGCTTCAGTGTACAACTCGTCTTCACCGATTATAAATACCACAACACAGGTGAATTTCTCTATAGAAAAATGTTTTTAAAAAAATCAAAGGTCATCTCAGTGAAGCAAAAACACCAAGAACATAGGGAAGCAATAGATACATCACGAAAGTCACAAGCCCTCATTCCGGGGTACATCCTCTATTGACTACGGCTAAATGATTGCAAAAAATGGTTCAATATAGAAGAAATGATAAAAAACCTTAAATGAGATTGAACAATAAGGAAACAGATTGTAGATAGCATAACTTGATTTTCGTCGAGGCACAGATATCAAGTTGTACTCAGTTTGAATTAGTGGCTTTATAATACTTGGAAATCATCTTTATTCGCTGAGTACGTTAAACATGCTTATGAAACTCATATAAACTTTTCTTTAAATCAACTAGAATAAACTGTTTTAAAGATTCGTTTTTCATTAGAGTGACTGGTGACTGGAACAGTCTACCTAAGAACATCGTTGACGCGGGAAGCCTCGAACTCTTTAAATTAAGACTCGGATCATTTTTAAAATTGTAATTTACCAAATAGATTGTTTTTCTTCGTTCAATAATTTTTAATGCAATTTTAATTGTAACTTTTATTCTTTTTTAGGAGAGTTATATTAAACCTCCCTTTTCGAATTAATTTGAATAAACATGTATGTCATGTATGTATGTATGTATATAAAGTCAACTAACCTTGACTATGAATCCATTTGTCCATAGCCGTTGATATAGCTTTCGTACTCTCCTTCTCTAGCTCTTTCAGCTTTTCGATATCCCTTTTTGCAGCTTTTGCAACGTTTTCCAGTTCACATCTAAGCCACAGCTCTTGCTGTTTAATGTTACTCAGTTCCAGTTCCAGTTCCAGTTCCGGTCTCCGCCTTTGTTTACGCCCTTTCTCCATCTGCATTACTTTCTCCAATTCCTTCTCTAAATGCGCCTGCCTTTGAAGTACCCTCTCGAGTCTTTCCTCTGTCACACGGCAGTCTTCTATTCTATAGTATCTCTCTTTTTGATCACTCATAAACTCACGGGTCCCTTGTGAACTAGCCAATGATATTATCGTCACTTCGTTCTGCGAATTCAGATCTTTAAAAAATGTTTCAATCTTTTCTGCGTTTTCCCTGACAACAATGTCCTCTTGGCCGACAGTGTCATCGACAATCAAGACTGCCACATCACTGTGATACTTTGTGGGCCGATCATCTGCTCTCCGCAATTTTTCTATTTGTTCTGGGGAAACAGCAGGACGAAGGGAACGTGGTTTCACTTTTTCCAGAATTTCAACGAGATCGTACAACCGCAGGACCTCAAAACACTCTTTCAACACGCTGACTGTAGTGTCGGGAAACATTTTTTTAATTTCTTCTAATGGGAATCTGCCTTTTAACGGATACCGGCCTCCCATTTTGAGCCCAAAAAATAGATAGAATTTTTCCAGTGCAGCCTCATCAGCTTGTAACCTTTCAATCAATTCTACGGTGACATCCTCGCTCAGATCTTTCAAGCAAAGTTTACTACTCTCTGCAAAGAAAATAATCAACATATATAGAGGATATTACACGGTGGCGAGAAGATATGAATTTTATGTTCTCGTGGCAAGAACAATGTCTCACGAGTGAGCGCAGCTCACTCGTGAGACATTGTTCTTGCCACGAGAACATAAAATTCATATCTTCTCGCCACCGTGTAATGTTCTTTTTATTATACAGACATACTGATGACGGCGTTTTTGACGATTTTTCGAAGATTTCCGACCATTTTCCGAAGATTTCCGTAGATTCTCCAAACCTTATCCGAAGGTCACATGAACGTTGCCGACCATTTTCCGAAAATTTCCGAACATTTCCGAAGATTGCCGACGACTTTCGAGGAAGACCCGACGATGTTTTGATCATACACCAACGAATTTAAGTTCAATTTAAGAGACAAACTTGATATTAGTGAAATAATCCATATCTTCACTAGTGAAGATATTGAAAATTACGCCACTCGAGTCTCGGATGTAGTTTCGTATGAATTTTACGAGTGGTCTATTTTCCAGTAAAACAGTCGTGTCTATATAATAATAAAGTATAATTTATGCTTCCTTAAATATTAGGTTGCAAAGTTTTCCATAATTACAATGGTTACTCAATTCATCGTTCTAATACTAACGGGGCAATTGGAAAAATTTCACTTTAAAATGTGAGTAAGTGAACAAACTTGAGTAAGTGAACAACAAAATAACATTATAAATTTACCGTTTATTTCTTCGTTTCCAAGTTCAGATGCTGCAGTGTGTGTTGCTAAACCACTGTCACTTGCTTCTGTCGTCATGCTACGAGTGTCTTGGACATCTTCTAAATACTTCTGAACAAAAGCAAGCTTTCCTGGATCCATTGATTTAGCCTTATATCGTTGAGCCATTTCCGGCTCCTCAGTTTTCTCGTCGATTTCCCCAACTTCAGTTGCTTTGTAACAAAAAAAAAGGAAATTAAAATTATTCTATGGGAACGCCCGACAAGAGTTTTTTAACCATGGGAAGAAAGTTGGGGAGGGGGATAAAATGGTGGGATCTAAGGAATCTGCCGGTACACAGACTACGCGCGATTTATTTCAGATCAACTAATTCCTCTACCCTTATCCCCTTCCTGTTCCTGTTCTTCTTTTTTACCCCGCAAAAATAATCTTAAAAGGAACATATAATTTATGGCGCCTTGCACTACCAACCTTTGAAAACACGAGCGAAAGTTTGGGAGACTTTTTGTTCCCACAACATTTCTCGTTCTCCCAAACTTCCCGTCCTGATTATCATATTGATTGTTAAGCGACGAAGTAGTGAAGCACCGAGAGCAGAACATTTAAACATGCCAGTAAAACACAATGGATCATCCGTTTTCCATTTATACAACGATCCCCCCCCTCCACCCCTCCACTCGTTTCCAATTATATACTAAGTTAGGTTTTAGTTAGGTTTCTTTTAGTTAGGTTTTATTCTTTTTAATCATATGCAATTGTAAGCGCATTGAGAATTCTAAATGCGCAATAAGAACCTTTTTATTATTATCATTATTATTATTATTATTATTATTATTATTATTATCATTAAGTAACGCAAGTCAAGCTATCAAACTTAAGGAAACCTGACGGTACTCAGTCAACATTTTAGCGGACGCCATTTTAGCGGATCAAAGTCATTCATCTTTCATCGACGTGTCGGATCAAGTCCTGGCTTGTTTCCAGTCACTTAATAGGTCGCGAACATCATGATAATCTTGTTCCCTACGTAATTCTGCGATTGTCTCGTTTTCCGACTGGGTACGGGCCTCGTTCACTAATATTACCCGGCCCCACGCCTGCTGAAAACTTTAGCGTTGTGAGCAACACTCGAGAAGAGGTTATGCGCATCCAAGTTTTCTCCTAAATTTCCACGCCATCAGTTCGCTAACGAAATGGTTCAGTTTTTTCGAAAAGGAGCACGGCCATGTTAAGCACAAATTTATATGAAATACGGTTGACTATAATCAGGAGCCCATCACCATAGCGATGGGCTCCTGCTATAATATATCGCGATTCAAAGAAGAATCCAAAATTCTGCACTTTTTTATGATATTGTTAAGTGATTAACTCTTAGAACAAACAAAGGACTAGAGACGTTTTATAGTAGAAAACGCGAATCCTCCTGCTTTAATATAAGAAGAGGCCTCGTTAGGTGATCCTAAATAAATGCAGTAATAAATACGTTCGAGTGCCTACACTGTAGTTTGTTTCATGATCTTCATTCCTTTCCTATTAAAATAACTTATGTAAGATCAAAGTCTGTTTTGATGAAATTCTCCTCTATTTTACTACATAAAAATACTTAGGAAATCTCGTGAGTCAAATAGTTACTAAAACGGCCATTCATATTGCGAAAAAGACCTTTAATTTTTTTTTCGTCGGATTTCTTTTGCATACTTTAGAATATCAATTTCTCACCTTCAGATATCTCGAGTTGTTCATAAAAGGCAGATCTTTCTTCAGGACTTTGTGCGTCTAGAATCTCTGGCGAAAATTGCTTGATTTCTTTCTCTATAACTGCAATTCTCTCTTTAAGAAATTTCAACTTGATCTCAGCATGTTTTAGATTTAACAGAGGCACTTCTTTTGTTCTGGAATACACATCTGAATCAGAGTTTCTCCGAATCCTTTCTCCGTCACCAAGGCTAGCAGCTTCTAAAATAGGAACAAAAAAAGAAGCAAAGTAGTTGCAAATATTATTATGTCAAGCGTGCCAAGAAAACAGGTTCCCCGATACTGTAAAAACCCGCGTGTAAGAACCTAGGGATTTAAGAACCTTCAGGCAGAAATTTGCTTTTTTAATACCCCAAAATATAAGAACCTGTTTAGCCAAACAAATTCCACTTCCTACTTAGCCTAAATTGTCAATAAGTACCCCATAATACAAGAACTGTTTGGCCAAACTCTGAAAAACGTAGGTTCTTACACGTGGGTTTTTACTGTACTTCATGGACCTTTTCGTAGCGAAATGATGTAGAAAATGCTCCGAACTCGTTCTCTCGCCGAAATCTTGTCCTTTTCCTGTTTTGGCTTCAATCCTGTTACATGTATCTTTTAAATTTTACTACACCTAGCTCCTGCTATCTCAGCTAGGCTATCATATCTTCTTTTATGAATCTTTAAGGTTTTGTTCAAGACTTCTTCGGATTATTGGGTTCATCTTTTTAAGAATCGTCAGATCTCTTCTTCTTGCTGGTCAACCAAGCTTGCCGACAGGTCAACAGATGTCTAGACTAACCAGATCAAACGTTTTGGCTGATTTAATTCTCGGTTACAAACCTGAATTACCTTGAGCTTCACTGATTAACTCTAATCGAGCTTTGTCGTATTCTTCTTCTTCGATGGTCACATTCACTTCAACTGTCTCTCCTCCTGCACGCCCTACTTCGTGAGTCACAAAGAAGTTGTACAGCCGCTTCTCCAGCGTCCCATCTTGGTATAAATTCCACAAGGTAGTAAGAGCTGATAGAGTTTCAGCTTGAACTGTGAGGCACACACAGCCGTCAGTTATATTCACCAGACTGGTGCCAGCGGGAAGAACGCAGCTATTAACGGCGGTAACCAGCTGGTCAAACGTGGACCAACGACTCAAGACTTCCATGGTAGAGACTATTGTTATACCACCTGCAACCACTTTGAATACTGTCTTGATGTTCAGCACTGAGGAAATGCAAAGAACAAAAACAGCATGGAGTTATATAGAGTGCTATATAATAACCCAAGTTATTCTCGCATTTTGATTGGTTCTCGCCTATGATCTATTAGAGGACAGATCCACGATTGACGTCATCATTTCAAAGTTTTTCCCCCTGTGTTTTAAAATGGCGGAAAGTTTTGAGAATTTAGATAATATTTTACATGACTGGGCAAAAGATAAGGTACAAGAAAGTCTTATCCAGGCATTGAACAGCTACCAGAAGCACAGTCTAGCAGGAAGAAGAAAGATAAAGCCGTTTCTGTTTTAGAAAATGACTCAGAAAAAATACTCGAGCTGTCTCAGTCGGCAGTCGAGCGAGACTAAACCAAACACAAATTAAAAATTAGTC
>Ga0126339_10002378_pt1 | contig 13434 bp, 13 predicted proteins | sample OrbTmetagenome_2_FD_92532 | JGI IMG/M metagenome (GOLD analysis project Ga0126339, IMG submission 92532) | Coral microbial communities from Petempiche,Puerto Morelos, Mexico - Orbicella T R C metagenome | ecosystem: Host-associated > Invertebrates > Cnidaria > Coral | place: Petempiche,Puerto... | reverse complement strand
TGCCTTATTCCCTGCCATCGCTGTGAAAAATACGCAAGAGAATCTCTCAACTCTCACCATTTGATCACGCAACGTGACAACATCCACGCGAGAGCCCCCGACATGTGCGTGAATCCGCGCGGACATATGACGTCAGGATGGCGCAATTTGTTCTAAAAATAGAAAAATTGTCCCATATCATAGGTGCGCGCGAATCCCAAGACTTACGGTCTCCGTCCCCGATTATGGCTCCTGCTGGGACAGATTACGATTCGACGATAATGTTCACATATGCCGTAACGGTGTCCCCGGTAGGCGGGAGAACCCCTCCTCCGGGATATTGTGATCCACTTTCATTCACGCCTTCACGGATTGATATTTTAGTTGAAGTCTGTTGTGACCGGACCGAACCTCCCTCTCCGTACCTTCTGGCAGGAAATTTATAGGTAGTTAGGTAGTCAGCCATTAGGCATAAAATACTATCATAATGTTCACAGCAACTGGGGCATGTTAGTCGAAGGGAGCTCTCATGTGCAATAAGATTCAATGAAAACTCCATGAGTTGAGAAATTTAAGCTTAGTAACTTTTCAAGGTGTTCCATACATGTACATCTGAGTCCAATATGACAATAACACGAAGTTGAAAAATTTCATCTTTTACTGAAATTTGGTTTAAAATCCATTCACTTCTACAATATGATTTCATTATGAACAATACTCATATTACTAAACAGCATTATCAAATAATATTACAAATAAGATTTAACCAATTAAATGTTTAGTGGTAACACTTAAAAAAAACAACTGTAATAGTTTTAAGTACATATGGGTCAATAACTTAGCTTGTTCAGTCAAGATGACAGGAAGATGGAGTTCATACACCAAAAAAGATGAGGACCAAGATATTTTCGGCTTATTTATGTCTAATGAGTTCCATACATAAACAAGATCAAGGCCAGTAATAATAATCCAGCCATGTTAATTGCAACAAGCTTGGTCAAAAAAGGATGCAATATATGGCACACAGAGCACAATGTACATGTAGCATGCACACATGTATAGTTAGCAATTCCGAGCACACCAGATAGCCCATCTTGCATGCCACTCAGGTAGCCAATCTCAGCACATGATTTGGTTAATCTTGCCTGATCGCGAAGTTAGCGCGCCATATGATAACTTAAGTTCGAGTGCACCAGCAATCCAGCCCGAAGAACAAGAGTTAAGGCAAGTTCTAGCCACTATCCTAGCTGATTTTCTCTATTGCTAACAGTTTAAATTAAAAATGTTGTCATATCTGTTGCGCACTTTCAGAATTTTAAAATGCCTCGTCTTCAAAACCAAAACAATGTATCTATAGGCATGGAAACTTCCATCAAGATAAGGTTCAAGGGTACTTAGAAAACTAATCAGTAAAAACTAGCTCTTAAGCTTACATGCAAAATGTTAATAACGTCACAGCAGAAGCACGACATATATATGCCTACGTTTTAAGCCAGAAGTTATTTTGCAAAAAAGTTTTCACTTTTCCGAGCACAAGGATTATAAGGATTTTCTTAACATGATTATCATGACTGTTGGCAATTGGCTGAGAAGACCACTACTGTTAGAAACCTACACCTCGCAGCCTCATTGATAATTGGTATTTGACAGTAACATTGTAAAATCAGAGAAGTTCTTATTGGACACATCATATCTTCCTGCGGTGACGAGTAGTCTTGTCGTTTACGAGTCGTGTCTGTGTAAAACAATACAAAAGCTCCAATAAGATAACACTGGGAAAATGGATAGATACATTTAGTTACGTCTTTTTATTATGTTATCGACAAGGTCATTTGAATTTACCTTAGACTTTTCCTTTGGTTTTGGCCTTCGTGATGTTGGAGAAGATAACACAGAAGACTTTTTACTTTCTGTTGCTTCAATAACAAGCCTGAAAATAAGGACAGATGATTTAAATATTTAAGATGATTTCCGCTGAAGATTTGAGCAATAGTGGCAAAAATAAAGTTACCAAAAAAACCTCAGAGCAGGGTAATATTTTGAAAAAGGTAAAACTGAAGAACCTATCGAGACCCCGCGAGAGAAAATTGAACTTGAAGTTATCCATATTTCAATTAAAACAGACGTTTCGCGTTATAATTGAAAATACAATAACACACGCATTAAGCATTCTTACAAGGTTCGACATAAACTTTTTCGAGAATGCTTGAGAATTTAATCGCGGGGTTCGCTTAGAGAAATTAATTAAAGTGAGATGTTTTAAATAGTATTAAAAAAAGTTACCGTGCTGTGAGCAGATTTTTAGTAAATAATTTTTGCACTTATTGCTCGAACTTTGAGTGGAATCCGTCTTAATAAAACAAATGTAAGTTCACTGACAAAGAATCAACTATAGTTATCAGGAAAACTAGAAATATTATATTCAGGCTAACCGGAGTCAAGAGATTATGTAAGTATTCTGTAAGTACTGAATGGAATATTAATGCGAAAAAGATCTCTTTTTCTCAAACTCATTAATAATTCATCAAGTTAAAACAAAGAAAATCACAACCGTGAAGGAGGTTTGGATACCCGGTCTTAATTAGCATAGATTTTGACAATTTTACTTCTCTGTTTACTCCTTAGTTTTTGTTTCGATTGAGAAGATATATCAAACACTCGAGACAGTGTTTCATTGGCTATCCAAACACCTCGAATTTCGTCAAAGATACTCCGCTGCGCGTCGTATTTTCAACTCTCTTCTCGGTGTTTGGATACCCCGATGAAACACTTTCCCTCGTGTTTGATATAATACGTCAAACCCTTTCAAAACGCCAGACAGTTAGAATTTTTCTTCCCTTTTCCTTACGAATTGCTCTCCGAAAATTTTGCATATTTAGTTAACTATGAAAATGCTATTACGTCATTTAAATTGACCAATCAGGTGTTTTTCCTGGAGTACAGACTTAGGGTGCGTTCCCTTGGGGTGATCTGGATTAGGATCAGTGATCCAAGATCCTTCGGATTATGGGGCATCAAAGGAACCGATGAATCCACTCTGGTCATGGATTCATCGGTTCCTTTGATGAATTATGATCCGAGTGATCTTGAATTACCGATCCTGATCCAGATCACCCCAAAGGAACGCACCCTAAATCCACTAAGTCTGTCAGTGTGTGTACTACCAATTTTCACAGGGTGGACAACTAAAAAGGAGATTCTCAACAAACCAATATTGCTAGAAAAAGTGAAGATTACTTAAAGTTGCATAAGCCTTTATAGCATTAGCTAGCATTGCACGACTTAGGAAAACTTTGAGAGATCTTTGGTGGTTGAAGGTGATTTAGGGCGATTTAAGGTGATTACGGGGGATTTCGTGTTTCAGGCGATTACAGTTCGCAGAGTTGGCCAACAACTAGCAGAAGAATTAATGACTAGAGTCTTTTAAAATTTCCTTGAAATGCTCTGTGGCCATCCCTTCCAACACTTCATGAAAGCTAGCAATAGGTGTCTGAAACAATCAGTGTTAGGGACAACAGTGGATTAATAGATATATGCCGTTTAATTTTAGAGTTTAGTTTTTCAAGTTAATAATTTTAAATTAAAAAAATCCAATTCTTTCCTGGATTTCGCAAGCCAATCGATAACACAGGAACCATTTCAAGAAACATGACAGTGATGAGCAAATCAGTATCACCTAATCATGCTTACATTTCGGTGTGATTATTCGAACCCTTGCCACCGCCTTTCAGCCAATAGAACTTAGCAGGTCCGTGCTTTGAGACGAACGAGATCTCCGAGCCCATACCGCTGACCATACCATCGTGTAACGACTCGTCTTTCAGGTTGACCACTGGAGTGGTATTCTTCTTTCTGGTGTTACTGGAATCTTGGTCGTCATCATCTTTATCATCATCACTCTCGGTTTCCTTAGAATCATCGTCGTCATCATCACCATCTTCATCTTCACTTTTCGTGTGCGATTTTCGTTTCTTCTGCCTATTTGTATCTTTTTCATCATCGTCATTACCCTTATTGTCATTTTCATCATCATCATCATGATTATCGTCGCTGTCTGTTTCCGAAATGTCTTCAACATCCGCATCGTCTTTTTCTGTGTCATTACTCTTTTCTTCGTCGTCGGTATCGCTGTTTACGTCATTGCCTTCCTCGTCGTTTGAATCGGAGTCCTCTGCGTCCTCTTGAAAGCCAAGAAATAAAATACGAAAACGTTAATACAATCTATCGAAAAAAAATGGTGAGTTTGTCAAATAAACGAAGACTTTTCTTAAAGTACCTCCAAAGTTTAGTACACCAACGGTTAACTTTGTCAAAAACGTTTTAGTGAGTTAGTCCATTTGGCAAGGGTTAGATCGTGTCGAATTTCTGTTTACCTACGCATTCGTCCAGTATTTGTTGAGTCTTGGAAATAAAAGTTGGTCTACAGTCCGAATCACTCACGCAGCGAGCTGTGAGGTCAACCTTACATGCCTTTTCGAAGCATGGATCGAAGCCACATGCCTCCATAGCTCCTACTGTTAAGATGCCTGCATGTAATAAGACAGCATAGTAAGTTAATGCATGCATGTATTTGAGTGGCTTTCATTTGAAAGTCAAAAGTAATTCGCATTTTCTCTGGCGAGTGGCTTACAATTCTCACGGCACTTCGTCCTCCAATTAATAGTAAAATTTAAAGCAATTGTGACTCGTTTTGGGGCGGATACAGGATTTTAGAGAAGGGGCCTTGAGATACAGACCGCCGAAGCGGCGATCCCCTGTGGGGGGATCCGGGGGCATCCTCCCCCGGAAGATGTTTAAAATTGAGGTCGTCGGAAATGGGGTTTTCGGCTTTCTGGGGCCAAGTCAGCGTGTGATAATTTCTAACTATTTTAATTTAGGCGGTTCGACCGAACCCCCGAAAATCTCCTCCCCCTCTTCCAGTTCCACCACAGTCGCTCTTACACGTTTTCCCTCCTTTCACGCTATTGACCACTATGTACTTCAAGTTTTGATTGGTTCACTGTATTGTCTGCGTCGTTTGTGATTGGCCAGAGTGATTACTTTGGTCTTCATTTTACGACACGCAATTGAACAACCGCTCTGTCGTGCCTTCACATTTTAAGACAGAGTGGCTTTCAATTGTGTGTCATGAGACCAAATCCAAACTAATTACTTACCAATTAGACTACTAGCCAATCTCAAACCGTAATAAAACCAAACCTCAAAACAAAGGTAATTGCCTGATTACTTTCGACACTCAATTGAAAACCGCTCTTATTCAAATAAAACCAGAGCTTTAAGGACAAAAAAGCATTCCATTCTGAATTGATGCCTTCTATACCTCTGCAGTTCAATCTTTGACCATCTGCTCCAAAGAAGATGGGTTTACATTTGTACGATACTGCGCAGCGCTCAGCTTGGCTGGTGAAACATGCAGACTTTTCACAAGGGTTAAAACGGCAGACTTGTTCTGGAGGAACTGATAAAACGATGGAGTTTCCTAGACGGAGCAAATTCAGAGTGAATCATAACATTAGGCAATGAATCAATGATAAAAGTACTGAGTTTCACTGCTTAACGTAAGTGGGGGTTAATCATCTATCAAGTTGACGGCTGAGGGCTAATCAGCTTGGGGAATAAAGAACTAGAGAACTACGAATCGGAAGTTGTAGAGTAGCCTGACAAGACCATCCCAGAAATATCAGATCTATGTCACGAAGGAATAAAATAAGCAAATCCAGCTTTAATCTTCTTCACTCAGACAGAACCACCAAAACCATACAATTTCAAACGAGTAACTACACACAAGATTACTCCATGGGTAATATTGGCTGCACACATGCGTCCAGGCTCGGGTCAAATCGTGGTGAAGTCTACATACGAGCCAAGGGGGCCCATCGCGCCGGAGCTTATCCCGGTTTCTGTAGCATGAAGCGACTAGGAGTATTTCTACTCCCCCTGGACGGGATACTATTCCATCACAGGGTTACCCCTAGTATTAAGTTCGCCGGTACCCATTTACACACCTGGGTGGAAAGAGGCACTGTGAGAGTGAAGTGTCTTGCCCAAGAACACAACACAATGTCCCCGGCTTAGGCTCGAACCCAGAGGCGAGCGCACTAATCATGAGGCCACCGCGCCTCCCAAATGACGTGCTGATGTTTTATTTTGTCTTTTCCTGTCTTTTACTCTTACCTTTGCACGATTTAATTATTCGTCCTTCTCTGTTGAAGAAGATCGGATTACAGTTGAATCTGCTGACGCACATTGCCGAGGGATTTGTAACGCATTTTGCCACCTTGCATGGGTTATGTCCACACAGCTCAACAGGATCAGCTCGCACAAGGTAGTTCCCATCTAGAATTCAAGAGATAGAGAACATTGTGGACAATTTATAATTATATTTACTAATCAATACACGGACCTTGATATAGAGTTGACTCTATTAAACTGCTGAGAGAATGGAACCTCTCTTCCTCGAAACCGCCCTGGTACAAAATTCATCTCGTTAGGAATGTTGCCGTACGAGGTTAACGGGTGGAGAGGCATTGAACCGGGAGAATAAGCCGGCAGAAAACTAGGGTGGCTCTTAGCGAAATACGATAGGAGATGGAGGGAAATTGGAGTACTCAGGTGGACGGATACCCTGAAGCGGGCAGGGCCGGATCCGGGAGTGAACTGTCCGGGAAGCAGGAAGCTCTCTGTATCCCCCTCGGCTTTCCCTTCCGCATCCCCCTCAGCTCCTCCGTCTGTTTGGCTTCTGAATTTGTGCTTTTTTGGGTCTGTAACAACGCAATATCGTGTTACACTCATTAGCCATTCGGATCCAACATCCCGATTTCCTTCAACCAATCAGGAGCAGAACCAAATTCAATCCTGATTTGGGACGCACACATTTTCCCGCGCTTGGCAAAGGTGACATCTTATTGGTTCATTGAGCAATTTACATTAATCGTGACGAGTTTCAGTGATTGAGAAGGCATCTACCAGAACTTCGAGTAACAAGTGGACAAAAACTTTGTTGCGAGACTATTTACATCGTAATACAAACTTCTGTGCGACTTTTTTAAATATCATCTCAAAAAATCATTTCTAACAACACCAAGTGTCGAAAACAAATCTTGAACTTCGTATGAAACGCTTGAACAGTTGAAATGAAGCTAATGATGAAATTTTATCTGTGTTTGCGCAAGTTTTCTGAACTTTAAAATTTATTTTCCCGAGTTCTCAATTGTTTTTGGTGTCATTTCAGGCAACTATTTATATCTTTAGCTTTAACAAAATGTAAAAAGGACTGTAAAATACCTAAAATTATTCTGGTACCACGTTTTTGTCCACTAAAGACTGAAATTGCTCGATGTCATACCGGATTTCGTCTTAATTGTTTTGGCATTGGGACAGTCACCAAATAATTGCTCTTAACTACGTCTCATTTAATCAGTTCATCTCAAGCCGGGGAACAAAATCCATCAGTTCCCTCTTTACCTTTCTTTTCGCTCTTATTCATTACGATGAGTAATAGTAATTGGACCGAGTGGAGTACAATTCAGGGAGTAATCGCGCAAGGAATTTCGAAATCAGACGAGCGTGAAGCGCGAGGCCGATTTGAAATTACGAGCGCAATTACTCCCTGAATTGTACGACACGAGGTCCAATTACTAATTAATCGTATCTATAACAAATTTCGGAATTAAAAATGTCTTTTGAGAGCTTCTTACGAGCGAAAACGTCTGCAGCCCTTTTCCGAAGTTTTGAAAACTGAACGAAACATTGCAAAGGAAGCCATTGAAGCGCGCGTAATTGACGTGCGAATCATGTGGGTATCCAATTACGGGTATCCAATTACAAAAGTTCAAATCGGGCACCTGTAATTGGACACCTATGTGATCGCGCGCCGATTACGAGACAAATAGGCGCGCGGAGAGCCAATCACGATCGAGAATTTTGTTACAGATACGATTAGTGTCATAACTGCAAGCTAAAATGGTTGACCTACCAGGACATCTGTGTTCATTGCACCGTCTCCTTTGTATCCGTGGTCCATAACAACCCTTGTGTGGTCTTCTGCATCTTCTTCTCCTCTTTTTCACTCCACCATCACACGAATGGGAGCATGGACTATATGAAGACCACTGGCCAAATCCTAAAGTAGCTGAGGAGTGAAACAGCTGTTCAATTTGTCACCTTTTCGCACTGCATAACATGAAATTCTTCACCATCTACTGCTATATTACGAATTCTCGACATGACCAGCTTCCAGTTGGCTTGGTAGCTCAGTTGGTAGAGCACTGCATCGGTAAAGCAGAGGTCCCCGTTCAAGCCTGAATATTCTATTTTTCAGGCTTAAATATCGCAACTACTTAAGTTGTGTGTAGAACTGCGATGATCAGTCATGTCTTCATGAATTATACATGCTTGGCATAAAATCCTGAACAACTACTCATGGAAGTCTGTATACTATAAGCTTTGTTGACTTCTATCGTTACATTTATTACATATTTTCTTAGTTTGTTCTCCCTAATTGATCATGAGAGCTGCTGCTTACATGAATCGGATCGTAGGTTCTAGGAGTGGCCACGATCGATTCCGACGTATATGTCGTTACTGAGACCGACTCTCTATCGATTGTTCACGCGAAACCTAGTGACGTATCAGTCTATTTTTAGTTGACCATTTTATCGACGCATCCGCATAAATTTGTTATTGCTCCCCCACCCCCATGTTCTATGTTCCTGGCACTTGACATTCATGTGCACTTGTGTTGAACATCGGAAAAGAAACTCACATTTGCATTGCTTGACGGGGCATCTTTGCACTTGAACAACTGGAGAAGTACAAGGTTTGCCGCCATTCACAGGCGGTGGGTTAGTACACGACCGAAATCGTTTCCTGTGTGTTCGTCCACAGCGCCGGCATTGAGACCACGAAGACCACTCGGACAAACCACCGTCGACTACAAAGAAACAGTTTTACGTTAGTGTTTCTGAAAATTGTTCTGTTATGTCTGATTTTTTTTTTTTTTTTTTTTACTTTGATTGAAGGGACTTGATCGAATTTTTTACGGTACAAATTAATTGTTAAAGGCGAGGGCGCTTTCTAAAACGCCAACTTAATTTCAACAATTGCTGCTCGATCCTAACCGTTCCCTTGAAGGGCACTAGGCAAAGTCTATTTGTCGTTATTTTGTAACTTTAATTAATCAGAGGAGTATAAATACAGATTCATATGTTTTTAAAGTAGCCATGATCCACTTAACAACATATGAAAAAGGAGGTAACATATTTAACGGAGCTACCTCACAGTTTCCCATCTTGAAAAGTTTAGCCTAAATTTTTCAAGTTCGTGGTTTGTAATCCGTGTTAATCTTCTCCATCAAAATCAGGCAAAATCAGGTTTCCTTCAATTTAAAGGTAATTTTTTACGTGGCCTAAATAACTGGAAGTTACGTGACTGAGCTCCTTTAACCCTTTCAGTCCTAAGTTCAAAATATTAATTCTCCTACTTATAGCCATCATTTCTGTTAATGTCAGTTCTGAGAATTTCGTAGTACATCAAGACAACATCACTTAGCTGATGAGTTTCTTTACTCTCGTCACCTGTTTGCTTGATAATGTATTGGTATTCTGATGAGAAATTCGAATTTGATTCTCCTTATTTTATTTACTCAAATGATTAGAAGTTACATTTCTGTCATGAAGGGCCATGTTGCATAATCTATTTCGTAACTGATCTAGACGATTCTGCTGTTCTATGCTGGCGAAAAAATATTATCACTTACTCGTAAAAGCAGCATTTTTGGCCTGTAGCATTTGCTAAATCTTTAGTTTACCTGGGCACATTGATGATGCGCATGCCCTCGCTTGCATCCGCTGACCAGCGCAATCTTTTCCTTTACCCTGTGGGGGAGGGTTGGTGCAATAACGTTCTCGGATGCTCACGGTGTTTGTGTTACAGGTCTTAGAACAAGTCGACCACGCAGTCCAGCCTGTTAAACCTCCATTCACTGAAAAAAATGTAACATAAATCAATTACTACTACGGTCATGGGTACTAAGCGGGTGGAGTGAACTTGAAAAGATCTCAACACATAATCAACGCGTTTGTGTATGCCGTAAAGCACTTTTTAGCAAGAAATAAGAGTGATTCAAATTATGCCCAGGAAATTTTTCATAGCTTTTTTTTTTAATTGGCTAGTGACCTTTTAAACAAGAACATTGGGCCCCAACGTAACAAGAAACCTCTGAGCTCAAGTTCGTTGGTATTTGAACCCAGGACCCCAGGATCAGATCAAGAGTTATTTGCTCCAGAGGTCGTGCGTTCATAATCCCCGCATCAGTTTCAAGAACCCTATTCCGGTCTTGCAAGTACCCCAGGGATTTTAGCCAATACCAACCGACCACCCCAAACCAGCACTCAAAAATAAATTCAACTTCTTGGTCAGCAAAAATTGATCGACAGTCCTCAACAAAGACTGCGTTGATGGTAATCATATTTAAGGCGTTATATTCCAATTAAACAAAAAGTGGTATAATTATCTTTGCCATTCCCATCTCCCGACTAAATGTTCTGTTTTTGACTTGATAAAATTTTCAAGCTCCTTACGTTTTTTTGACTACACTGCAATGTATGTCCCCTAAACGCCGCTGAAAAGACTATAAAAACTCATTGTCTCATTGTCTGCTTAAATCTCAGCCTGATTTTTAGTCTCACCAGAACACGCTTCCGTTCCACAGCTTCTTGTCTGTACCCTCTCTCCCAAGCAGTCCCGCCCACCAAACATTGGTTTAGGATTACTGCAGCTACGCTGTCGACGCTTAAGCGCCCCACCGCACGTCACAGCGCAGTGTGACCACTGAGACCAAGGAGAAAAACCGCCATGAACTGTAAGCAAAACAAACATCATCAGTCCTTAATGGAGCTAGTCAGGGTTTGAGAATCTTGAAAAGTTTGGCCTAAATTTTTCAATTTCGTCGTTTGTAATCCGCGTTAATCTTCTCCATCCTTAACCATCCTTGGTCCTTTTTGGCTTATTATCATCTCTTTGGTGTTTTTCTATCTTAGTAAACTACTATTTTCAGGTTTTCTTCAGATTGAAAGAAACTTTGCACCTGGCCAAAATAACTCAAAATGCCGTGACTGAGCTCTTTGGTGAGAGCCATCTCTACTTTGAAGCGTAATTACGGTAGTAAATAAATACAGAGGCTTTACTGTGGTTATCTTTCTTCTATTTTCTCAACAGTGTTACCATCTTCACGTCATTTTTAATCATTTTTTAAGCATATTTTGACACTGTCCGATATTGCAACAAATTTATTAAATCCAGCATGGTGGATTCAAAATGGCGGATATTGGTTTAGTGATATAGTGTGTTACACGCCAATTTAAGTATCATTAGGGACGGACCATTATTTTTTTTAGGTGGGAGGGGTGGGTAACTCCCAAAAACATCCCTACACGGCAAAAACTGCTGGAAAAAATCGTGCAAGGGAAGCCAAGTGGAAAAAATCGAACAAGCGCTTTGCAGGTCCGGATTTTGAAGTTAAAAATAACTGTCGTACAAACTATTGCTCAACGAAAAAAAATCGTGCACAACCTGAAGGCGAACAAACAAATTCGTGAACCAGAAAATCGTCCATTCCCTCACCCGCTGAAAAAAAAATTATGGTCCATCTCTTACGATAACCCCAATGTTTTGATAAATTCCTTCAATTTTTCGGTTTCCAAATTCCCAGCAAGGCCTATCCTAGATAGGCTTAAAATTTGTTAATTTTTTTCTTGCAATACCTGGACACCTAAGAGATTGACAATGCTTTGTTTCGGTATTAGATCCTTGGCAAGTCTTTGCACCAATCAGCTTACAAGTTCGTTTCCGATGCGTGACAGCTTGGTGACCACACGTGGCTGAGCACCTAGACCATGGCGACCAATCAGAGAAGTTTGCACCAGAAACGCCTGACGAAAAGGGGGGCTTTACCATAGCTGAAGAATTTGATGGGGCGATCGGAGAGGAAAGGGAAGTCTGACTGGTTGATTTGGCTGGTGCAGAAGACTGATTGGTTGATTTGAGTGGGTAGACTGGTTGGACCAGAGGCGCATTTGCGGGTTTCAGGAAAAGAGTTGAAACTGTGTGTGATAATAAGCATAGAGAAAAACAGATGTTACTCGAATGAGATGAAAAATATCATCACAAAACATGAGTAAAGGCTCGGCCAAACGCGCACAACATTTCAGTACATCAAATTGCAACGTTGTTAAGAACAATATTTTCATTACATTTGGCCACGTATACAACATTCTGTGCGCAACTATATTGCAACATTTTGTATTGAAATGGCGTTGCGTTTGGCGACGCTTTAAGACACTGTCTCCAGATATGCCCAGGGTACAGGTTTCAAGGCTCGGGCCGCACACTCCCACCAAAAACTTTGGAGAGTTCCCCCTTTCATAGGATCTGATTCCTCTTACGACCCTTAGAGTGTTTCCTGGTTTGCACCCAACTCAAACTGGTTCTCCTTATTCGATGCCAAGGAGAAGGTGCGTCTAACATCTCACACTCAGCGAAGTGAAGGAGACTAAGTTTACACGAAAACCTCACTTACTTGTTTTCATGGCATTCCCTTGTTGCGGAGTGGAACTGGGAATTACTGTTGCTGCTCTTGGACAAAAGGGTACAATACAAGGGACCTTCTGAATATCAGAACCAATGCACACCTTCTTAAAGTCCTCCGGTATAGATAGGGAACAGGTTCTCTCGCGCGTGCGGTATGATCCAACACCGCAGGTCTTTGTGCAAGCTGACCAAGGGCTCCAGTCAAATTCATTCTTCACAGAGACTGTCTCGAAAACAATGTTTTTATCGTAGTACAGTTAGGAATACTCGTACCAGTGCAACGAAATTTGGGGAAATATCTAAGACAAGAACTATTACTGACTGACAACCGGCCGGGATACGAGATTAACACACCAACTTTCTAAATCCCCTCTCCCCCGCCCCGAAGAAAATTATCAAGAAAGTCGTCAATGCGTGACAAGGCCTGACTAACTTGTTTAAACCTGATGCAAAACTTAAGAAAATTAGTTTTATTTGCAAGAAGGTGAACATGGTAATCTCATTTTTCATGCTTAGCAGGTTTAGGTTTAGCACCAAGTTCCGTCAGTTCAAAAAGGAGAATAATGATATCCATCGGAGAATTCGCTATCGAGTGGACAAGTGTTGACAAAACAAGTTACACTCTCCACTGGATAGTGATTTTGTCCCCAGGATAACGTTTATCCACTTTCTAAATAACTGGAGCCAGACTCCGAAGTATCTTGGATATAGCCTGTTAATTATATTTTTTGTCATGTCTAAAGTTTTTAACAATAAAGATTAGCGAAAAAACTGAGCAACGACGTTTCGGTGTCATCCTGGCACCATTTTCAAGTTAAAAAATATTTGTGCGAAAAGTAAACTAATTTATACCAATGGTAGAGGTGC
>Ga0126339_10002377_pt1 | contig 13437 bp, 8 predicted proteins | sample OrbTmetagenome_2_FD_92532 | JGI IMG/M metagenome (GOLD analysis project Ga0126339, IMG submission 92532) | Coral microbial communities from Petempiche,Puerto Morelos, Mexico - Orbicella T R C metagenome | ecosystem: Host-associated > Invertebrates > Cnidaria > Coral | place: Petempiche,Puerto... | reverse complement strand
TTGTCGATGTATTTTGCCACCTGGGAGGATGCTGCTGCATACACAACGTATCCACGTTTCTACGCATATAACAATGCTTACTCTGGGTATGATCAAGCAACTGAATTTTCGCCGCAATATTATAGAATGCGGTCCTCGCCTATGAAAATGATGGCACCTCAATTTGCTCCTGTTCCACTGCGGTGGGATCCTCGTGCAAGTTCGATTTCATGACGTTGTTAATGACTTGAGTTATTTGAGCCGGTATAAACACTGAACGAATGTACCAAGGTTAGGTAACTTGACCTTAGTAACTGTTTACCTTGGTAAAAGCTCAAATGTAAACACAGCATTAGCGTCCGTTTTCCGGAAACAATCAACGTTTAATTCAAAACTCAGTTCACAAAATCGATATGCATCGTTTAAGTGCATTATTGTGCCCATCCAGCACGAACAAGTAAATTTCACGTTTTCGAAAACGTACCGACTAAGTTCCACTGAAAACAATCGCCGAGAATTAAACGTCCTTACTGTCGTGTAATTTCAAAACGCTAATTCAATTAATATTATTATCAGGTTGGAAAAATAATCTATTTCAAAACTTTGATTCTTCAATGCTAATGACAGTGTAATCATAATCGTTAAATGCTAATGCGGAGAACAATGAATGACGCGTTTGAGGTGTTTGTGAAGAATATTTAGATAAGGTTTTGATCAACTAGTAGATTCATACTAAAACAATTAGATTATTCGCTCTCGATTTCTATGAGTTATAGTTAATCTCGAGCTCATAATCTAATTGCTTAGTAGATCAGTGGCGAGTAGTGTAGCAGTGTGCGCCCGTTAACAAACTGGGGACCGCTTGTGTGCGTTTTCGAAGTGTCTGTGTAGAGGATCTAGATGAGATTCTGAACGACTAGCAGATCTGTACTAAAACAATTAGATAATTCGCTCTCGATTTCTATGCGTGTTACATGCGTTGTTCATCGCGAAATATGGGTTTAAATTGCCCACGTGACGCAGTAGTGTTCATCAGCGGGGAGACACTATCTGCCCATAGTGCCCATCCGAGGAGAATACTCGGATTGTTATTACTTGATAGCGACACCGAAAATGTGTTCATAGGTTTCATAGTTAAAGACTTACGCTCAACTCAGAAATGTGTTTACAACAGAAGGTATAAACTGTAGATGTGCTGCTAAATTCCCAAGTTATATTATTTTATACATATCAGGGATCCCAAGTGATCGATGGCATCATACGACTCCAGGTATGAAAAATACATCGGCCCAAAAATCAGCAAACTGACGAAAGAGACAACAGAAGAGGAAATAAAGAAACTGTATAAAGACTGGGCGACCGAATATGACAAGGTAACTGCTCATTCACAGGAGTATAGCTGGTTTTCACATGACATCACTAAATTTCGAACTACAAAACTATTGATCTTCATGAGATTTTACTTTAATGATGTGTAAGAGCAGCTGAAAACTAATATTCATACAAATTTTCGCCCCCAACGGGTTCTTGGTTTTGTGATAAACTACGCTTGAATTTCTAAGCTTTTGCGTGACGCGGAATTTACATGACGGCCCAGAGAGCTGTCATGATGGTTAAAAAGGTGACTTATTTCGGGGAACTTGGGTATCTGAACAGTTCAAGTCTTACAAAAAGTATTATTTTAATGTTTTAGAGTTCCCCGAGGGATAAATTCACGCTTTTGCAGCAAAACTCAGTGACAGATGTTTCTGTTGGTTTCCGGCCGCCATGTTGGTGCCCATACGGATGGGCACCAGCATGGCATCTCCATACAAATCTCTATAAATTCGGGAAAAAAATTTCTCCGCATATTTCGCACAAGAAAAATTGGTGTGACCAGAATTTTGGCGAGAGCCTTTGCATATTTACCTTCTTTCATTTCCCAGATTCTGGACTTCATCTTTTGACCGGTTTTGATGTCAGTTATTTTGATCTGTTTTGAACTGCGTGACACTGAAAACCAGCAATACAATATGACTTTCTTCTAACTTTACTTCAATCCGGGAGTCTCAGTTAGTCATTGTGGATTTGCGTTTTCTCAGTCATTGCTTACCCTCCTACACGGACTTTCAATTGGGTTGTCACCCACTCCTCCCGGAAACTGGCGACGACCCCACCCCCTCCCCCCCCCCAAAAAAAAACAACAAACAAACAAACAAACGTCTGCGTTAAAGGCTGTACTTTATCGTATTCAAGCCAACTGCACGATGTTTTGGTTACGGATGGGTCTCAATTTTTCGTCTTTAATTAGGAAGTCAAGGGAGCCGCCAAGATAGCTTATCACGAGCCGATGGCCCAAGCTTTAGATGCCGCTTTCAAACAGGTTTTTCAAGATAAAACGCAAAGCCAGATCAGAATAATTGATGCAGGTGCCGGAACAGGACTTGCTGGTGTGGAACTTTTCGAACTCGGCTACACGAATATTGATGCTCTTGATATTTCACAAGAAATGTTGAACGAAGCAAAAAAGAAGGATATTTACAAGAAGCTTATCTGCGCCCCACTCACTGAAAAGCGGATTCCCGAAATACAAACAGGAGAATATCATGCCTTGATCAGTACTGGTGCACTTGTTATTGCGCATGTTCAACCTGAGGCTCTCGGAGAGATGACACGCATGGTAAAGCCTGGTAAGATTAATTTGAGTTATGTGTTATATCCTAATGTACACTGTGCATGTAACCTTTTCTGTTTTAACAAATTCCTGTAACTTTAATGTGCGCTCAGAATGCGAACCGTGGTTCTGCTTCGCTGCCAATGGTTATACTGCATAACGTCTCAGTAGCCGATGCACACTACTGGTAGCGGAAGCTCGAGCCAAGTATCCCCGACAAGCACCCCCGACATTTTTGCATGGGAGTCCCCACTGGCTTCATATAAAAGAACAGCTCTCCTACGTTGGCAGATTCTACTCCCCATAGCATCCACTTATGGCACGTTGCCCTTGCTGTACGTAAAGTAAATCACTAAACTGTTTTTGTCACTAAACCTGTTTTTCTTCAAGCCTTTTTTTTTTTAAGACGTTCACTCAGACTTTTCACGATACCTTACAGTAAATCTTCAGTTTATTTTAAAAAAACAAAAAACAACAACAACAACAACAACAACCAAACGAACCAAGAAAACATACAAAAGAGTTGAAAAGACAGAAACAGCAATAACATGCAAAATCTGTTGTTTTGCTATGATTTGGGTAATTTCCAATTCAAAATGCAGTCGTGTCACTTGTCAATTGCGTAGATAGGTGTCTAGGAACGTGCATGTTGACGTATGTTTCCGCGTGAAATTTTTATCTCACTTTACAGGAGGTCTTTTGTGTTTTACAATGCGCGATGTTGATGTGGCGGAATATGAAGAAAAGATGCTGGAGCTAGAGAAGGCAGGAAGATGGCAATCTTTTTCTAAGGAGGTGATACCATTTTCCGACAACGAAGATCTACCTCAAGAGACTAACAGACTAATTTTCAGAGTATTGAAGAATTAAATTCTTTACAGAATCAAGGTTATTGTCATTGTTGTATGAGGAACTTCCCACTTGTTAGTAACCACACTAGGATCTTCCGAAGTTGAAAAATGATCAGTCGAAGGAGATGAAGAGGGATAGTGGAGATTTTGACGTAAATACTGACGTTGTAAAACCCCAGGCAAATTGGATCCCAGGCTCCCTCGCCGTTGTCTCCCTCAACGACAAGGGAGGCAAAGGAGAGATAGCGTGGGATCGAGACTGGACGCCACGTTGAATTTCAGTTTACAAGGGGATCAGAAAAGAGCACATGTGGATAACAGTGGGTGCTTTACATTATGCCCGACCGACCGGTCAGAGACCAGTGGGTTACACGAGGGAAAATGGAACGACATTTTTCGATCAAACCGGATCAACTAAGAGGAATGACCCTTGCCGTTTGTTATTCCTTTCCGAATTCCTTACATAAGTGAAATCTACGGAGGAAAAGTAGAGCAATATTAATAAACCAGTTGTCAAAATGGAACGAAAAATGTCCGACCGGTCAAAGTGAACCACCTTTTCCTCTTTAGCAGCTTGCACCCCTTGTGTAGTTTTTTAAGAGTAGCTAAAACGTTGAGAGTGCGTTCAACCGAACGAAACAGGCGCGAGGTTAGCAGCTTCACTAATTGCTGTAGACGATAGCAGGGCAAGAAAGCTTATTGAGTAAGTCGTGAAGCATTGCAATGTCCTATTTTTCATGCAATCTTCGTTCAGCGCTTTTGCCCGCGTATGAAGAAGGAAATTACTACACTGATATAGGGTGACAGGTGCGTCTTACGAACAGTGAGAAATCGAAGACGCCATTTCTCAAAGTCTCGCAGCACTTTGCAAGTATTGTTCACATAGTTCTTTCCCGTGGTGCATTAAAGCCATTGTGCACTTGGAATATTTACGACAAACATAACAAATGTGCATTCGCTGATATATGATCAAAGGAAGCGTAAAAGATATAGTGACATTGATAAGCTGGTCTGGTCGTCGTAGTGTCAAAACTCAAGACTTAAACTTTCGAATGCGGGTTTGGTCAATTGGTGAGTAATCGTCGAAGTTGTTTATTTTGTTTGAGAAGCTGGAGCTCGCGGTACGAGATCTACAAGTTCATGAAAGAAACGATATTTTTATTATTCTTGGATGTCTTCATGGAAGGTTACGTTTTGTGAATAAATCACTGAATTTGCTGAATGTGAAAACAATTGTGCTCACCGCAAGCTATATTTTATTTAATTTTTTTTTTCCTTACTGATCATACACGTTCAGCTTGAATACATTGTGAAGTGGTTCTTAGCCTTGTACCGCATTCCTTTGCCCTTTCTTTTCTTCAAGCATAAAATAACAAGCTTATTTTATGAGGAGGTTTAATGGGTCAGTAAATAATTTATCTGACTTCATGAACTTCCTGGTTCAACAGACTAATATTGTATTTCAAGCAATCAAATTCATCACGTTAGTTAGCACGAGCTTGAGCTAAAACCAAAACAAAATAAAATGACCAAAAGTGCATGTACCTAAACATCCCAAAATACACATACTAACTTAAAGCCCTCTTAAGGTGGCTGGCTCTAAACAGTGTCGGCACTTTTCTCAAGACATATTTTGTTGGGTCATTGCAACCACTCTTTATCAATTGATGCTACGATCATGCTATCAAAGTCCTGTCCAGTCATTGATGAACATTTTGCTATCATTTTCGTGACACAATGGGTTACCATAGCAACAGTATGATCTGCTAAAAACACTATTATAGCTTTAAGGGTTTATAACTCAAAAACGACACGGTGAATTTTTTTTATATATGTATCATTTAATTTCGATTAGCACGATAAGAAATCTGTAAATAGGGTTCAGTGCCACCTTAGATTTTCAAAACTTTAATGTGGCTAGTGCTCTGAACCTCATGGACAGATTTTTGATCTATAAAACTTTGCCAAAAGTTGCGTCTAAAGCCAAAAAAAATAATATCCAACTCAGGCATGAAAAATACGTATTCTTTTGAAAAAAGAGTGTGTTATTCGGCTTCTCTTTTTTATTTTTAGAATGCCATACCAAGAAGGCTTTTCTCAGGTCTTTGGCGACCGATTAACTCATTTTTCGCATGGAACAACAAAAGAACAAATTAAACATACTTATGACAACTGGGCGAGTGTGTATGACAAGGTAACAGAATAGTTTAATCTCACTGTCTATGTGCATGACTTTATGCAAGAGAGTTAAATAATCAAACTGAACTTAAAGATGTGACTTTATTATATAGATACTCTGTTTAACTGGAAAATACATCATTTGTAAAATTCAAATGAAACTACATCTGGGACCCGAGGTCCTGACTAGCGAAGATATTGATGACATCATTTCCAATTTTTTCACGCTTGTTTGTGCAAAATGTCAGAGAAAATGGCAAGCGATAGACTACACTCTATATAATAAAAAAAAAAAAGAAAAGAAAACTGCGAGGTGGCTTGAAGATATGAATTTTATTTTCTAGTGTTACTAAAAATACTGTTTACCGCTTGCAAATAAAACTTGTCTTTGCTCGTGTCCTCTACACCATGTATGTATTGCTCGTCAGACGATGTGTATTACCCATTCCTAGATGCTGGCTCTTTACCGAATTATTGTGCGTTTCTTGGAGCAGATAATATAAAACCTTGATTCTAGTATACATGAACCTGGCATACGAACTGCACATTTGCAGTGTTGTAATTGTTCGTGGATGTAAGATAGAGCTGATTTTATTTAGGAGGTCGTTCAGGACGCTAGCAGTGTTTACCACAAGCCACTACCTGAATGTCTGAATGAAGCAATCAATCAGGTTCTTCCGCAGAAACCGAAAGATGAAATCAAAATCATTGATGTTGCATCCGGAACGGGGTTGATGGCAGTCGAGCTTCAAAGACTCGGCTACACCGCCCTGTGCGCTCTCGATATCTCAGACGGAATGTTGAATGAAGCCAAAAAGAAAAACGTGTACAAGAAGTTCATCTGCGCCGCTCTGACCGATCAGGAAATTCCCGAGATTCAAACAGGAGAGTTTGATGCTCTGATTTGTGGTGGTGCGATGTTCAAGGGACATATTCACTCGTCTGCGTTAACTGAGATGGTTAGGATTGTTAAAACATGTAAGTCTGCTCTCGGCATAATGAGAGTGTTTTCCAGTCGACACTTATATTTACTATATGCAGCCTCACTTAGTACCATGAGCCGGAAATCAATCATCCATTGAAACCGAGTGGTGACTTGCGTCCAAAAATGTCTTTTTAATTCAGCATAGCGAAAAATAAAATATACCTTTTTTTGTTCGTTACCCTAATATCCTTGGGAGAGGGTAACTTGGGTTACATATTTGTCGTTGAACTAGCGTGAGGTGCGACGTATTGGCGCAATCATGGCATACGCTGGTCAACCAACCTCTGTTCGGGAAAGGAGCCCGCGAGCACCCTCGGGACTGACAGCACGCGAGAGCTCGAGAGCGGTGGCAACCCAGCGGATCTAAAAAAAAAAAAGCCAGATCTGAATAGGGTAAAGAGTTTAAAGACTCGAGCACGTAATGTAAAGAAAAATATAAATTAATTTAAAATATTCGTTATTTAATTCTTTTTTTTTTTTCTTTTGTAGGTGGTCTTCTTTGTTTTAATATTCGCGACAGTAGAGCAGATGACTTCAAAGGAAAGATTCTAGAATTGGAGAATGTAGGCATATGGGAAAATGCCTGCAAAAAGATGGTGCCTTACTTCGATAGAGATGAGCTGCCAAGAGAAACTTCAGCGTTTGTTTATAAAATTCTGATGAAATAACCAGAGGCGGACATACCGTAGATGAACGAAACAAAAGCGTCGATTCCATATCGGTTTCCGTGAAATTAATTCACATTAACGAAAATAAAAGCACACTAGCATAGCTGGAACGTTGATCAAGCGTTTCATTGAAATTGAGGTTGAAATAAATAACTATAATTTAACACACATGCAAGTAAATGTGAAACAGACATAGTGAGAGAATAATATGTATTTTAAAATTTTAGTCATGCATCATCGTGCAGACTTCGACCTATAACAAGGAAAGCTCGACAATTAAGTCACCACTCCAGAGTGATGGGCTCCTGTCCAGAGATATGAGTAGGACAATTTTGGAAAAATATTGTACCAAGTCAGTAAATAATAAAGGGGGCGTTTAATTTACCATCAAACTGTCATGCAGTTAATATGATCTCACAAGATTTGTTAGGAAAGGTGAAAAAATGGAAAAGAAAAGACTGCAAATCAAGGCAAAGCAAAGAAAACGTAAGGAGAGGAGATAAAGGGAAGATAAGAGGAAAAAGAAAACCAAAAATCATACTTGACCCGTGCTGCACTCTCAGCTACCTTTTTTTTTTTTTGTTTGTTTTTTTTTCAATATACGTACTGGAATACTGGAGCTTTTTATTTGCAATTAGAAATATTTCGTAGGTGCGTTTGGATATTTGGTTTCGCTGGTTCAACAGCTTTTGAGTACTAATACAGCTCTCAAAAACTGACGTCGAAGGCTGCGGTAAACAGAGGCTTACATCTCTAGCCAGGTTCAGTTTCATCATTGTTATCAAGCCTGTCATGTCTTACATCGTTTACCAATCGCACACACCCGAAAAGCCAAATATTTGTTGTAACTGACTAGCTGTCAATTTTAACAGAATCCAACTTTGTATAAATTCAACTCGAAAGTCATTCCCTTCAACAACATAGCGCACTCAGCACGTCTTTGAGTTTATGAAAATTGATTAATTTAAAACTGAACGTTTAAAATTACTGCTGGACTCCTCACAAAATTAAATTTGATTTAACAGGGGAATATTAACTTCAACAAAGTACATACAATTTGAAATGCTTTAATAATAATTTATTTTGTTTTTTTGAGCGTCATAGCGCAAACCTTAACCTCTTTTGACATGCATGCTTTAGAGCCGTGACCACAATCAATGTTATCGAATCGAATTGAATCTTTTTTTTTAGCTGCAGGAAGAGATCTCTTTCGCAGTACAAACAGAAAGTACACTGTCAAACGCTTTGTTTTGTTTTGTAATTGAAGAGATTTTACCGGCACGTCTAATTGCACTTATGACATACAAACTATGTTATTAAAGATCTGTCTCCATTGTTGAATCAGGGCAGATGTCTTGCTGTAATTGAAATTTCACAATCCTTGAAGCTAAGAGCAAAGTCGCCGTCAACAAGTTCATTCTCTACAGTACGATTGCGTCTGAAAAGGATCCCTGAAATTAAGCGGAAGAGAAGAGTATTAGCTGAGCTGCTCGGAAATTATAATCTCTCTTGAAAGCATCATTGCTGAGAAAGTTCTTTATGGCGACTTCATGGTTTTACATCCTTGGCTGGTTCCCCAGCGTTTTAGCAATCCTTGGAAATACTATGGTCGTGCTTGTTATCTTATCCAGGACACGATTACACATCCTTCCAAACTGGTTTGTCCTGTCGCTCGCAGTGGCTGATTTCGCTGTCGGTGTTACCTGTTTTCCGACAATCTTCCTTTGTAGAAAACTTGTCCTTTGCGAAAGTAACTGGGGCTATGACATAGCCGTGCTGGCGATATACTCTTCTGTTACTAACTTGTGTGCTATGACAGTTGATCGCTATATCGCCATTATCAAGCCTCTGAGGTATGTTACGTGGATGACTTCGCGTCGAGCAGCTTCCCTCATGGCGTTATCTTGGAGTATTCCCATTGCTCTCGACTTTATTCCAACAATATGCGCGAGGTTAGGAAAATGCAAAATGCAAAACACAACTCTCATCTTTAGCAAAATGTTTTTATTGGAGATCCTTCCTTGTTTGTTCCTGCTGATAGCTACGATTCAAATAATCATAACTGCCAGAAGGCATCGCTGGCAAACTGCTCGTCTCCATGCTCAGCTGCGATTTAATCAAGTCAGTCACCGACAACCAAGAGATTTTTCATCTGTTAGAGTCATCATAACAGTAGTGATCGTTTTCCTTGCTTGCTACTGTGTAGAGCTGTACAGCGTTATTCGTTTCCTTGTCAACTCCTCGATTCCAGCGCTGGAAGTTGTTAACGTCATTGTTTTGCTGGTACTGGTTAATTCGGCCGCCAACCCGATAGCTTATGCTTTGTTCAAAAGAGACATTCGAAGGGAACTCAAAACCTTGTGCAGACCATTTAGACGCGCAGCTTTAAGACATAACAAAGTCACTCCGGTTTAAACATGTGAGACGATGTAGGTGTTGCAAGTGCCTTTTCCCGCGCAAAGAAGCCATGGTAGAAGAGAAGCAAAGTGACAGCATGAGTACAGGCCTTCACTGATTACGCTAATTGAAAACTGTGTCGAACTAGGTGTAATAGAAAGCTGCTATGATCTCAGCTCAAAGTGAAATTAAGTGGGGTGGTACGAAATTCTACCTGTATTTCTGTGGAACATGGTACGAATTTTGGCGCAGACTGTAAGTCACGTGTTACTACTGTTTTTAATCTACCATGAAGCCACGAGTCTGTTCACAGTCTTTTCTTACTTGTTACGAGTTATATTTCTTTAAGCGCACAAACGATGCGAGGGCGTAGCGCGAGAGTTGCCGCGAAGCGGGTGCAACAAAATTAAACAACCTTAAACGTCTGTGTACTTCTCTGAAAAAAAAAAAAACGCTTTTAGTCTCCTCCCCCATGTCATCACCTTGTCATTGTCACCTCCGCCCTCGCTCCCTTAATTAAATCAAGCAACATCTGAAGGGATCAAAATACAAGACAACAACTGCACGACCGTGTACGGTGTCACACGTGTGTTGGAGTATGTCTTCTAAGAATTATTTTAACTTGGAAAAAAGCAAACGAGAGGAGAAAACGGAACCATCTGACTTCTGTAAGCTAGGAAGATAAGAAAATGGCGGAATATTTGGATTACAAACAGGTTCTTAGAGACAATCCAAAAGATGAAATCAAATAAGAGATGCTGGAGCAGGCACAGGGAATGTTAGAGTCGAACTTAGTAAACTCGGCTACACTAACCTGCATGCTCTAGATATTTCAAAAGAAATGTTAGATGAAGCAAAGAAGAAAAATTTGTATAAGAAGGTCATCTGCGCCGCTTTGAATGACCAGCGGATTCCCGAGATTGAAACAGGAGAGTTTGACGCGTTGATTTGCTGTGGTACGCTGGTGCAGGGGCATGCGCACTCCAATGCTTTTGTGGAGATGATTAGGATGGTCAAAATTAATATGTTTTCCTGGCTCAGATTTAAGTGCCACTATGATCAAATTCTCGATACCCATTATTTTTTATTTATTTATTTATTTATTTTTTTTCATTTTCGTACACAATAGGTCTTACCTAGATATCTTGGCAAATTTCAATCCATTAAGAACATTAGAACTCGTGTTTTTTGGACCTTTATTTCCGAGAATTTACGGTCGCCATCAATTTTTGTTGTTCCAAGTCCTGGTTGAGAATTGCAGAAAATGACGTCATTTTCTCAAAAATACCACACGGGCTGAAATTATAATAACAATTAGTACAGCAATTCACATAAAGAATAACAAAAACTTTGGCTTATATATTCGTGCAATTTTTCACATAAATTGTTATTATAATTTCAACCCTAGAGGTATTTTTGAGAAAAATGACATCATTTTCTCAAATTCTCAACTAAGACTTGGAACAAGGAAAATTAATGGCGGCCATAAATCATCGGAAATAAAGGTCCAAAAACCGCCAGTTCTAACGCTCGTAATAGATTAAAATTTGGCAAGATATCTGGGAAAGACCAATTGTGTACGAAAATGTGAAAAAATGGATATCGAGAATATCATCATAATGGCACTTTAATTAAGTGCAAAACAAAGTGAGGTCGCAACGGAACCCAATCCCTTATCATCGATGTCTCATCTTACCATCTCTGCACTCGCACTCCTCCACCCGATCTGCACAGAGCTAACCCTGCTGAAAGACTGAACAAGTTTTGGTGCGAAAAGTGTTATTGTTCCAACTGTCAACCCAAAAAACGTTATCTTGTATAAGTGTCGATACCTTTGTTGGATTCGTCATATTCGGAAAGGAGCAGTATTGAATTACAGGAAAATTAGGGGGAAAAAAAAGGAAACGCAGACGGAATGGTTAATCCCTTTCCATTTATAGTCAATTGGATCAGAAAATCAAGCTGTAATTCTCAGTGATTCTTTTATTATTTTTCTTTATATTCCGCAGATGGTGTTCTCTGTTTTAACATACCAGTCACTGGAGGCAGCGTGGCTGAGTGGTTTAGGGCGCTGGTGTTGTAATCCGGGGGTCCCGGGTTCAAGGCCTCCACCCTACCACTAGCGGGATTTGTTTCTCGGTAGTCCCGAGTTCAAATCCTCGGTCACGCTTTGTAAATAGCCAACTGGGTCTGCCTCCTGCCAGTTGGGATTTTTAACTGTGTTACGTTTATTTGAAATATTTGTTTCCTTTGTTTCAGTGGCATGCCTGTAAACTAGCTAAGCTTAGTGCTTGCATAGCTTAATGCATGACCACCGTAAATAAGATTTATATTTTTTACATTTACTGAACTCGATGAATACCAGAAAATGTGATGTTGGATGAAGATGTTGGAACTTGAGAAAGCGGGCAGGTGGAGTTCATTCTCCAAAACGAGATTGCCTTATTTCACAGCCGATGACATGCCTAAGGAAACTTCAGCGTTCGTGTACAAAGTTTTCAGACATTATCAGTTAATAAGTTTAGAGAGACATGAAAACACGTCTTTTTTGTAGCTCTTCCGTAGATTTGAGCTTTTCTAATTGAAATAAACGTATAGTAAAAACAAACTGTTTATTTGTGCTCTGTGTAATTAGGAAATGACTAATATATTTACCTTGCAAACACACTCACAGAGTGATTCGCGACTGTTTTGATCTGTTTCGAGCTTTACGATGAATCTTGCACGTTGTGAATATGAGAGAAAAGCACTGGGTTAACTGGATAGGAACTGGTTCTCTTTCGTGTATACTGCAAACCTCAGTTGAGAACGCATGAAGATGTCTCTGTGTGGAATTGTAAAATAACTGAGCTAGTGAGCGCGCTCTTATTAGTCGATAGCTGTGTTTAGATGATAGTGTGTAAACACTGTTGTGACGTTTTAGATTCGCGCGTATTTTTGAGAATTATTTTATAAAAGCAATAGAGCACTTTTTCCGTGTTTACATGGCCTCATCTAAACACTCGGAGGGTTGGGAGAATTCTCGAAAGTTATGCAAACCCGAGACGTAGTTGAGGGTTTGCATAACTGTCTCGAATTTCCCAACCCTCCTCGTGTTTAGAATTTAGATGAGCCTATGTAAACACGGAAAAAGTGCTCTATTGCTTGACTCTAATACGGAATAACGCGTACTTAACTATTGTCACCGGTCATTAAACTACTGTCACTTTATTTTATATTGACGAAATATAAGTACTTATATAACAGAACGTAAAAGTTCCTGCAGAATATCGGTTTGTATCGATTGTGGAAAACAATCGATAGTCATTAGTGATTGCTATAGATTGATATCGATTAAGTATTTGGTGCCAATTTCCTTCGGCAGGCCGGGGTGTGTGTATATTACGCAAATTATGTTTCTTCTTCTTCTTCTTCTTCTTCTTCTTCGTCTGTGTTGTTATAAGCAAAACGGCTGGCTTACCAAACTGACAAGGGGGCTTTGCGTACCGTTAGTGTAAGACAGAGACTGTGGACTGTAGGGTTATTCATGCTAATCGACGTAAGTGTCTGCACTCCGGTTAGCATGGATGTCGCCCAGGTTAGCCTGGATAATGCTTCGGTCAGTTTACGGTTAGCTCTCTATGGTGGAAATGGTGACACGATTGAGTGGAAAAGTCTGCAATCCGCATCTTACCCTCAGTCTGAATTTTACCCGCAGTCCGCAGTCCGCAGTCCGCAGTCCGCAGT
>Ga0126339_10002376_pt1 | contig 13438 bp, 11 predicted proteins | sample OrbTmetagenome_2_FD_92532 | JGI IMG/M metagenome (GOLD analysis project Ga0126339, IMG submission 92532) | Coral microbial communities from Petempiche,Puerto Morelos, Mexico - Orbicella T R C metagenome | ecosystem: Host-associated > Invertebrates > Cnidaria > Coral | place: Petempiche,Puerto... | reverse complement strand
GTGGCTAGGGGTGCTGGAGGGCACGGCTGGCGGAAAAACTACCCACGGGCATTTTGTACTCTCCCCAGTTTCGCTCGCAGCAAGAGACCAAGATGGCGGCCCATCGAACTCAACGATCGACATCTACGATCTCACGGAAAAATAGGGGACTGCTGAACAGTCTACTTAAGGACGCGGCCGGTCCCATTCTCGTCCCCAGAGCCCGTTTTCTCTCTTAGCCGGTGAGGCCTTGACACGATAAAAAGGTGACTTCCTTTATAATTTAGAGCATTCTCACATGAGCTTCAAACATCTTCCCAAACTATCCATATTTTAACTCCTTTTTGTCACCTAGGAAATAAGTCATTCCGGGTGTGCATGTTAGGATATATTGCGGGTGTACATGTCAGGATTCCGGGCCTTAGGTTCTGGCTTTCCAGCCTTTAGGACAACCCGCCGCTGGCCACGAGAGTGAAGCCTTGAAATGAAAATAGGAAAATTTATTTTTTTCTTTGACGATCGTTCAGTTCCTTACTTCAGCTGCTTTTTATTTGACTGTGGTCACGTGTCATTCGTTTGCACCCAGGGCTTCTCCTCAATCCAGGGACCTTAGCTACGAAAGAGGTTGTTTCTTTCACTGCCCTGTCCAGACGGACCCTAGTCGTACGATTAAATTATTTTAAAATCGGTTGCGCCGCTTAATTTCCGTGCGAGTTACTATGGTTACCTTAAGCCTTCAGAAGAACGTCACTAAAATCGAGATCTTAGAATATAGTTATGATAATAAACAAAGGCAAGAGAAATTTGAAAAGTTTGTAGTTTTGGTTGCGCGCTGGTCCAAGAGGTGCTTATCAAATTACCAGAAAATCCACTTTACCCGGCCGCTTCGTTTTTTATCGTTCGCGCGTTGTCTACGTGATTCAACCGCACGTAAATCTCGCACTCCTCGACACTCGTGAAGATTCTGTCGAGCAGCAGCAAGGATTATGGGCTTATTACCAGCGCCTGAAACAAACGAAACAAACATGGCGGAGAAGAAGCCGTCGAAAGAAGGTAAGGAGTTTTAACAACCACTTTTTTCTCTTAAGTTGCACAGATTTCGTTATTTGATTGTGTAATTATTGTCGTAGGAAATAATTTTTGCTTCTTTGCCACACGGCATTTTAACCTGTTGATGACTTAAAAGAGATTAGAAATCGCTTTCTTGTCTGTTTCGTGTACAATGAGGCGGTTCGAATCTTTCTTTCTTCATATTTTGATAGTTTATTTGCGGCTTATATCGACGAGATATCTGCTAGTAAAAGTTTATGGTGAGAAGGTTCATGACTTCATCGTTCGACCGCCTGACTGGTCGTTTAACGATCGACAGCTGAAATTTTTAATTAAGCTTAGTGAAAAGTTTTGAACTTACAAACACGTGGCGAAATTTAATGAAGTGTAAATGAATGCAAATTCTGTTGTATTTGTTTGTGAACCTGTACTCTCCGATGCTCCGTTCCCTCTAAAATAACTGAAAATTTTAATGCTTGTTTCTCCTTAAGTTTTAACAGGTCAGCTTAGCTTAATTTGAATTCATTTTAAAGTACGAACGCCTGGCTAGACTTGTGATAAATCCCTGGCTTGCCCTTTCGGGATGACCCCAGAATTACCACAGGGAGATGTTGAGGAATACATGTACAAAGAGATTACATGGAATCTTCCCATATTCCAGGGAAAAAATGAAAACTTAGTGAGATGCTTGAAGGATAGGGGAACATAAAATTTTGTAGTTTACATATATTTATTATATATTTTTTTCATTCAGATTCTTGCAAAGTCACCCAGTGGCATGAGTACAAGATTAAGTGAAAAAAATGTAAAAAAAAGACAAAAACAAAAACAAAAAACTGGGGAAAGCTCAAATAAAATGGAATAAAATTACAACAAATAAATGTGGTCAGAGATGGTGGCCTTAATTTTGTGGAAGAGACAGTCTCTCGACAAGTAATCAAATGAAAGACTGTTTCAGTTGATGATAGTTCTTGGCCAGAAACAATATTAAAAAAGAGGAGAACTTGGCTTGTGCCCCCATACCAGGGGGAAATTGGTCAGATACCTTCACTCATTTTTAATATCCTGGGTAACTTCAGGGATCAATCCCAGGGAAAGTCTTTTGCCAGCAGTAACCAGGTCGCATTTAGGATTTGTCCAAGATAATTTTTTAATTCAAATGGTTTTCTATACATTAACATATATGAATTTTTAACACTGCTAAATTGGTAATTTAAGAACTTATATACATTGCCAGTTTGCTGTCCAACATGTATGTAGAAGTTTAAGACTGTTTCATATTTCAATGTCATGCATATCATTTATTCTACTTTTACCACTTATTTGTTTTCTATATTCAGAGAGTGGCTGGTGCAACCTCAAGTACGTTAGTCTGCTCACCTTGACAATACAGAATGCATCCTTAATCCTCACAATACGCTACTCACGTACCTTACCTGGGGATATGTACATTACATCAACGGCAGTGGTGTTTGCGGAGGTTTTTAAAGTGGTGGCATGTTTGCTAATTATATTTGCTGAAAAAGGCAATCTTCGTGATTGGCTTGGACAGCTGTACTCTACAATCATTGGTCAGCCATGGGACACACTCAAACTCTCTGTTCCAGCATTACTTTACACAGTGCAAAATAATCTACAATATGTTGCAATCTCAAATTTGGATGCTGCTACTTTTCAGGTGAATGAAAGTAATTACTGTCATTAGAATTCTGATATTGTGCTTTGTTTTATTAATCAACAATTACGTGTAGATTATGAGCTCAAGATTTCTATCATGCATGGAGATTGAGAGCAGAATAAAAGTTGTTCAAAATTGTAAAGACACGGTATTGACCATTATGCTTTTTGTGAGTCTGTTATTGTTTTGATTTACTTGATCGTAGGGTTTCTATTGTATTCCAATGCTGAGAGCGTGCAGTGCATCCCGACCAAAATTGGGTATTTACTAAATCTTCTTCAAAGCTGACAGTTTGTAATGTATACAAAATAAAAATGCTCCACATTAATTTCACTGGCTGAGCTATCATGGATTTTCACCATTGACATAATTTACCCAAGGCATGCACTGACAAAACACCGTGTGAATGTGCAATCTGACTGCCCATACACAGGGCAGTCTCATTGATAAACTACACTGTGTGCTAGTCAATCTGTAAAAATGGTATTGATCAACTTAATGATTTCACAAAGTTCCTGAAATAAACTAGTATTGACAACTTCGTGATTCATGAAATTCCTGAAATGAACTTGTTGTTCATATTTTCTGTTGTTTTAGTAGATTAGTCAGTGGCCTTAATGTACAATGTGCAATCTCCTTTGCTATCATCTTTCTCTCTGGATTAAATTTAAACCATATCTGAACCTTTTTCAAGTGTCAGTTTATGTGGATCGCAACATGGTGGAGTTGCACCAACATGTTTCTTTTAGTTTTTGTTTTTTTTTGTTGTTTTGTTGTTTTTGTTTTTTAGTTTGAGTTCAAAAAACTAGATTGAGGCTGGTATGTATCACGTGACCCTCTCACATGATCTCTTTTGGACCAAAATTTAGAGGAATACATGCGGAACAAAGATAAAAAAAGAAAAAAAATGTATTATGTTTATTGCATGAAATGTAGATCAGGATAAGAAGGTTATTCACACTGTAGGATACTACTGAGCAATTAAATAAAGTTTTCTCACTGAAAATTAAGATTATGTTTTATCTTTGTTCAAAGGTGACATACCAACTAAAAATTTTGACAACAGCACTGTTCTCTGTGTTCATGCTCAACAAAGCCCTAGTCAAACTTCAATGGCTGTCACTCTTTATGCTGTTTATTGGTGTTTCCATGGTACAGCTTCAGCCCACACAGCAATCTTCACCTCATGCAAAAGACAATGAGCCTAATGAGACTGAGGAAAAAGAGAAAGTCACTCAGAGTCCAGTGCTTGGTTTAGTCTCAGTCATTTTGTCAAGTCTTTGCTCTGGCTTTGCAGGTTAGACCTTGACATACAATGTAATAATACAACTGTAATATTGCTTATAATTTATACAAATCAGCATAGAAATTACAGTTACTCATTAAGTTTCATGCTTAAAGTGATCATCAGACAGTCTGATGATGGCTTCAGGCATGAAACTCAATGAGAAATTATTGTAGTTTCTATCTTAATTTGTATTTCGCTCTACATGTATTTGTATCAAGCACTCCTATGATTGTGTGAAACCACTTCTATTTTTCTTTGTTTGCTATTTATATTATTCTTCCTGGGGACAGTTTTTAGCACAGATCAAATACAATTTAAAACTTGTTTAATATGTGTTATTAGTAACTGTCTGGGCTACTCACTATCTATATATGTAGATAGTGAGTAGCCCAGCAGCATGCACCGGTGGCTACTTCTATGTTTTTTTGGAAGTGTCTTTGAAGAGGATTTAGATTGAAGTTTTAGATTTATAAATACTAAAACAATTAGATTATTTGCTCTGGATTTCTACGCAACTGTGTGATAGTTGACACGGGCTGCGCCCTCATATCACGCGACAGAAATCTCCAGCACTTAATCAAAGTGTTAAATAGTCTGCCATCTTGAGCTGGAACTATGGTGCCTGAAGGTGAGCAGTAAAACTGCCTGAAATGTCACATTTCAAAAACATTTTAACCTCAGGAAAGTCCCTTGTAGAACAAGATTTACTGTTATTGATTTATTTTACTTGTAAACATGAGAGATTCTGGAAGTTTCAGGAAAACTATAAATTATAATTTCTATTCTGCCACACACTATATTCAATAATCATACTGAAGATGGCACATGCATCTGCCAAGACATGTTTGTTAAACTCAAGTGTGCCGTGTTCTTTAAAATGATACTCACAAGTACATTTTTCTGTTACATTGTAATTCAAAGGTGTGTACTTTGAGAAGATCTTGAAAGGATCTAAAACATCTATTTGGCTACGAAACATTCAGTTGGGCATCTATGGAACAATAATTGGCCTGGTTGGCATGCGTATTAAAGATGGTGACAAGGTCGATGACAAAGGCATGTTGTTTGGTTACACTGCCTTGGTATGGATTGTGATTTCCATGCAGGCGTTTGGTGGTCTGTTGGTTGCAGTCGTGGTGAAGTATGCTGACAACATACTTAAGGGTTTTGCAACATCATTTTCAATAATCATTTCATGTGTTGTGTCTGTGTATCTATTTGACTTCCATATCAATGTGCAGTTCATGTTGGGAGCTGTATTAGTTATTGCAGCCGTTCTTCTGTATGGAAGACCACAGAATCAAGTGAAACCAGGCAGTGATAAACCTGCCCCTCTACTTAAAGTGTAGGCCTTCACAGTGAAATTTGACTCATTGTTAATTAGGTCTTTGGCCTTTGCATGTTTAATCAGGTAATTAAAATTCTCTGTTGGGGTTTTAGTTTTACTCTTAGATGCACAAACTAACTCATACATCCACCGTAGGTGCCTTAAAACAAGGGGGGAGGGGTTAGGTGCATGGAATCCCTCCCCCGGATGTTTGTTCTGTTAACGTCCCACCCACCCCCTTACCCCCTTAAGTACATTCAGCTTTTAACATGAATTCTCTCTCTGGTAACATTATTTTGTGATAAATAGCTGCCAATGGTGGAGACTAGAGGGTCTGGGAAAGGTTCCCTCAGAATTTTTTTTTTTATTTAGAGCTTAGAAATGCAATTACCAGCATCCTGCATGGGGATCAATAGTACGAGGGCTGTGTACACCAGTTTTAATAACAGGACTAAGTTATATTAGTTCAGAGGGCCACCAACTAAATTCAACCAATCAGATCACTCCATTGCTGGTGCAGCACTCTCTGTTATTGGCCACTCTTGAAGATTTTCTGATAATATTTTGGCTTACATTTCTGACAAAACTTGCTTTCACATGAGAGATTCCTTTTTTTCTTTCTTCTGACTCTCTTTGCCTTCTGCTTTGTTTAACATCAGACCTGAGTTTACATGTAACACCTAGTGGCTCCCAATCAGCAATGCACACTTGAAGTTTGCAATGTTTTTCTAGTCCATGATTGTGGCATTTTTCCTAAACTTTTTCAGTCATGTAATAAAATGTCTTATTAATAACCAAGCTTGCTTTGGACCATACTGGGCAAATTTAAAGTGTGTGATGTTTTTCCAGTCTGTGATTGTGGCATTTAAACACTTTCAGTTGTGCAATAAATATCTTATTTAATATTTAATAACCAAGCTTGCTTGGGACCATACTGAGAGAGTATCAGGCCTCTGTCATTTTTGTACAGTGGTTAACATGCATGTTAGATTCATGCATTTGATTTTTACATTGTATATCTCAAAAATATTTTTGTCTGCAAAATTACTGTAAGCTGAAACAAGGCTGTTACATATAATTATTGTTTGAGACCTTCAGAATTGGACAAGTTGTCCAAGACGTTTGGTTAATCCAGGATTAGGCAAAAAGTGTGAATTCTTTTTTTTGAATCTATAACTTTTTAGGCAGGATTTTTGCTTAATCTGGGTATTTCCTGTCCTGACATAAACCAGTCTCGAACTCTGCAAAGAATTAGCAATAGTCCTGGTTAATCTTAGTAGTAGATTAAGGCCAATTATGCAGCACAGCCCAAATTCACTTTTTTCACAGTTATGCAAAAATGTCAAATTCATTTTGTTCTAGAAAATGTACATGTACACTGTACAAGTAGAATGAAGTGCCCTGCAAAATTCAGATTTTGAAGTCTTGTCTTGAATGTGAACTAGTCTTGCATGCAGGCCACTTTTATATGGGAGCTTCTTGTTTCATGAGGTAACACACAAGTTGTTGAAGGTTATTTAATAAAATAAATAATACAGTATATATATATATATATATATATATATATATATATATATATACACATTTGTACATGAAAATCAAGCTAACAAATATATTTTGAGGGAAAATTAAAAGCATTCTTGAAAACAAAAATATACGGTTTGTTAAAGATAAGCTCCAATGCACAACCAAAACTGCACAAGATTGAAGCAAATGATTAAACTCCTAACATGTCAGTTTCAAGCTCTCACTGAACAGAGATTACAGTTGACTCAGTTCACTCAAACAGTCAAGGGAAATTATGAAACATTTGAGTTATCAGGAGTTCAATTTCATAGGGCAAAGGGAATCAAATATGAACTGCACGAAATCTAACACCACCAAGAAGCCAAATTTTTGGACACTTACATGTAAGATTAAATGGCTGCTTAGCCGGCTTGCAGACGTCTACTTTTTCTTGTAATTTTTTTTTTTTTTTTTTTTTTTGAAAGGAAATACTGCATATTCATGTAGACTGCTGTACACAGCTAATGCTGCTCAATTTGGTTCAAATTTCATGTTTTTAAATGTAATGAAGTATGGTTTGACTCATTGCACTAAATGATAAAGGGGTTCAAATTATTGACAGCAACATTGTAAAGATTTAATGAATGGGAAACAATATGCTGACTTTGATTTAGTGGGTGTTCAAGTCATTCAGGGGGTAAAATTACAGTAAATGTATGAAGCAAATCCAGGGGAAATCAGTTTTAATTCAAGCTTAATGTGTAAGATTCGAATTACAGAGGGCTTGAGTTACTGGGAGTCAATGATATTTTTATGAGATTTTACTGGAAAGTCAACTTTGGAATAAAAGCCAGGCCAAACAAACAAACAAAAATTGGTCTCAATTTGCAGGCTCATTAGAATGCCTCAAATTTATTTAATATTAAGCTATTTGGACACCGATTAAATGGTGTCGTCACATGACTCTTATTTATTAGTTAGCAGGGTAATATGACTTATATGTTAGTTAAATTACATCTGCATTTTCAGCAGTATGAATTATCATATTGTAAAATACTGATACTTATGTAATAACATAGGCGTATGTACTCTGGTAATGTGTTAACCTTATATAATTTATGTTTTCATTGTACAATGTTAAAAGTAATGGTTAAATTTGGGAATATGGAAACATGACAGCTACATTACTTTTACTTCAGTACTGTGCATTTCTTAATAATTTTAGTTTTAATTTACACATTAAAATGATGGGTGTGATCATCCAGAAATTTTCAAAGGACGTTTTGAGAACGTGGCGATAATTCTGTTTCACTGATTCTAGCTTAGAAGGTACCAGTAGACCATTGCAGTTGTCTGCTCAGTAACGACCTTTGAATGACAGCAAGGCTGCAAGTGACCTTCTTTTGATACAGACCTTTGTTTTGTTGTGTAAATCAAGTTGTTCTTATGCCAACTAGTTGGCATTTAAATGAAAAAAGTAAAGAGGTCTGTATCAAAGCAAGGTCGCGTCCAGCCTAGCTTGCATTCATAGGCCAGGTAACTAAGCACACAACTGTAAAATGGCCTAGTCCTTTTTCTGCAAACTATCAAATTTTTTACCCTAAAAGTTACCATGTCTAACAGTACACAATTAGGACTTCAACACCACAAACTACAGATTTTGACCCGCAAATGGCACAATGATAACCAACATCACTTTTCGTGGGAATTGTCACTATTCCTCCCCTTCCCCCCTCCCACGTTACGGTTTGCGCATCTACACGGGTTTAGTTCGTCGTTTGCAATCCGTATGAAAACTGCTCAGCCCTTGACCATCCTTGTTCCTTTATGGATTATTATTATACGGCTAGCTCCGTGAGCAGGCAAGATGAATCAAATCCTGCGCTGTGATTGGCTACCCGAGCGGGCAAGATGGAGCTCTCTTGCCCGCTCGGGACTACCCGCCGTGTCCCGCAAAAAAAAAAAAAAAAAAATTTTCCCGAAAGCCATATATATTGACCAAGCTTGTTCGGTCAAGATGGCTGGATATTGGCCTCGTTCTTATTTTTTTTGCGAGTTTATGGACCTCGACTCCGTCTCGGTCTATAAACACGCAAAAAAAGAACTTGGCCAATATCCAGCCATCTTGACGTCACACTTGGGCAATAACCCATACATACTGTACCTGTCAAGTCTCCCGTTTTGCGCTGGTGTCCAGTTCTCTCGCGATTCTATCCGCGCATACAACGATTGAATACAAATATGAGAAAATAGAGGGCTGTGAACTGTCTACTGATGTTCTTACCACATTTTGACGTGGTGATCTGTGATCCATTACTAAACAGACGCACGGCAAAATGGAATCTATTTGTTTTATATATTAATAAAGAGAAAATATTGTAAAAGATTCGAGAATAATTTGACTTACTAAAAACAAACAAACAAACAAACAAAAAAGACAAAAAAACAAGAAACCTTGAGAGTTACTATGTGTTGCCTGTCTTGTTTACCTAATTTTGATCTTCTTGAATCCCATTTCCCGCACGAAAAAATCGTTAATTCCTGCTTCGCGCCATGAAAATAAACAACTTCTCGCCTCCTGCCAGCTCCCCTCAAGTCTGCATCCCGCTTTCAAATTTTTTATGTCCCGCATCCCGATGGCGAAAAAAGGCCCTTCCGAATCCCGCCAACCCTTCGTTACTGACCCTCACCATCCATGTTTATTGAATAGAGAATAATACATGGGCGCGTGAAGATATGTTATTATGTTATTTCTCTTGGGGTGATCAACCTCGAAAAGAGAAATTCAATATCTTCAAGCAACCATGTATTATTTTGGTTATTATATAAACATACTGATAACGACGTATTTGACGGTTGTCCGAAGGTCACACCGAGGAAGATCCGAAGATGTTATAATCAAACACCAACAAATTTAAGTACAGCTGTAAAAGGGTCAAACAAAATGGAAAACATTACGTCATCGATATCATCGTAGTGAAATTAGCGTAATTTTACACGTCTTTTCTCCGAGCTGGAAATCCTTGTAAAACACCCTAGTTTCTTCCGGATTACTGATGGTATCCTATCCTCCTTCGTCACGCAATAAGTAATGGTATCCCAGCATAGAGCAATAGAAAAGCGTAAGCGATAGCAACGCGGAAGTGAATCAAAATAATTTGTGATTTTACTCGCCATGTCTCTATCTAGTACTCTCAGAAATCAGGGTAATGAGTTCTTTCGTCAAGCAGTCCGCTTGGATGTAGATTGTTCGCCACAACAGGCAAGGGATCTTTTTGAACGAGCGCTGTCTTGTTATTATCAAGCCAAAGACAAATCTAACAACCGTGAAGACGAATGCTCTGCTGCAAAGAACATCGGTAAAGCGGCATGGAAGATCGCGAGAGTGCTGACCAAGAGTGGGGACAAACCACAAACAATCATCTTCTACCTGCACGAGGCGATCAAAGGGTTGTGCACCGCTTACAGTAACAGTGAAGAATGCAAAGACCCTGAATGGAGAGGCGAAGTGTTTGAGACGATCAGTGTTTGTTTACAAGAAGTGATCGACGCGGCAGAAGCATTTGGACACGCCGATCAAAAGATCGCGCAGCTGGAGAAGCTCGTGGTCATCACCACAGTGAATGAAGCTGTCCCGGACATACAAATGAAATTGGCAACGAGCTACTTCCACGATGGTACGACGAAACTACAGAATGGCGACTACAAGAAATGCCTGTCACGCATGAAGGATTGTTATCGGCCTATTGAAGAAGTTAAACATCTGTCAAGCCGTTATGGCGGAGATTTAAAGTACGAGTTGCTGGAAGAAGCTGAAATCCTGGAGAAAGACGTGTTCTACCACACATGTGCGGCTTCTGCCTTCCAAGCTCGTGTTCACGGAGATGAACTTCTTCAAACGGCTTTGAAGGAGCAAGAAGAGCTAGACATGACGCTGATTTTCGAAGTGATCGACTGGTACAAGCAAGCGGTCGTGCTAGCGAGAGAGGTTGAGATCGAGCAGGAGGCCATCGCCGAGAGTCGTCTAGGTGTTGTCTACGACAAGGTTCTTAGGATGACATTGCGAGCTAAAGCGTACTTCACTCACAGCTTTGAGCTTGCGGAGTCTCTGAAACCTCGCGTTTTCACCTTCCAGGACTGGTACAAAGATTGTATCACGACGCTGAAGAAGTACCAAGACGAGGCTCGCCAGAGGGACGAGGAAGAACAACAGAAAGCTCGAGCGGCGTTTCTGGAGGAATTGTCTGAGGAGTTAGCTGACATAAGATCTCACAAAGCCCGGGCAGCCGACCTGATTAAACACGTGTATAGCAACTATCCACCTAAACATCCATCTTGGCAGAAACCCAGTGATGAAGACATGAAAAAATGGGGAGAAATGGAGTTAGATTCCAGAGATTACAAGAAGCTTCTTCTCAAAGCCCTCGGCTTCTACCATCCTGATAAGGTAGATGAAAAAATCCATGGTATGAAATGGAAAATTCTCTGTGGGGAGATCACTAAAATGCTTAATGATCATTACGAGGGAACAAAATTAGGCTCAAGAGGTTAAACTGGTGTAAACAGTATATGACTATGAACTGAAAGTACATTTAATAAGTTGTAGTGTGTTGGGCGATTAGTTGTCAAATGTAGGAAAACTGATACGGTCTTATGTATGATGACTGTGCACATCATTTACATCTACGCAAGTAGCAACACTTAATGAGAAAAGTTACACAATTTAAATATTTGAAAATTTCCAGACCGTAAAATGCCATGTTTTGTTCACCGTTTAATACAGAGTACAGTTAGCAAGGTAATTCTCACACTTTCAGTTCTTTATTGTAAATTTTTCTCTTTTTCCCGCTTTTATACATTATATTTCCTTATAAAGTAATTACATAAATCAGTACTGAGGTACTAAAGCATGCAAACATTAAAAACTAAGACACATTTATGTATTTTGCGTGTTGTTTCTAACTCAACCCACCCCAACACATTAAACTGAGTATCTCTAGAGGATTCACATTAAAGAATAATACAGGCAGCGCAATTTTGCAGCCGTTGTAAACTTTTGCTGGACGCCGTCGATGGTTCACCTCGACATGCAGTGTCAGCACAACTTAGGGTTGGCTCAATAAGGGTATAACGGACACACTGTCGCTTAAGATTGAGACAAGACCGTATTCGTGCTAAGTGCCCCAAACGTTTGTTAATTTTGTTACAAATACATTGGAACCCCGCTAATACGTCACCAACGGGCCATGAAGATTTGGCCGCATTAACGGGGTAGGGTCAATTAAACCTTAACTGAGTGACGTCTTAACACATTGCCGTAGCAAGGGAGGGACCGGGGAGGGGAGGGGGGGGGGGTGGTCACAGGCCCCAAAAGTGAAAACAGACATGTATAAAATGATGAAAATAAAATTTCATCTCCCAGTCGAAAGTGATGGCAGTGTACAGGGATAAGCTAGAACCCCAGCTGTTTCTGCTTCCAGAAATGGTGCAGGCAATCGAGTACGACACCTCTAGATTCGACATCGCCGATCTGCTGGACTTTTTTCAGTTACTTGGAAATGCTCTTTAACTCCTACTGAGTGAGATTTACACCCTTGCAAAGTTTATGCTTGTCATGCCAGCTACTAACGCCGTCAGCGAGCGCTCCTTCTCCGCCTGAAAGCGGGTCGAAACTTACATGCGCTCAACCACGGGAGTGACCAGGCGCATCCACCTCATGCTTCTGCATGTCCACAAGGAATTGGCAGATGGCATTGACATGGTGGAGGTCACCAATTTGTTTGTGGGGGACAACCAGCGGCGCAAGCACGTGTTTGGGAAGTTTTCGTAAAACGACAAGCCGATGAAGTCTGCATTTGCCTCTAGGGCAACTCAGACAGTTTAATAACGTACTAATACCGGACTCTGAGTCTCTGACAGATGAAACACTTGCTTGAGAGACAGTAGGTTTTGTTATTTTGTAATTAACGTTGCAAGTGTTGTACTTTTTTCAATCTGCATTGCTTTGCTGAGACGGTGTAGGAAGTAATTCGCGATACCTTTTCATCACAGATAGCTCTTGGAGAACGCTGGAAATAGCACTTCCGAACCTATAGCCTTCGGCGCTCGATTCTGTGCCCCTCAGTTTTCCCCCCTTAATTGCTACGGCACTGTTAACAGAAATATCACAGTTGCCATTCTAAACAACTGTTCTTTAATAAACATCCGAAATGCGGATATAATGTTTTTTAAAAACAATTAAAAGATTGAATCAGTAGCTATCAGTATGTAAAATAATAATGGAAAGATGAACATGGCTGGTTTGAGTGGCCGTATAAACGGGGTAACATTATATAACAATTATATCGGTCAGGATTTCAGCCGTTGGCTGTATTAACGGGGTGACCGCATTAACGGGCGTTCAGCCGGGACAAAAGAAAGTGGCCGTATTAACGAGGTAACCATAAGGCAGAGTTCCACTGTAATGTCAGTATTTTCTTTCCAAAGAAGCTGTTCATCAAGCATGACTCCTAGATGGTTAAACTTCTCAACCTGGATCCCAGGATCTCTCTCCTTTTCCTCTCTTGTCGTTGACGAGAGAGAGGCAAAGGCGAGAGAGAGAGAGAGAGAG
>Ga0126339_10002375_pt1 | contig 13439 bp, 4 predicted proteins | sample OrbTmetagenome_2_FD_92532 | JGI IMG/M metagenome (GOLD analysis project Ga0126339, IMG submission 92532) | Coral microbial communities from Petempiche,Puerto Morelos, Mexico - Orbicella T R C metagenome | ecosystem: Host-associated > Invertebrates > Cnidaria > Coral | place: Petempiche,Puerto... | reverse complement strand
ATTCAAAGAAATGGCGGAAGGCAGACCAGTTGGCTATTTACAAGCGCAGCCGAGAAGTTGAACTCGGGGCTACCGAGAACAACATCAGCTAGCGGTCAGAACGGGATTTGAACCTGGGACCTACGGATTTCAAATCCGGCGCTCTCAGCACTCGGCCACGCTGCCTCCACGTTTTCAAATAAGAAAGGTAAATTGTTTAGATATAAGTTAAAAAGCAACGGGCTTAAAATGCAACCTTGGCGTACACCTCTTGAGTACCTAAACGAGCGAATTTTACTGAGTGGCCAATTTTCAGAGAGCAATTGGAGGTTGAGTATAAACTTTTAATCAGGTCATAAAAGTGTCCACCTACATTGATTTTAAGTAAATTTACACAAGAGGCACACATGTCAAACTGAATCGAAAGCTTTCTTAAAATACACAAAAAAGGTATAAACCTTTTCGTTATGGCGATGAACATAATTGTCTATTGACGTTCTAAGTGTTAAAAAACCAATTTGTGGCAAAAAAACCAATTTGAGACGGATGCAATGAAAATAGTCTTTGATTTAAGATTAGACAGAAAAGTTTTCCCAAACAACTCGAGACACATATTCCTCTGCAATTGTTTGGATCGCTTATGGCTCCAGATTTATATATTGGCCTAATGAGGCCGCTACACCAGTTGTTAGGTATTAGACTTGTTTTAAGGACTATATTAAAAAGTTTGAGATATACAGGCAATTTTCGAGGCTCGCTTTGATCATTTCATTTCGTATTCCAGCCGTGTTGAAAAATGGAGGACATGCAGGATTTTGGAGAAACCTCTCTCCCAAAACCAGTGTTCAACTCACGGGTCAACACTTGTCGCTGTTGCAAGGGCAACCCTAAAACGTGGAATCCGGAAACCGGAATCCGGAACCGGAAACCAGAATCCGGAATCCGGAAATCTAGGTAATAAGAATGACGATAGAACTAATTCACTTCAGCAATGTCTAATAAAAAATATAGCGAAAATTATTTTGCAGTTATTTATTTGCTTTGCTTTACTTCAACCACAAATTGTAATTGTTAAAAAATTCTTCACCAGTTTTGAACAACCCTTAGCTATACAGCTGGCCCGGTTGTTTAAAAGCCGGATAAAGCTATCCACTGGGTAAATCCCTATCCAGGCAGGGTTAGTAATTTTTCGGGTGGATAGTTACCCCTAGCCTGCGAGTAGGCTCTAGTATCTGTCTCTAGTGTCTGAGCCGGCTCTAATGTCTATAGTGCCTTTTTGCGTTGGCATGTGAGCGAGTGCCTTGTCGCGGATTCGCCGCTCGCGCCCCCGGCCCAATAACGAGAGCCTGCTCGCAGGCACGCAAGCTAAGTTATCCATCTTTTGTTTAACCTGGCCCTGGTCAGAGCGCGGTTCTTGTCTAGATCAAATTACTCTGAGAAGACTAGTGAGTAGCACAATAGCAACAAGCTGTTGCGGTGAGTTTCTGGCAGTCTTTTAGCATCTTTTAAGAACATGTGGCCGATCCGTTCGCAAGGGAGAAGCAGACGGAAGTAAATGTGCAACATTTATATGAATTGGTTTGATACGGTGGCCGGCAAGAATATGTAGTGGTGATTTGTAACAGTATCAGTGTGGAAAGAGTGTTACTCTGGAATTAGTCTCGTATCTGTTGGGAAAAACAAATTTATACAGACGAGCCAGGTTAGCCTTTGGACATCGAAGACCGTCAATGGGCAGGGGGCTGCCACTGACGGAGACCCTGTTCTCTATGACATTTTCTACCTTGTTCAGTATCTACTAGACTTTAAGCCAAATTTGTACCTCTGGTAAATTGCAGATCACTTATTAAACAAAATGGTAGTTACCAGCAAGCGTATTTTAGACGCTCTCGGGGTGCTTGGAATCATGTTATGACGCACGTTATTTAGATTCTTATCATCATAGCCCTCACTAGAAATAACTGTTGCACGAATTTTAACAGACGAGGAATTTTTGTTTCAAAAAAGGTTAAGTTTGAGGTCTTTTTGTACTTGGCCTCTTGGTTTTTACAAGCAAAAGCTATGCAAAATAATTTTCGCGTATTTGAAGAACTTGTTTTCTCTAATTTGTAGATTCCGGTTTCCGGTTTCCGGTTTCCTGGTTTTGGGTTGTCCCTGTTGTAACATATATTTTTTCACGTTGTTATTGTAAGATAGTTTTGTGCTGGTATGTAGATTCGTTGGTATGCAGGTTACGTAATTATGCTAAGAGGTTATATTTAAGGAGTTTGTACGTTAGGAGTTGTCACTTCGACGGCATCTCCGCTTTTGATCAGTTCATTTTGGAAATTTTGTTTTAGTAATTTTCCGTGTTTTTGTTTACTACGTTTATTGTGCTAATAACTATCAGTAGTGCAATTTATGTCTGATCAATAAACAAGATGCCCCCTCCCATATGACTGATGTTTTCTTACTCATACAAAGTTAGAAATTATTTTGTTTTCGTTTCACTGCAGAGTGATTAGACAACAAAAAACGGTTTCTGTTAGAGATCCCGGTTGATATTTTCGGCGAGAAAGTGCTTGAGTTTTCAACTGGGTCGGGAATTAAGTTTGGCAATGGTTTAGAAATGAAACTGTGCGAACTGTGTTGCAGATAGTCGCTGGCATCACTTTCTTCACAGGAAATGTCGATGGGAGGGTCTTGCGTAAAAAGAGTCCGTGGTTCGCAACAGGTTGGAGAATTACCTTCTTCGAGTCAGCAGGCGAAAAAGAGTAGCTTGAACCGCTAAATTGTCGAAAGTGGTCGTTGAGGGCGATTAACATCACGACAAAAATCTTCCTTAGTTTAGACCTACTGTTTCCAAGAATAGACGACTGCACTACGGCGCCTTCTACAATTTTAAAAAGTTGGAACCGTTTATAAATGCGGACTTAAGGGCTGTTGTTTCAGGAAATATGTTTAAAATATATTACTGTTGTTTTGTTTCCTGGCCATTAATTGTTAGCATATTTCTTTTTGCTTTGGTATCAATGGAAGGCCAATAAGAGATTTACACTTTTCTTGTGTAGATATATAGTGTTCCAGTCGACCTGATGCAAAACGTTAGGAAGTGTTCCTTTTGCAGGCAGGTATAATTAAATGATTTAGGTGAAATTAGGGTTTTAAAAACAAAGTCTCAGCGTGGCATCAATTTCAAAACAAATCTGTCACTGTATAAAACTATACACATTAAATTCAGTAACTCTGACCCATGTGCAACTGAAAACAGACATTAAGACATTCTGTATGTGTTTACTGTCTGACAACTGATCAGTGAGAGTCTCACAATCAATCCCCCAAAATGAAAAGACCTTTTTGCCAGCATTGAGGGTAAAAAACATATCCGATTCTTTAAGCCTTACATAAAAAAAAAAATTGAGCAATTTGAGTTTTACAAAATGAATGACTTGATTTTTTCATTTCGCGGGTTTCTTAGTCTTGTCTTATTCTTGCCATATTTATAAATATAATAACAACCCATCAACGTATATTACAGACAAGGAAGCCCGGGGAAGCCAGTAAGGCTTCTGTAAAGGACTTCCTTAAATACCTAAGTCTTAACAAGAGAAAGAAAATGATGTCATTGACACATAAAATGATCGTAATTTAGGATGAAAATAAGTAGTCAAGTAAAACTAAACGCGGGAATGAGTAAAAGCAGAGGAAGGGGAAAAAAAGCAAAAACAAAACAAAACAAAACCAGCATGCACAAACAAATTAGGAGAGGTAAGAAGTGAACACAACAATACTAAAGGAATTTTGAATCTCAGTGCTGAGAGAATTAAATAATTTGAGTCCTTGGAAACGGAGAGAGAATTTTTTTACATTTGTCCTACGTTAGGGCAAACTAAAAGAATTCTTAGTTCTCGTATTGTATCTATGTACGTCACAGCAAAAAGAATGAAAGCCAAGACCTTTGACGCATTACATAAATCATTAATGTATAACAAAAACAAAAGTGGTACTGGGTACTAATGAAATGGTAACTGAGGCAGCGTAAACCATACTAGTCGTATGGATAATAAAGTTTCAAAGTTTACAGTGGATTAGGAAATATACAATGTGTTTATCACTTACAAAATAGGGGCTAAGCAGTGAAATTTTAACTTTTCAAGAACAAGTGACCAACCTATAATTACTCCTTACTGTAGCAATACATTTCAAAGCAGACAGGTCATGAGAATTACAAAAATCGTCAACCAAGGAATATTGTTTTAATGTCCAATTTTCCAATTAAATTGTCAATATACAATGTGTACAATGAAAGGATGTAAACTGGAGTACATCACTGTGAGAGGCATCCTTTCTCTCATAACTTGTAGTTTTGCTATGTACAGATGTAGCAGCACTTTGATTTTGTCATCACCACTATGTGTGCCTGTTGGGTTGACTGCAGTGATTTCTGGATCCACCATTTCAAGAAAACTTGATAGAAAGCATTTTGTCTGCTCAGCTAATTGCTGTTACAGTTAGTGCGACTACAAGCACCGTCAAATATGGCACCTAGCCTACCTAGTGGGACATATGCAGGCCAAAACATTTTCCTGTAAATACAATGTATGCAAAGTTTTGCATATTTAACAATGATTATAATTAGTTTGTGAGCATTGATAGCATACAAGTAGCTCACCCAATTAGATTTCCACACGAACTAATTTTATAGCACGTTGGAAAGCCACTCATACAGGACTGAGATTATCTGAATGCACCGACAAAATAAAAATGATGATCACACAAACAGTGCCGCCTTCACAACCCTCAATCAGAGAGGGTGGGACAAGACTAAATAAAGAAAGCTAAATTACATTTCTTGTATACAAAAAACATCTACAAGTAGTCATGTTGACTATTTCAAAAAAAGGTACAAATTTTGTTTGTCACATTCTTTGGCCCCAAGGCATATTTACTGAGCAACATTTGCTGTATTAAATTAATGGGAATAAATAAAGACAGATATTACATACTTCCCATTCTACAATGAGATGCTTCATATTGCGTCTCATTTCTTCGCAAACCAAAATCTTCCTTAATTTCCCAACTAATGCCTCCAGGTGGCCATAAATCATTGGATACTTCCATTGCTTGATATCTTTTTAAAATTTCAACCTCGCACAATGACTCAGTATTTCATTCGACAGCTGACCTGCAAATCGTTTAACTTCACGGTCTGATCTCAGAGTCGGATTCAGACCTTGAGCTAGAGGAGTCCCGTTTTTTTTTTTTTTTTTCTTACCATACTGGTTTTTCTTCCCCCTGCGATATTTTTTTACCCAAGATAAGGGGGGAGGGGTGGCCGGGTCCCCCGAACCCTTCTCCTAGATCCGCCACTGTGATCTCGAGTCAAGGCATTTAAAGGCGAAACAACCAAAATAAACGATTCAGTTGATCCATGCCAGGAGTGAAAAACAAAGGGCAATAACTGAAAAATCAATGGCTTGCCAAAGCCTGTCTTTGAGAAAAGATATTTTGAGAACGATTTGTTCAACTGAGCTGAAATTTTCAGGATTTGTTGTTCTAAGTAAGTTTTGTGGTTTAAGCATAGAAGTTTTCCATCCAGTGCCTTTTGTCAAAGTTATGCATTGAAACGTATGCTGGTCTTTGCTGGATTTTCTGTATCAAATTTGAATGGTCACCATTTCATATGTTTTTAACTTTTCAAAAATCTTTACGCTTAAAACAGTAAGCTATTTGTCTTCTTTTAAAAAATGTAAAAATTATTCATTTTGATCAGTTCTTGTGGGAGTTATCTTTTCTCAAGTAAGCCCTGGCATTCCTCAGGAGGTGGCAGAGTTAATCAGCCGGTGTCAGGTTACAATTCAGTTCAAGGGTACAAAATATTTATTTCCATAATGTTTGGGCTTTGACGTTTCTAGAAATGTATACTTTGCCATGGTTTCGAATTAGACAGTAGCCATGAAAAAAGTTTGAAAAAGTGTTGTGTTTTTATGTTCCTGAAACTTGGGGTAATCAAAGACCAATAGTGTCGTGATGCGATAAACTAAAAAAAAATCGTAACATTTTAACATCTGTAACGTGACACTAGATAATTTGTCCACCGGGTTTGGTGCAAAAAAAACTTTAGTTTATTGCACAGAACGAAACAGGAACTTACAAGATATGCTTGTTTGAAAGTCAAATCTTGTTTTGTAAAAGTGCACGAACTGTTGCCGTCAGTGCTATAAAATAAAACCTCAAAAGTGTGTGGCTGGCTGCCTTAACATCCATTTTGAGTAAAACCTTCAAAATTTATTTTCTCTTCCATGTCTTATACCCGGTTCGTTATGCTCAGTCCGTGTTTTATACCCAGTCCGTAATCCGCAGTCCATGTTTTATACTGACCGTTTGTCAATGATATTTTGCGAGCTGTTTCATGCGTAGAACTGATTTATCTCGTATAACGGGTTATTTCTAGCAGACCGTTCCCAGATATGTGCTGGTTGATTTCAAACACCTCTTTCGAACTGGACGAAAAGAACATTCGAAATCCTCTCGGGAAATAAACCCGAATAAACCGTTCTTAATTTAAACAGCCAAAACAAACGCTTAGCTTGCGAAGCAGTTACGTACCTGTTGTAACTTCACATGGATGTACGAGTAATACCGATAAATCCGCTGTTAACAACGCACAAAAGTTGCATTTTAACACCGAAACGTTTAGAAATTTTGGTTGAATGGATCGCATCCAGTGTTTTTGGCGCTGATAGAGCTTTATAATTTTCAGGAATATTAAACCAATGCTGAATTTAGTCCAAGAATCTAGGCAAATCAAAGTATTATATTTTGTCGTACCATTTACAACTCGATTCCCCGTGATATATTTTACTGCTGATAAGAAACTGGAAACTGGAAAGTTTAGCAAAGGGTAAGGGAATTTTCGCCACTCCTTTTCGAACGGAAAAGGAGAACTACCTTGGAGGTGGTCTACAATTTTCGAATGGATTCTCCGGAAAATCACTGTCTTATTAGACTTTCAACCGAAACGCAGCATTAGACCAGATATATCTGCAGAGTTACCCTTTCCTCGCGCCAGGTCCCCCCACCGCCGAAGAGAGACAGCCGGCAAACTGGACTCGTGCTAAAAGTCGCGGGAAAAAAGATAAAATGGCGGAGAAATGTGACTGAGGAGTTTAAATATGCCATTAAAACCTTTTACCTTTGACAGAAAACCAGATATTCGGCTTGTGGTTTACGGGAAAACAGTTTACAAGATAAAAGTGATTTGTAGGAAGTCTTCTGACAGAGAAAGCATTCGAAAGTTGTGCTCTGAGGAGAAAAACAACAAGGATCTGGAGAGAGTTATCTGCGCCATTTTGAATACTTATGAACTCGTACCTGTGAAGACAGACAATTTTGTCGTCTACCCTTACAAGAACCATTGGGAAACCAGAGACAGAGTGCTGTTTTCTCAGAATGGCCAACCTCTTGACGCTCATCGGTATGCTTTTACTTTGTACGTGGAAGTGAAAGAAGCAATTACGAACCACAGTCAAAACACAAAGACAGGTCGAGTCCAGGGAAAACAAATCGATGAAGAAGCAATTTCTGGTGGTGTCGAAGAGAGAGTAGTGACTGAGTATGGGCAGAAAAACCGCCATGATGTTGAAGAGAAAGATTTGAAAGAGTTTCTTAGATTACAAAAGTTGGCGAGTGAAGATGATGAGCAAAGAGATGATATGGAGGACGCTGCCGGCACTTCAGGACTACAAAAAGTTTTCAATGCATTGGTCTCGCCAGTGCGGTCCTTCCTTGGGCACTGACTGGTTGCATTGTTGAAAAAAAATAATGGAAAGCCGACCTTTCTATGATCATTTTGTAAGACAGTTATTTTTGTCTCAATTAGCTTAGCTGTAACAAGGATTCAAAAACAGCCGAAAAGAGATTTTCTCATGTCCACGACCTACGGAAATATTAGATTTTCAAAAAGCTGTTACTTGTATTATTTAACAAAGTTTATATGTACACTGCATTATACAAGGAATGGTTTTATATTTATTTGAGTATGTACATATTTGAAAGAGAATTAGATCAATTTGTTGGTATTCTGCTATGTTGGAGTATAAGATTACTTTTTAAAATTATTTTTAACTTATTTCATCTTATCAGTACTTACATAACCAGACAAGGGATCAGTAGTTAGTACTTATTTCCTCTTTTTAGCTCTAACGATTGACTGCAGGAATTTCACATTATGAGCAAATTGTACTTCTGTGGAGGTATTTTTTATCCCAGATTCTGAGCTTGTGGGATCCAATTTGAGAACAATGACTTGTCAGTGTAGTTACTGTTTCTTTTGGATTGCATATTTTCCCTAAAGCAAGCTACCTATCAAAATACATTCAAACTCTGTTTTATGGACACTTGTTAAAGGGCAGCAGAATATTATTGACAGTGAATTTTTCACCCTAGATCAAGGAACTTATGTTGAGACCTGAGCCTGTCCAGAAGTTTCCAGACAACTTTTTGCAACTTTTTAAAATTTTAAAAAGTTGCAAAAAGTTGTCTTGAAACTTCTGGACAGGCTCAGGTCTCAACATAAATGCCTTGATCTAGGGTGAAAAATTCACTTGAGAGAATTGTTCTCTTAAGCAACTTTTTGGATTTATAACTAATTTATACCCATTCTGAGAAGTCCAAGCAAAGATTTGTGTACCATTTTCTGGAGATTTTAAGAGATGTAAATTTTTTCCAAAATATGTTGCTAGAAGACGTTATGGGTGTCTGAACATTTTCTGAAATACCAACAAAAATTACAGGTCTATTACCTCATACAGGTGCAATAAAATTGCATCTAAGGCTTACTTTCGTAGGGATATTAGGAAACAACATTGTGTTGTTTCAGAAAATATTCACGTCCCTCCCAAGGAGGGTTTTTTGGCTTGAATCTGGGATTTCTAGTTTTGGTTCATACTTTCTTTCAAAAAAAGTTTGTTTTCTGACCCCTCCTCCTTGGATTTCTAACAACCCTCTTTGGGGTGGGTATGGATATTTTCTGGAACCACAAATTTCGAGATGTGGACAGCTTATTTTCATACGACCAAACTGATCAAAAATAAGTGTCTTCAACAAAATATGGAATGTGGAACAGTCAGAAACAAGCCGAAACGCACAAAAAAGGCATGGAAGAAAATCATTAAATTAATTAGGAGCCCAGGAAGCTCTCGAGTTTCCCTGCAGTTAGTTCTTCGCTAGTTTGCTTGGAGTTAGCTCCACTCCTGTTTATGACTCTGTCGGTAATAGCTTAAATATTTGTTATTGTTTCGGCGTGCTCTAGCGACTCTCTAGCCTGTTCCAGAATGTCCCGGCTGTGTTTGATGTACGCGTACTTGAAACGTCCCTGCCTCGTCACCCTATTTAATGACGTCACCCTTTCCTAAAATGGTAGTAGACATGTCGATGTCGGAATTAAGAAAATGGCCGAAGCTGCAGTAGAGAGAGCAAATGAAAGATTTTACTGCCATGAGTGCAACAGAGAAGTTTCTCTTAACTTACCAGTAAGTCCTGTTTCATTGTGATTTCTTTTAAGTTAGTTTCTGATCCAGTTTTACCTTGCGATCACGTCAAAATGCCAAGAAATGTTTTTCCTTCAGATCCGTTTCGTTTTCACTTTATCAGTCTCATAATTCATCTGTTTGGTCACTGAAACTGCGTTAGTGTTGATTATGAGGACTAGCACATGCTGTTTTTCAGTAAGACTGAAATCTAAAGAATTCTATTTAATGTGGATAAACGACTGTATAAAAGAAAGGTTGTCGTATTTTGTCCCAGACCTTCTTCCGCCTGTTGAACCCTCAGAATATTTATGAACCTAAGCCGTTGCATGTGATTTCGTAACATTGGCTAGCATCGTCCTAGAATCACTTGTGCAATGAAAGAAGTCAGCTTAATATGTAGTTTAGCTCATATCACGGGAAAGGGAAACTTCCAGTGTATTATTTTAATCGCCAAGGTATTAAATTCTTAAATTTAGTTACACGTAAGACTTAACGTGCTGCTGTGAATGTCTATTCTTGAATGGCAACAAAACGTAATCGAGAAATTCTTGATGAGCGCGTGATATACCCTTGCAAAACTATATTTTACTATCAAATGTGAAAGAGCTGACTTCTCATCAATGGTTACGTTTAAATTATATCACTTTACATCGTAAATTAATCAAAGCAGCATATTTTTGAATATCTTCAGTCCCAAGAATAGACTGATTGTAATCAAACCAATTATGAGATCTTACGTACAAAAATAAACGTTAGATATTATCAGTTAGTATATTTTACAGTAGTAGAAAAGTAGGCATTTCATAAATTTAGTCCAGGGATGACACCTGTAACAAACCATCTTTCAGGGGAGGAGCAAAAATCGGCAGGAAAGAAAGGACCCCTGTTAGAATGAACACATTATCCCAGTTCCATGGCATTTTCTTTCATTGGGATTCCACTGTACAGATTTGTTGAAACAGAACTAATAAGAATTGTCACCCCTGTAAATATGCAAACATAGTTAAATTATGACCTTCATTATTATTTTTTCATGAAAAACTTGACAAATTTCAGCAGGTATCAAAAAATATTATATGACTAATTATATAGCTGGTAGTTAATCCAAAATTGTCAGCATAGTTATTATTCTTTAATTTTTTAAAACTGTTCAATTAAGGATTAATTTGGATAGTTTCAGATAGGATTTTCCTTTAAAAAAACTGTCCAATTTAGAAAATATAGGACAGTTTGTCTGAGCCAATCAAGTCCCAGAAAATACAATAGGTAATAGAAACTAGCCAATCAGCACAAAGCATAGTGTCAGCGCTGTTGCCGCCGTTTGTAATATGGCAGAGTTTAGCACAGAGATTTGCCAAATTTTTCCATTTCCCATGACCTTTTCAGCGATATAACCGCAAATGAGAGATTTCCTATGTTACCAGAAGAGGAGCTTGCCAGCCTGAGAGGCAAAAACGAAAACCAGAACACCTCCAAGAGTACAAAAACTTGCCTGAATGTTTTCAATGAGTGGAAAGTGCACCGTAACGAAGCGAGAAAGTTGGAAGATATCCCTTGTCATGAGCTAGATGCAATTCTTTGCCGGTTTTTCGCTGAAATTCGAAAAAAGGATGGTCATGAATACGAACCAGAAAGTTTGGCTATCATGCAGTGCTTGTTGGACCGTCAGAAACTACAGTATTTTGCGAGATTGTGAATTTGCAAATTCAAGTCAACAACTTGAAGTGAAAGCAAGAGAATTATGAGCGCAGGGTTACGGAAAGCGAAAAAATGCTTCTCATGCTTTAAGTGAAGCAGACGAAGAATTCCTCTGGAGTTCAGGTCACCTTGGTAAACATTCTGCCCAAGCTCTAGTCAATGTAAACTTTAAAAATGTTACTGAACACTTAAGCCTTCGTGGAAGACAGGAGCACTATTCAATGATGGTGGAAGATTTCAACATCATAACCTCTTCAAGCTCGTACTTCCAGCAACAACTTCAGAACTATCAATAACTTCACAGGTACAGTGAATTTTTATGCTGTGTTTCCTGGGTTTCCTGGGCCAGATAATGTGCAAATGCCAACTTACCAAACTGTACCAAAGCACAGAACCTCAGCGTTCATGGAAAAGGATCAGAGCTCCTGTACTCTCAGACTCAGATGAGGACTAAGTATTGTTGACTTTACAAAAACTATCATTTTTTTTCACCTCAAATGGATTTAATAGCATTATTTACTGTAATTTAAAGTATTGTAAAGCGCCATGGACAATTAGTGGAAAATGGCGCTATATAAATGTATATTTATTTATTTATTTATTTATTTAATTTTGCCCTCCTTAATGTTTGTTTGTATACATGATAATTTTTTTCTATTTATAGCTGCATTTAGTATTGAATAATTTGAAAGTCAAAAAAAAATACCAAATAAAGAACAAATATTTTTTTACACCTTCAAAATTTAATATTTTGTTCCGTTATTTTCTTATCATAAATTTCTCCACTCCTCATTCAATATTGCAAGTGTTTTATTGCTACAAACCTCATTTTATTCCATGTCATACTGGATATTTTGAAAATAATATATGATTGTATATTTAAAAAATGCTTTGCTTTCACTTTACACTTTTGTAATTTGCAGTATTCTTTTTTTTCCATTATATTATTGTTATTCTGTGTGATTATGGCATTCTATTCTGCCAAATATTTTGGAAATAAAAATAATTCACAATAATTTAGTTTGCCTTTCTTTAAGGATGATAGCTTGACTGAGCAATTCCCAATAACTGACTAGCTATATAATTAATAAGTAAGAGGACTACATGCTGTCCAATGTTGGAAATAATTGGATTCAAAAAATTCCTCTGACAGCCAAATTGGACTTGGCCTACGGCCTCATCCAATTTTGGCTGTCCTCAGAATTTTTTTCAAATTGGACAGCATGTAGTCCTATTACATATACAAATGGTCCGCGTCAAAAAGGAGAATTCTGATATGTGCCCTGAGCAGCCAATTTTTGCAATATGAACCGCTAGGAAGGACTGCTCAGAAATAGCTTTGGCAAATTACTTCTCCAAAACATTGCACAAAAGAAAACAGCTTCTGTTAAGGTGGCTCAGTCAAATGTTTCAGTAACGATACTGTTCAACTTTGAGTGACTAGAGCACCGCCAATATCAATCCAACAAAAACTTGAATGTTACTGGTGTGCTAAAGAATGATGAAAGTTTCAAATGACATAAGTCATACGTTTTACCATGATCTGAGTCACCATGGTAACATTATGGCATAACCGGCCATGAAGACTGGCTCAGTGTTAGAGTAACAAGGATTTTTTGTTATTATGTTTCAGGACTTTACTTGTTCACAGTGTCAGGGAGAATTTATTGAACAGTTAAGTGACAGGTAAGTATGTTCATTAACAGAGTGTGTTAGAATGATAATTGTGGTTGAATGGAATGAGGAAGTACTCTTGGGTGCACAGTCCTTTTCAAGAAGAATCTTGAAAATTATTTTGATGTAACTTCATGCAGTGTTGGAAACTTGATTTCAAGAACAATCGCCATACAGTGCGTGACTAAGAGTACACTCACTAAGATCACTTTTCACATACCCAAGAGCAGCTTTGAACATGCATCGCAGATGTATGTTTTCTGTTTCGACATGGTTCCCAAAACACATGATGTTACTTTGTGAGCCCATATCTATGTTCTTCCAATTTTGTCTGATCACCTGCAAGCTCAACTAGTGACCAGCAGTCATTTTGTAGAAGTGTCCAGGTCATTATCATCATTATCATCATCGTCGTCGTCGTCGTCGTCATCATCATCATCATCATTCCTAATTCTCCAAGTAGGAAAATTTGCAAAGTAGGAAGTTGTGAATCTGCGTGCCTAGAGAAGAAACGTAAGCTGAATAGTTACCTGGAAATTTTAATCATACTTACCAGATGGATAGTGTTTGATGATT
>Ga0126339_10002374_pt1 | contig 13439 bp, 8 predicted proteins | sample OrbTmetagenome_2_FD_92532 | JGI IMG/M metagenome (GOLD analysis project Ga0126339, IMG submission 92532) | Coral microbial communities from Petempiche,Puerto Morelos, Mexico - Orbicella T R C metagenome | ecosystem: Host-associated > Invertebrates > Cnidaria > Coral | place: Petempiche,Puerto... | reverse complement strand
TATGAATGGACAACACCATCACTGGCTTGAAAGAGCTCAGTCAGCAGGGTCTTGTGGTCATCTTCACTAAACGGGTTTGGGTTATCCTACAAGGGTAACAGAACGAAATCAGGATAACTGTTACATTTTTCAAGCATTAGTCCTTGAAAGCTAAACAAATGTCATTCATGGCCCCTCAACCCTAGCAACCACACCCTTTCTTAATGGTGGAGTCAATCCACAATGCACATGTACCTGGTGAGATGCTGCTGCTGTTGTCGCTAAATGGGAGCCGCTGGAGGCATATTGTTGCTCATTAGAAATCTGAAAAAAAATCCTTTTTTAAGTGCTTAACACATTCTTTAAACAGAATTTATAAAATTTCTTACATTGGATTGAGAACTGGAGTCGTCAAGAGGTCTGTCCCCAGCTCTTTCCCTTTCTTTAGGTGCAAATTCAGACGCAGCTGCTTGGGTGTCCACTCTTTCTTATTCAACCTGATTTTCTGCTGTGTGATAAAAAGAAAACACCATCATAATAGCTCAGTATTAAAAACGTTCAGATCATTTTGGTTGGCAGTGAAATCTTTCAGGAAGCGTGTCTCAAAATACACGCACAGCATTTTATAAACCAGCCTTTTACAAACCAGCAACCAGACCATAAATTCACATCACAACACAATGTCAACATGTCTGAAAATTGTAGTCCGTCTGTGTTTTTACAGCCAAACCATTATAAAACTTCACTTCTAAAAACATCTTTACCATTTTTGAGCAGCTATGAACAGCTAACTTGTTTCCGCGTTACAAAACGCAGAAAAAAGTTCGCCATTCAGGGTAGCTCCAAAATGGTATTAACTGAACGCCTTTGGTACTACAGAAAGGATTTTACTGACAAAACTGGAGGGATGCCAATGGAAAGAAAAAGGAAGCATTCCAGACTTGTCAAGGCGCCAGGCGGGCATCATGAAACGTGATAAGATCAGATATTTTTAACTCAGACTTTTTGATCAAACTAATTCAGTTTCAAACAAACATAAAACACTTTGGACCTTAAGAGTTTTTTGTTTTCATTCAAGTGAACATGGTTTTCATTTTAGAAAATGCAGGTTTGATTCAAGTTTTGATTTATCAGCACCGTGACAAATCGTGAAGATGATAAACAAAATGATAGTAATTAGATTACAGACATTTGTAGTTTTACACGCAAGGCGATTGTGAAAGGTCTTGCGTTTTACTGTATTAACATCAAAAGTTTAAAAAAGTGGCCGAAAAATTTGCTAAAATAAACCGTGTACATTATCTAAAGCACAACAGAAAAAAGGTGTTTTTGATGAAAACATGTTTTGATTACGTTTTCATTTTTAACACTTTCTTTACTCGAACAGTCGCTTCTACTTTTGCAACACATTAGCACAATTTTCTAAATCTTCACAGATGAGTGACTTGAAATCTGATCACTGAATTGCCAATACGTAAGTTAGGATTGACTATTTTTATTCATGAATTTTAAAGACTGACTCTGATTTTCATAAAATTCAAGACCAGGATTTTTAAACAATAAATGAATCAGCCGAAAATGATGACTCTTCGTCTCAACTTGATTAATACTGAATGCGAATGTAGGTTGAGTTACAATTAGAGGGGCAGTCTATTATGAAAGCCACAATAATGTAGACTTACCTTCAACCCTTCTTCTTTTCACAAAAAGCTTGTGTCGTGCTCTCTTCATCCAGACATTTTCCTGCAGCTGTTGGACCGTGCAACTATATCCAAAAATAGATGTGACGTGTTGCAACCCACTCAAATTACGAGTTGACCAACTTGACGAGTCAAGCCGTAACAGTGATACCAAATCATGCTGAATGCGCAATGAGGCCTGACCTTAATCTTGAAATTAACATAAAAAGTACATCCAAGCCCATCAAAAGTAATTTTAATTTTGTTTGAAAGGATCGTTCTTTAATTACTTCAATTTAGGGAAAAAAGTAGCCAACGTCTCTGATCGAAGTAGCCGACATTCCTCGTCGGACGTCAGTGCTTATTGAAAGCACTGCAGTGCCAAGCGGATCTTCTATTTCTGCCTCATGACAAGCTTCCTTGTGGCTGAAAGTTTACAAATACGTGCTGACAATTGTCGATGTTGCCAGCCGTTACAAAGAAGCTGGGCCTCTGACTTCGAAAGACTCTGCTGAGGTTGCGAAAGCTTTTCAGTCGATTTACAAGCGCAGCCCTTTGACATGGGATCAGCTGCTGCAGGTGGACCCTGGGCGTGAGTTCATGGGAAGTGTGACCAAAGAAATGGAAAACCACAGAACGGCTATTCGTCGTGGGCACCCTGAAATTCAGCGGTCGATTGCATGGGTCAAAAGGCGCCCTGACGTTGTTGCCGCTCTTAACGGCAAAGTCACTAGTCTTATTGGGAAAAAACCAACTGTCACAATCATAGGCGGCCCAGACGTTGAATATGATTAATACGTGACATTATGCTGTTGACGATTGCGTTACAATTTTAGCTGTTTATAAGACGATGTATAAGAATGCTTCGAAAATTACTCTAAATGCTACGTGTAGAAAATAATTTGAATAAAATGGCTTACCTTATGTTTGCATTGCGTTAATTTGACGTCTCTGGGTTCCTGGAGGTGGTTTAGAGCCATTTAGGCGAGTTTCACTTTCTGGCGGTTTGCTTCCCCTAAAGAGAAACGAAAGGCGGGCAACCCACTGGCCCAACGGCCCGCACTCAAAGCTCCATAAATTTGACAAAAATGGTCTAATCTCGTCAAAATTGCCTCATGGCAGCCGTCGATAACTCTTCTTCCCATTCGCTTTCTCCCAAGGTTCCAAAGTTTTTCTTGACCGCCCGAGAATCGCTGGTTTTCCAGCTCTTGCTTTCCATTTCTGCTCCGTCTCGATCCGTAACTGATTATCTTGGCTGCAGGATTTGAATTTCTAGCTTAACGACCTCGCCATCGTGTCAAAGTTGCCACCAACCGTTGAGATGCCACCCTGCATGCCTTTTTCGATGAACAGGTGGGTGTCCAGGTCGGTCAAAAGCTCTACATGTAGCTCTACGCCGGTCTTTTTCAGCAGCGCATCCCAGCTCAGACCAGGGCTGTGTGATAATGTGCTGGATCTAGCCTGTACCTCCCCATGCAGACTTTTTGTGCTGCCAGCAGCACAACGTCGGTTTTCAAGTATAGATTGTGATAGTTGCCGAGGGTTTTGCATCTGAACTCGGCCCAGACTTTCTCTGCGTGGGCGTACTCTTCGTCTGTTATCCCTTTTCCAGCCAGCTTTGAGAAGAACTCTTCTTTGGCCAAGAGCTCTGTCTCAATGAACCTTTCGAAGCCGTCCATGTATTTGTGAGGATAAATCCCTTTCTTCAGGAGCAGGTTCATCTTTTCAATGTCTTCGTAAGTTTTTTCTGTTATTTTCATGTCTTCTGGTGCGCTGCCCTTCACTAGCGTGTCTAAGCTGCTCATCATGAAATTTAAGCTGTCTGTGAACTTCAGGTTTCCAAGTGAAAAGAAGATGTATTTCTCTGTGTTGTTTGGGATGCAGCTTATTTCCTCCTGCACCTGTGTCATGCCCTGCATCAGGAGATGTCCGTCGTATCTTTGCAAGTTGTGAAAGACCACTGGAATGGGCGTTTTGGGGTCTAGGCGGAGCTTCAGGTTGCAGGCATTGTGGGCAGCCCCCCGATATTTCCCTGTGACATGGCAGTGGTCTTTCATTGAGTCTTTGTAGTTGTTCACTAACAGTGGCACTTTTCAAAATATGCAGTGTTTGTTCTCTTTTTCGGGCCCTTTAGGCTGTCTCTCTCTCAGAGGCTCCACAAACCCCTTCCAGGCCTGATGATAGCATCTTTTGTGGCTTTGGCCGTAGTACTCACCAGTGTTGGGGTCATGCACAGCAAACAAGTCTCGAAACTCAGGCTTGACCAGGCTTTCATTGCAGATGTGGCACTCGCGCTGTTGTATTGGTGCCAGTCTTCGCTTGTCATCACGAGCGGTTTTTTGTCGGCCAGCCCTGCTCTCATCAGCTTTTCATTATTCAGCACACTCATCAAAAACCTGTACACCGCGTCTTTCCCGTGGTACACAAATGGGCTGTGTGTCTGGCCGTCACTTTTCACGATGGTGTGCAAAAAGCCGCAGGGTTTGTGGACTTCTGTTTTGATTGTTGCCTGGCCTTTTTTTGCGCAGCCATGTATCTTCCTTATCAAAGACTCAAAGTCAGCGTATTCCATGAACAGTGCCTCCATCTGCTTGTGGTGGTTCTTGAACTTCACCTTGTTTTTGCCCTCTTTGGGCAGCTCGGTCCTTGTGGGCCTTTTCAGCTGCCCCATGCATTCGGGTTTGTGCCTTTCCAGCAGCTCTGCCTTGGTGTAGCCGTGCAGACATCTTTCACAAAAAAGTTTTACATCCCCGTGCTTGCTTTGGTCATGCAGCAGCGCGCTCAGCCTTCTCACGTATGTGTAGTGGGATTTTTCGTTGTTCTGTATCAACATCAAGTTGATTCTCAGGAGGCTTCCCCTTTTTTCGCTGAGCCTATGCATGATCATGTGTTCTTTTTCCCAACCGAATACGTTTATTGCCAAGGCTGTGTTTTGCTTTTCTAGCCTATTTATCTGTGATACAGGCGTTGGAAAGCCTATTCCTGTAAAATCCAGCCCGTCTTCTGTGGGGTATCTTGATGGCCTTGACATGTTCATGCTGTGTTTTGGTGGAATTAATGCTGCACGCAGCGCCCATCTCAAGCACTTATTGTCTCTGTTTTGGACGTTGATGATCGCTTTTTTGTTTTGTAGCTTTTTGGGCAGTGGCATGTAGCTCCCTCCATGAAAGGGCTGGTATTGCGCGACATTCATGAAGGCTTCCAAGACACCTTCTACCACCCAGCCTGAGCCTCTTTGAGACCAGGCTTCTATTTTGCCTTTGACTTCATTGATGAATCCGTGAAATACGCTGTTCACTGCTGTCACGTTATTTCTGTTGAAAACCGTGGGGTCTTTCTGTTTGAAATAGTGCTCCATTTCTTGTTTTTCACCATCTCTAGGTATCGAAAACTCAACGTTAAGCCCGAACTGCATTTTGACGCTTTTCAGGGTTCGAATTTCATTTTTTCTCGTGGATGAAGTAACATCCATGAGCTTAGGAGGCAGTCGGATGGCGCTCACTCACTCACTCACTTCATTCTAATTAATTTATTCATTAAACCTGGATTAAACATTTTTCTCCTTCCTCCCCTGCTAAGTATTGCTTTTGTACAAGAGTGTTCAGTCGTCTTCTGAAAGGTTCTTTGACGAGGGGGGACTAGAAAGGCATACATTTTTGCCTGATAAATCGAGAGCCTGGGTACGAGTTTGTTGAACACCTCCAAGATTGAAGTCGGCCATTTTGGTTTCATGTGATTTTCTTTTGTAAGTATGTTGTTTTTTACCTATCAGCTTTTGCTCACACCTAGATGAAAGCTGGTAGAGGTATTTATGACTGTGGTCATGCATCGTTCACAACAGCACGGTCGGCGAGGTCAAAGAATTGATACATGACACTCGGGAAGACAAAGCCAGAAAGTGAGATCATGATTAGCGTATGGGGGAAGTTAAGCCTGTAGCTTTTTTTTCTTGGCAAGAGAATTTGATGGTTTCCACTTGCTTTCTCTCGTTGTGGAGTCCAAGGTAAGCTTAAACTCTTGTTAGCTTTTGGTTTCATTGTTTCTTTATTGTTTTATTTTGTACGCACACATTGAAATTCTGCCTGTGTTAGTATTGCAAGCTCAAAATTTGTAAGCTTGTTTTTAAATAAGGGGAAAAAAATTTTGAATTGCCTTATCTTTTAGTTTTGTTGTCGGTCACACACATTTCTTTTGTATTCCATGCAGTTCAACCAGAGTGAAAATTTCTTCATGGATGATATGCAAGGCAACCTACATGTACGATTGAGTAAATATACGCTGCAATATTTTAGTGATGGATGAACAAATTAAGTCCAAGAGACTGTGTAGATCTATTTTTTTACAAGAAAGATATGCTGTCCAATTGTGTCAAAAAGCTGGACGCATGGTGGGTGGTGATATAGAGTAATTTTTTTTTTTGCTTCTAGGAATGAGAGATTTAAACAAATTGACATTAACACTTGAATTATGGAGAAGAGAATGCTTGATACTTGTCAACATAAGTATGTTCTGTAATCATTGCAAAAATTTATTAGCAGAGACATATCTGCAATCCTTTTGAATATTACTGCATTGTTAGTGAGACCAGCACAAACAATTACCAAGATATATAGGAATAAAATACTGTAATTTTTGTTTCCAAGAAAGAAATTATAATTATTTTACTTGCATGCACTACAATATGTAGTACCCTTATTATTGTATTGCACCAAGTTGGGGACTTTTCCTACAGTTGACTAAAGGTGCACTTTTTTAAGGCTGGAAGTATCATAAGACTTAATAGGACATAGATTTCAAACATTAATTGATTATTTATCCCAGAAATAAGATCTAGTGGGCCACATTTGGTTTGTGAAAGGGGTTTCAGGCTAGAAGCTACATATATATGAAAGGAAAGCGTTTCCTGTCAAGAACACTGTTAAATGGATAGGTCTTTGACCTTGGGCCAGAACCTCCTTGTATAAAACTTTGTTACTTCCCTTCCTCCTCTCCATGGACATAGTTCTATAGAAAAAAACCCTTATAAATTGTAAATAAAAACATTCCCTTCACTTCAGGTTCGTGATTGAAACAAAACTGTCTGAAATCATTCTTATAATATTGAAGGAAATACTTTTTTTCTATAGATTTCCTGTTTACCCACAAGCTACAATCAAATTGTTCATGTTTGACTTAGCTTAAAGTAAACAAGATTTTGCCAATATCCATGTCTCACTTAAGTGAAATTGGGCAAACACTCTTGGCAGTCCTGACATTCTCAAGTTGATTGTCGAAAATAAATTTCAAAAATTGTAATTTTTGTATAATAGTAGTCACTGTTATACAACTGTTTCATAATGTCAACTGAACAAGGACCACAACCAATTTACCTTGACCCAAAATGCACTGCTGACTCATAGACATAATTATATTGTCAATTTTGGACTGACTGGTAAATATGGTGAACTCTCATTCAATGATTTCATTTTGAAACAGACTGTTCTTATTCTTTGACACTACATCATGTACAAGGTAATATGATAACAATGTTCCAATTCCAATCAAAATTAATTATTATCCATTTTAAAATTTATAAGCTGTCTGTGTAAACAAACTGTTATTTGATTTTTGTATTTCTTTTCTATTTTGAGCAGTCTGGCCTCGAGCCATGGCTGGGAACATTGTAATTTGTCCTTGAGCAAGACACTTACTCTCACAGTGCCTCTTTCCATTCGGTTGTATAAATAAGTACTGGCAAATTTAATATTGCGGGGTAACCCTGCGATCGACTAGCATCCCATCCGGGGAGAGTAGAAATACTCTTAGTCGCTTCATGCAACAGAAACTGGGATAAGTGCTGACCTGATGGGCCACTTGGCTCATATGCAGACTTTACTTCCACTTCGGAGTTGCTGTTTGCCTCTTTTTTAGAGTGAATGCTCGTGCAAAACATTTCACACGAAAATGACTTGATTTTTAAGAGAATGAAACTACAGGTGACATGCATTTTCATACGAATAGTTTTGCACAAAGACTTGTTTTGCCACAGAGGCAAAAATCAACTATTTATCCATGATCTACAACTTCGGCAAATCTTGATTTCCCTTTTTGTGCAAATTTCAAGAGGTTGGCTTTAAATTTATAGACTTCTGGGACCACCATTTTCCACACGCGAAGCGATTCGTTGAAGTTGATTCTTACCAACTGAAAATCAAAATCCCTGTTGGGCCTGATTGGAGACTGAAGTCTTGGATTCTCTTCATGCGAGATAGGACAGAAAACATCTCTATCACATCAGATGAAAACCTTGATGCAGCCATTTTTTGCTTTATACTAAAGCAGGCGGCCTGTTCAGTTGAAAAAAATTCTGGATCAAAAATCAAAGCTGTGCGAAGCGAGGCATTTTATAAGAAAGAGATTTGCTTGATCTAGAGCCAGAATCAAGATCTAGGCCGGCAATGGGACCCACCTTACACACATGTATAATGGTGATTCTGGACTCAAACAACTGGGTCTCCAAGATGCCAAGCGAAGCGAGGTGTCTTAAAAGATGGAGATTTGCTTGATCCAGAGTCACCATTATACATGTGTGTTGTCAGGACGAAAACGCAAGAAAACTTCTTGCCCGTTTTCGTCTTCAAAGAAGCCAAAGAGGCAAAAATCTGGTGGAACCCATGGGTTTACCATTGAACAAGATCTTTGGCTCTGAGCGACCATGGTTCCGCACTATAACCAAGAAGAATTGTTGAAAGAACTTGAGGACACTAGTCCCACCAATGAAAGCGAAGGACAAACTACAACAAGTGCTAGTCGCAGGATATTGCTGGAGAACTGACATGATTCTGAAACTTCCACAACAAGACAGTCGAGCGCAGATGTAGATGTAGACGATATAGGCCTTGAGATTTCTTCTTGTTGGTTTCATGAGGCATGCTTTCAAAAAATGTCTGGAGAATGAAGAAGCCTAAACTTGAGCAACAGAATGTCAATGCTGCCGACAAAATCTTCTAAGTAAGCGAAACCATGGCAGTATAAATACAAGCCTGTATATATTTGGTAGTTTGCCACTTCTCGAACAATTTCACTGCGATGGGTTTCGGCGCCAGAATTGTAGACGTCTGTTTATTTCAAGCTGTCATAAGCCATTTAAGAGGCTGTCTCATTTTAGCACTCATTTTAGTGATTGACTAGGTAAGGGCTCTGAAATCCCAGCCTATGAGAAAAATCAAATTTTAGAAGTAAAATCACTGGTTGGTTTTTACAGAGACAGCCTCTTAAGCAGGAAAATTAACACAAGAAGAGTTACATGACGTTTCGAGGACTTCATGTCATCATTGTTGAATGAATCAGTTAAAAATAACGGCAAGGCTTATTTATAGTACTTAGGATGTGAGAAAATGAAATTAGCAAACATAACATGAAAACAACGTTTGCTAATGTCAGCTGTTGGACTATTTATACTCCTGGAGATCTGTGACGTGTCATGTCATCCTCAAAATGACACTCGAGATCAACTTCTGACTTTGTGGTCTGTATGCATTATATGCATAGGACCACAAAGTTGTTGTTGATATTATAAATTTAATTCTCATAATTAAACTGTGTCTTGCCTTCATTGCCTGAAAATAAATTACAACTTTAGCACTTTTTCTGACAAAATCATATAATTTATATAGTAGGTGACACACTTTGTCTTATTGGTTGTTTTATTAATTTACATTTTTCTGCCATTTTCAAATCAGATTATGACTCAAATGTTATTGCTGAGAGGCCTTTGCTTACACAAGTTTATAACATTATTCAACAAGCAGGACCCTCTGGATTTACCTTATCAGTAAGTTTCATATTGTTTTATTCCAAATGGTAGTACTGTGGAAGTTGTAGTATACAAATAAAGAGGTTGTTATTTGTCAGAGTAAAAAATAATAACTTCTCAAAGTAACTGCCCCGGGGCAAGTCTCTTCTTTAATCTACATTGAAGGTGTATAGCAAGAAACAAACATCAACTGAAACTGAAGTGTCACACCATTTTCGTATATTATCATGAATCCTGGCTGCAACTTTAGTATTTTTCATATACAGTATTGTGCAAAAGTAATGCAAACGTATTTCGCCGAATTTTTGACAGAAAGTCACAATAATTCACGATGCCTATTGTTTCCAACTACTCGAATTTTCAAATGACAATTCTTTTGGAACAAAAATTGACTTCAAATTTTTGACCGAAAAATCGCTCTGTTCGATAATTGACTTCGAACATTTGAGTGAAATTTCGCTCTTCATTAGCTCTGCTCAAACATTCCCAAGCATTTTGTGGACAACAATAATTAGCCAAGTTCAAATTTGCTGCGATGATTCTTTTCTGCTGTCATCTCACAATGTGTAAGCTTGTCCATTTACATAACAGTTCTATAAGGCTCACCTGGATATACTTCAAAGGTCTCCTTTACTGTTTACCTTATGTTAAAAGCATCGCAGCTCTTACACAATTATTCTTCGGTGGTTTCTTGGTTCACGTTTGTAGGCCACAAAGGCCACTTGCTGACCCACACCATGTTTTCGTGACCCAGACACCGTGCAACTTGTTTTTGTATTACCATAGCAACTGGTAGTGTTCGATAGTGCTAACATGCATTACACAATCATTCCCGTTGAAACTCTCTTGTGGTAATCCTGCCAAAAGCATCCAATCACATGGGAACACGAGTCAAGCTTCTTTACAAGCAAGATCTCCACCCAGCTGAAATATTTAAATTGCTGAAAGGAGAATTACTTTCGACGCTCAATTGACAACCACTTTATTTACTATTGTTTTAATCGAGGAAACTTTATTATGTTGTCTTACTATTATGAAATCGTTATAACCCCCAACCCCGTTTCTCCCAAAACTGTGCATCTCGATCTCCCTACATTTTTCTCAGCCTTTTACCTAGACTCTAAGAAGAGTCCTTCGTCTTGTTTATTCATAACCCGCCAGACAAAGGACGATCGTCGCTCACTCGGCCACTTAGCGACCCTTGCATGGCCACTACGCGGCCTAAAACCTTGCAGCCCCTTTGCTTGCTTAGCTATTCTACCCTAAAACTCACGAGGTTGCCTTGTAGCAAGTCTACCTTTTCCCAGGCAGAGAGTAAAATATAGAACTTACTCTGGCTTCAGCACATGTTATAAGTACTCTTTTCTTGCACACGCCTCACTTTCCCTTTACACAACGTAGCTATGGAGGCAACATCTATACTGCAGGCCAAACCACTGTAGGCTGGTGAGTTTTCCAAGTCTGTCAACATCTGTCAACATGGTGTTAAAGTGATATGGCACATGGCTCTGCATAAATATGACTCACTAGGTTGATGCTTACGGTCGATATGGAGGCAAAAAATGCTGAAATAAGCTTATTGCCTTTAAACCCAGCAAGGATTCAGTTTACAAGGTAAGCCGTCCAAAGACTGTTTTGTACGATTTAACTCTGGAGCAAATCGAGACATGCACTGCTCGGGCTAAAAACCCTGAAAAGACATTTGAGGGCTTTTGAGTTTTGGTTCCAAAACGAAATGTAATGTTTCATAAAATAAAAATTTTGTCTGCAAAAGTTTTGTCTCATTTCTATGCTGTTTGTTTTGGGAAAGCGGGCTTCTGTAAATGTTGTCATGTCAACAGACTTGAACTACTCGTGGAATTGGTGCCCAGTTTTACCGATTGATATGCAGGCTTGAAAATCAAAATTGCTAAAACAAGGTTTACGAGTCTGTGTTTGAGGAATTACTTGTGAAGTAATCGCTTTTTTTGTTGTGTGATGCAATCACTTTTTTTCGTCGGAAATAGCTGATTAGACTGTTTGATCATTGAATCTATTTTTGATATGAGTTTAGTCTTTTTACATACACTCGTTTGGCGATGTCATTGATTGTGGTTCATGTCACAAAAATTCGCTGCTTTGAATTTTGCTATCTCAAATTTTCATTTGGTTACGTCGAAATTCGCTACTTTGAATTTTGCTATCTCGAGAAAGTATGTATAAACAGGTAAAATTTATCTTCAGTTTCATTTCACCAGCCGTACTTTCAAGTTTTTCATAGGAACTTCAAAATTTGTTTTTAACATTTGGTGTGGTTAGACACAATTTCTTTTGAGGAGATGCTCTTGTAATATCATAAAAACACAAAGACTTTAGTCATGGTCATAATTATTTCTTGAAAACAATAGGCTGCAAGTTTCTTTGCCTACCACCATTAGCACTTGATTGCTTAAGAAGGGAAGTGATTTGAAAAATGTATTTAATTGGCATGTCATTAATTGACAGTAACTTAAGAGTCTGTGCTTTTTGTGCTGTAACTAAGGTCATAATAATAGTTAGTTTCAATGTCACTTTCCTCGGAGACATTTCCTTGATGGCAGGGTAAGCTTTAAGGTGGCTAAGAACAATCTGAGGGTTCCATGTCTCAACATATCTGGGGAAAGTCAGTTTCTTGTTGAATGCTCCTGACATGAAGCGTGAAAATTGATAGGGTGTTCTCCAACTTTGAAACCATCAACTTTGATAAATGAGGAAAGGGCACCTCTAGTGGTTCCTACAGCACTGTAGCCAGGCTTTTCGGACTGAAGAGTTAGAAAGTTCAGTATTTTGTGGAGTGAAGGTGTTGTAATACTGATCTTCTGTTCCTATCAGTAATCTATCCAGGCAGATATGCTGGTCCTGTATCTCTTTTGACTACCTTTCCTCCATGAGTCAATGATGCTGTCTAAAGCCCCAGCTATACCTTGCAATTGGAGGGATTCTCTGACACTAGACAGCCAATCAGTTGGAGCTTGGAGTAAAGAGGATGGATTTTGTTCACATCGTGGGGAAGGGTCAGTGTTGACTGTAGTTTTATTTGCTGTGGTGGGGCAACTAACATTGACATCACTTGCGGGTACCAAAACTGTGTTGGTCAATCTCGTAGAATTAAGGTGGCTGTTGTCTGGGCTAGTGTTATCTTCTGAAGTACTTTCCAAATAACACTGAAAGGAGGAATACAGTAAACAAGTTTATACACAGACCAATCGAGTGTGAAGGCATTAATAGCATAGGCACTAGGGTCTGATTTCCATGCTACATAGCAGGGCAGTTTAGCATTCAGCTGAGATGCAAAAAGATCAATCTCTGCTTCCCTCAATTAGCAATAAGTCTTTCATGAACACGAGAGTTTAAAGACCATTCAGTGTCATCATGGAATTGTCTACTTGCTTGGTCAGCTTCAATATTAAGTTAGCAGCCTTATCTAATTTTAAAGAGAGTGCCATTGCAATGGAGTCCAAAATGAAGCTCAGAAAGTTTACTTTTTGATATGGGACAAACTGTGATTTTTCAGAATGGATGGTGAATCCCAAGGAGTGAAACACTGTAATGGTTCTGTGTACAAAATGCATTAATGTCTGGGGGTCATCAGCAAAAAGGATAGTGTCCTTAGACGATACTACTCAATATACAGTGGAAAAAAGCGCAGTCCTACCTCAATTCACCTTAAATCAAGACATGCAAAGACTATCTCCTTGGCTTGTCTCCAACTATGTGCAGGAGGACATTTTGCTATAGTGTACTCAAAGTGCAAATATTTACTTCTCGTGACTTTGAACGCTTAGTGGGTGTTTTGCGACCACATGGAGATGTTGTTTACTAGTTTTCAGGGTCATAATTTGTCCTAGAGATTGCTGTTCATTTCAAGTTCGAATAAATGGTTTAACTCAGAACCACTAACATCAAGCTGGTTATCCAGAGACATTTACCAGACTTAGACTGTATTGTCAGTTATAAATCTACTACTA
>Ga0126339_10002373_pt1 | contig 13439 bp, 8 predicted proteins | sample OrbTmetagenome_2_FD_92532 | JGI IMG/M metagenome (GOLD analysis project Ga0126339, IMG submission 92532) | Coral microbial communities from Petempiche,Puerto Morelos, Mexico - Orbicella T R C metagenome | ecosystem: Host-associated > Invertebrates > Cnidaria > Coral | place: Petempiche,Puerto... | reverse complement strand
TCCATCCTTCACAGGCAAATGGTAAGTTATTTGCAAACATTTCACCCTGTGTAGTTTTGACAATAAAGAAAGGCCCACAAGGTTGAGTGGTTCTCCCGCCATGTGCTTGGTATTTCTATTTTCATTCCCTCTGAAAATGAAGTTGTGAACCTGACAAACTTTTCAAAAAAATGTAAAATTTGAGCTATTATTATTAGTTGGATGTTCCTTGATCTTCCACTCACAGCAAAGGTTGATAAGAAGGTTTTATGTTACACAGTATTGAGCAAGAACTAAACAAAAAGCCGCTGGAAATCATTACTACCCTTTGCCCTTGTCATTGTGCATAGAAAGTCGTGTCCAGCAGCCTGGGGTTAGTGGATTTTGCAGCTGAATGAATAGATTGCTCTGCACTTACCCAGCAGGGAAGTGAAGTCTGTAGGGAAATTTTTGAGTAAACAGAAGTACTGTTAGAGATGAATTTTGGGGTTGGTAACCCTAGTGAGCAAGAATTACCTTTAGGCTAACACTCATCTTTTTAATAATAGCTGCCATTTTGTGACAGTAAATCTCTTTGCACTGGAATTGTAAATGAACTCTCAAGGTTTTTGTATAAAAATGTTCCAAACCAGTTGTTTGTTTATAAGTTGCAGTGAACAATTTTCCAAACCGTAAAATCTTTGGATCATTACTTTGTTTAAATGGCTCTTAGAGTTCATTCTCTTTAGTTCTTGGATCAAGTAGCACTAATGTTTATGAGTTGTTGAAGAACATCTGTTGCAGAAAGAAGCTATGTAAGAATTAAATTGTATTTTCATTGTTCCACGCACCTTTACATTTGTTTAAAGTATTTTCTACATATACTGTATCAGCATGGTGATATTTTGCACCACCCTTCAGTGAGGTTGTGTTAGTTTTACTGAGATAAACTCAGTTTGTGAAAACAAGTGCATTTAAGAGGGAAAGGAGTTATTGTTGTAATTTTCATATTTATGTTCTTGTGCAGCAGATTTCGTTGTGCCAATGGAGCCAGAAGCAGAGTTCCAAATGGTGACTTTTCTGGAGCCCCAGATAGCCGATTGTCCTCCACTTGAATTCCCCAATCTGAATCTGGATAACTCCGAGAGTTCACGATGGGACTCTGATATCTCTGACAGCTGTCCACCATCACCTTCCCCATTATCCTCGCCTTCACCACGTTCCTCTGCATTGTCCTCTGAGTCAGGTATTGAGGATGGGAGTGATATGGAAGAAGCAATCCCTACCGTCAGCCAAACAGCAAATGAGCCTCTTGCTGTAAAAATGGAAAATCCATCTTCTCCCCTCAATGCTCTGAATCAACCTCCACTCAACGTGACTAAGAAGAGACGGAAGGGCCACAGAAGAACTCAAAATGACAGCAGTGTCTTGGAGGAACTCAACAAGCTTCTTGTGGAAACAATGGAAACAAGGGTGTCTTTGGCATCGGCTCTTATGGACCATTCTCGATCTCACATTTTCCAAAGTCCAGCCCAAATTACTGGCCTTGATGATGAAGTGATGGCTGGTGTTCAAACCACAGCATCACCAACATCAATTTCTCACAGCTGCCCCCAATCTGTCCAAGTGAGCCAAACCACCACATTGATACCTGCCTCTCATGTGTCAGTCTCTAGCCAATCAACATCAACAGTTACCATTCCCAAGCTAAGCACACCACCTCCAGTTGCTTCTCCATCCAGAATAAAGAACAAGAACACAAGAAATCCTAGAAAGACCGATGAACCTAAGATTGTGATTATCGAGGAGCCTGAAGAGGTATTTGCTCTTAACATCTCTGAAAATTTGCCAAATTATTCAGCGTTAATCATTAGTGTTAAGTAAATTGAAGTTAATAACATCGACCAGCAATTTCATCATGATCAATATTATAGTGCAGAAAACACATCTTGTGTAGTCTACACTATTTTATTAGTTTTTGAATGTAATAGTCTATGATTTTGACAAGTTCTATTTTACCCTTGTTTTAGAATTACCGAGCAAGATATGAGAGTGAAGGCTGCAGAGGTCCTATTCATGGTTCTCAAGACAATACTTTCCCAGCTGTGAAGGTAATTAAGCTGCATCTTTGCTTCTGTGTTGCCTTCAAGAGACAGACAAAACAATGATTATTGTACTTAAGTTTATATTCCCTAAGCCAGTAAGTGGTTGTTTTGTGTTCAGTCTTGTTACTAGAAACCCAAATGTAAGATACATTTTTGAGTGTGGGGGCATTGCTGTTTGTTAGACAAACATTAGTCATTGTAGTTAAGTTTATATTTTGTGAGCCGGTAAGTGGTTGTTTTGTGTCTATCTTGTAAAATACATTTTATACTGTATGGGAGGCATTGCCATTGGCCTGACATTAGACAAAGATTTTCCTGTCTATCTTGATCAGCTAAACTGTGGATAACAAAGTTTGTGTATCGAGTTATGTATGCCAAATAAAAATATTATGTGTACTTGGATCCCTTTATCAATCAGATCAGTATTTTGACAGCTTTTTTGGAACCCTGCTCATATCAATAAGCAGGAATAACAAACAAGGATTAAAAACAAAAATTGAGTTGAATATTTCTTACCATGTCAGGTGACAGGATATGATGAAGCTGTGTGGATTACAGTGCATTTGACCACCAGCAGCGGTGTGCCACATTACCATTCTATTCATGGGCCTGGCTCTACTAAGGTCCCTTGCAAGGAAACGACATTGCCTGGGGGAGTCCCAGCCGTTCAAGTCATGGTTGCCCCAGATACAAACATGACTGCTGTGTAAGTAGTTTTCTATCTTAGTCAGGTTCTTATCATCAGAATGTTTTTGTCAGTATCTTTCTGATAATAACTTGTTTACTTGCTGCTTATAGGTTGGATTCACTCAGTATCCGTAGACTGCGGAACTGGGAAGGTGATAGAGAGTTGAGAAAGAGGGGAATAGATCCAAGAGCTTGGAAGAAGGAACGCAAAGAAGCACGCCTGTTATTTCAGGCAGAGATACCAGAAAAAGATGGTGGTCCTGCATTAAAGCTGTCTTGTAAATCCAAAGTGTTCCAGTGCAGTTCCTGTAAGTATGCCCCATTACAGTTAAATTTGAATAAATGTATTTATAAGTTCTTTTCTCAGAGAATTGCATATAAGATGTTTAAAAACATGAAAATGATTACCAGGGAGTCATTGTCTTTATCTACCATAAAATTCTTAGAACTTGTAATGAATGAATGGTAAATATAATAAGGTAGGAGAATTGATTGTCAGCTGACCTTGTTAGGAAAGAATGTATTTTAGAACTGAAGAGATCTGTTTGTTGTTTTGCAGCTGGTCCCCCTGGTAATCCTGAAATATGGTGGGCCAGTATCAGCGAGGGTTCCGCTGAGGGTGGTGATGAACTGGGTCTCATTGGAAAAAAGTTTCAGTCTGGTGAGTTTGATAGTCATTGTGTTTGTAACAAACCTGGTATTTTTGTGTTGGTAAGAGGTAGTTCTGTGAATTAAAGCATTTTTTTGTGCTCTTGCAGGTTTCAAAGTACGATTCTTCTCTGTGAACCCCACTGGTAGGCAGTGTGTCTCTTTTTTCCTTTGTTATACTGATGAATGTTCACAGGAGTATAATCAAGGGGTAAATTTGTTCATTGTGGGCTGTTTTGTCAGTGACGTTAACCTTAAAATGAACACGACTGACTTTGCATCCTACTCTGTAGAATGACTTGCTCCTTGCTTGTGTTCTTGTGATTGTTGGGCATTAGCTTACAATGCAAAGTGACGTCGTCTTGAGAGATTTTTACTTGTTTCGAGAGTTTATCCAGCTTGTTTCCAGACTAAGGTGTTGAAACCAAGAAAAAAACTTGTTTGATTCAAAACAAAAACCAAAAGATAACCAAGGGTAACATGCATTGTAATCTGATACCCTACCTTTTTGTACTTGTTTTGTTTAAACTGGCACGCCTCATCTATAGTAAAACAAAAAACTGAATTAGGCTGCTGCTTCTTGCTTTTGGGAAGTATAGATGGTTTGATGTTTCGGATTTTTGCATATGTAAAACAACAAGAGCCTCATTCACTGTAAATTGGCAAATTTTGAAAGTGATTCAGCCTTGTGAAATGTAATGTAGATCTGTGCCTGATTGCTGTGATATTCTTGTGTCAATGGACTTGGGTAGACTTGACAGGTAATGTAAGATTGGGTTTCTTGGGTGGGTGAATGTTTGGGTTAAAGAAAAGAAAACAGTTCAGAAGGTGTGCGCTAAATTTGCCTCTAAACACGACTGTCTTCAAACACCAGTAACAAAGGATCACTCCATGGTGCTCTTGTTGAACAAACATTCATGCCTACACATCAAGAAGTGTGCTGAAAATCTTTGAGCATGATTTGAACATGTGGATGTCTAAATATGTTTGATTGGTATACATGTGACAATTTGATTCATGGTAACCATTGTCCCCTTCATGTGAACATGTTGATCTTTACATATGTTTGATTGGCATGTATGTTGCCCTTCAAGTAAACAATTTGATTCATGGTGAACATATTTTCCCTTCACAAGGAGCAGTGAAAACTTGTTCTAAATCCATAAGCCCTATTCACTACTTTGCAAATTTTCTGCACTGATCTCTATTTGTAAGTGAGATTTTTTCATGATTATCATGACTGACAAAAAGAAGAAACCAAACTGATATTTCTGCTAGCAACTTGAAGAGTTCTGATACCAGTTTTATTACTCATGTATTGGTTTAAGTGACATGCTTCTGACAAAAGCAACTAGTTTTCAGTGAAATGAAAGATATTGAGCTCAAGCACATTTTTTGTTGTGAAAAGGTGGTTATAAAGATCTCAAACATCAGCTTCATGGGGTGACGTTTTGCCTTACTCCGAGACTACATGAAGACAAATCTTTGGATGATCAAAATAGGAAGTTTTGGAAGTCTACTTTGAAGATATCTTTCAAATTCAATCTGGACATGATAAGAAAAATTCTTATTGGCTTTTTTTGTTGCAGTCAGGATATTTAGCAAGAAAGCACACCAGGGAGGGTGGGAGGTGGAGGGTGTGGTGGGACTGGACTTATAAACATTTTACTTGTAACAAGACACCTTCCAAGTGTCGCTAGCTTAACTGTTCTTGTAGAACATGTTGGCTGTATTGTCTTTGGCAAGGGAATTTCATCAGCGGTCAGGTGCAGGAGGCATGCCAGTTTCTGTATGGTTTTGTCAAGTATTTTGCATAACCAATGGGAAAAAAACATATGCATCATTGCTCACATTAATCATGCTTTGGTGCCATTTTCGTTGAATGGTAGGGGGCAAAATATTAAAATTTGTACTGCGCATCAAATTGAATTTAAGCTAACAAATTGCAAGTTCTAAATTTGGTAAGAAGAACAATTGAAAGGAATGCGCATTATTTTGACATGTTGGTTCTGCAAAGTACTGGCACTGGGTATGTTGTCATGGTGTTGGGGGATACATTTGGGTTGTTGGGTGGGTTTTAAGGTTTTAATGCTGATTGCAGTTATTGCGCTTCCAGAGTTGACACTGTTTTGACCACAATGGACATTGCTCACATAATTGCTTTTTTACCGGTGGAAGCTGTATAATACAGGTGCTCGGTGTCATCTATCTAAAAATCTTTTTTGACGTAAACATAGTGATGACATTTTGGTCTTCAATGTATTAGGCCAGAAACATTCTCTTATAGTTGAGAACTTTTTCTTTTCTTCTTATGCTCTTCTCTCTGTAATTCCTGGTCCGAATTTCAAACTTATGATAATGTGCAGAAAGAGATAATGTTGATGCAAAGTACAATAGTGTTCCATTTTCGTCAGTAACAAACTTTGTCAATGCATTAAACTGCATTCTAGTTTGAAAGTAGTGAAGTTGTCGTCATGGCATGATTAGAACAAAGTTTTGGTTTTCTTAGTCTCCCTGGTTTGAAAGTCTCCAACCTTTTCCTGATCTTCTTTTAGTTTCAGCTGTTAAGTTGAGAATAGGTACTGTCTATGTCAGGCATTGTTTACCAGACTTCTCATCAGCACACCGTCGAGGTTGTTGTTCTTCCAGCCTTTCTAAAACAATAACAGGCCATTCTTCAACGTAGTTTATTGCACATAAACCTATGTCCCAGTTATTTGGTACAATTGCCCTCTGTGAAGCACTTTTTGACCTTGTAACATCTTATTCAAGCATGTTCACAGCAGAGCTGAAGTGCAGAAAATATAAACAGCTGACTTCTGACAGGGAAAGTTTCTCTGGACTACTGTTTTAAAGATTTCATGTAATTAAAGTCTTGTTCTGGATGAATGAATATAATATGTAGTCAAATCTGAATTTTTCAGATCATTTTTGGAGTGTATGTGCCATAATTCCTTTTTTGTATCCTCATACAATCATTTTGCACAACAAATGAAAGGCTTGCTGAACAGCAGCAATCTCACTTTTTGTGCTGTTCTAAAATGAGCCAGCCAGATATATGGAAGGTTATTTATACCTGTCTGGACTTTTATAAGTCATAATTATCCCTGGATCAGGCTTGTTAAAATCACTCATGAAAAAAGATGTTTGAAGTAGACAAGTTGTGAGAAGTCCTGGTAAACATTGTTTGGTTAAAGCAATGTGTGAGCAATTATTATTGTGGGCTCCAGTCGACAACCTTAACACTTCATTACAGTGGAAGACAATTGCGCATGAATTTTATCTCCACAGTTGCACAGTGAGACAAGTTTTTTGTCTTTTTACTTTGTATTCGGTTTTTCTTGTTTGGAAGTTGCTTGATCTTTGGTGAGTTGTGGCACCGGCTATGTCAAGGAAGTCTCTTTCAAAGTTGTTCCATCAGTGACCAGTGCCTTTCATGCCACAAGTTGTCCAAACGCGATAGACTCACAGGATTTCCTAAGAGGATAGTCTTGTTCCATAAATTACATTTACTGTAGATGACTTTGCGCTTCAAGAGTTAGTTTTGATTGCCCTGTCAGTACAGCAAATTAAGCCCTAAAGTGCCCTGCCATTAGGAACTTATTGTTTGTCATTAGACTAACCAGAGACTTCCTGGACATTGAAATATTTAGGTGTTACACCACACCAAAGGCAAGTGTATTTCCTTATTTACTTTTATTTTATTGGGAGTTTGAACCATGTTGTTTGCGACATGCATTTTCAACAGTCGGCCATTAATGTTGTCAGACTCTCATGATTCAAACTTTTCCACTTCTTTCTTTCTTTTCTCTTTGTGATTTCAGCCTTGGAGCTTAAATTATTTGGCACATTGATTTTGTTAATCTGAAATAAACTGGCTTTTATTCTCCATTGTTGAAACACAGAGAGAAATTACCCAATTGACAACTATCAGGTGGATAAATAACCAACATTCTACCCTCAAAATAATTGCTCAAGTTTCAAATTGCCCACCATAATCTGCATGGAAGTCTCAAAGCTTAATTTATTCCTAACAGATTCATGAAGTTTTGAGAGATTTTTGAACAGTGTTGGTTGTTTATTTTCTTGGGTTGTTATTAACTTTGCGCATGAGGGGATTGGGAATTTCAATGATTATTTTAGTACTTGGGTTGCCCAGCCCTACAAGGAATGGCAGAAAACAACTCTAAGGCATTATGTTCATAATGAAATCCTTCCCTAATTTTGGATAACGATGAAAAACCTTTTGCATTAACCCAGAGCCCCTAAAATCCCATTTGACATATGCCTTAAGAGTTACATTATGACATGTGGCAAAGTATGTGTGATTGTTCATTTACATTTGTATAAAAACAACACAAGTATTATTTTTATGTAATGAATCTTGAAGATTTGAGAGACTCTAAAGAACTGGAATTCACAAAATTGATCATGAAATCATTGAAAAGTTTTTTTTTTGTTTCATTATCTTTTGACCATTTGTGCACTGATTTTGAAAAAAACTCAACAGATGCATTTGTCTTGCTAGAATTTATGAGGCTTTGTTCAGATTAAAATTAAAGCATGCAATTTCAAAAATAATGTTTCCCTAAATATTGTTACCATTGTTGTTAAGTTGAGTATCTCCTTAAGTGTATTGTAAGAATTATCTGCCATCCCTGTAGTAACCTCTTACGTTGGGTGCTTCATCATGCAGCCAGGTTTGTCACATTAGAAATATTTCATCCCCTTTTGTCCACTTGTCTGCTTGATGACACCTGATAATGCCATTTTTGCCTGGTTCTTGGGGTTAAAGGGAGGGTAGGACATTGGGCAGGTCCCTGGGAAAATGTGCTGAATTATAGGGGTTGATCAGCACCATTCTGGGGTCCCTGAATAAAACATACTTCAAGCACTCTTTAAATGTTAATTGAATTTTGCCTTGCAGAAACTTGGGAGAGTTTTGCAGATGTCGACAAGAGTAAGTCACATCAGGTGAGCATGTTTCTTTTGTTCCTTTCCAAAGCATTTCAATTTTAAAGTTAGTGTCAGTATTGGCTGTGCAATTGCCCAGTTTTGTTTTCAACATTTTATGAAAAATTACTCCATGGTAAATCAGATTGAATGCAATTCTTGTTTTTGAATTTTAATTTTGGGCTGTGACTTATTTGTGTTTTATTATTTGGGAACTTAAGCACATGCATTTTTGAGAAACGGACGGTAACCAGAAGTGAGCTACTTTCACTTTTAACTTGTCCTCACACAACCATATTCACATTACTAAGTATCTTTTCTTCATTAGAGATGAGTAGTATAAAAAATCTGGGAGACAATACGGTCCTAGCATGCGAAATCTTCTCTTCTGGTTGCCATCCGCGTCTCAAAAACGCGCGTGCTTAAGTTCCTTGTTATTTGTAGTTAAAGTTGATTTTTAGTGAAAATGGGTTGGAATGAACTATAAAAGTCTAACAATTTTATTTTTAAAAAATGGAGTTAAGTCATTCTAATTTCAGTGTTTGTATCCCTTTGAAGGGTGCTGCAGTGGTCCTCACTCCAGCATATTGCAACCCTGAAATAACCTCTCCTGTTACTGTTAACGTGGTGGTAACTTTTGGAAATGGTAAAGATGCAAAATCAAGTGAACCTATTGAGTTCACATATAAACCCAAACCAACCCCTGTACAACTACAAGTTCAGGAAGTTGAAATGCATCCTACTCTTCCTATTTCTGCCACCGAAAACTTTTTGCCAGTGGAATTTAACTCAATTGGTGACATTGTCTTGAACAACTTGCCACAAGAAATTGTGGAGCCAGTGCCAGTCATGTTGCCTGCAGTGAGCGAAGAACAAGGTAATTTTTGCTTTCTTTTTTGTGCAATTATTCCGAGTGACAGTGCTAGGTAATGACATTCACAGTTCCTAAGTTGAGGAATCCCTTCTGTCTCTGGTTTAGCAAATTGATTGCTCTAAGTAGTGTTGGTAAATCAAGTTATGTCTAGAGATATGTGCAGCAACAAAAATGGCAGATTTGATGAAATTTGTTGACCATATTGACAGATCTGACAAAATTTGGGAAACTGAAAATTCTGTCCAAAGTATACAACTGAATTAATAAATGAACATTCACTTGGTGTGAAGAAATTTTGTCAAATGTGTCAATTTCATTATTACATGCATTTCTGGATGTAGTGGAGTTGAAGCTGTACAGGAATACAATATTGAAAGACTGAATGTTAATTTTGATGTAAAATGGTCATCAATTAAAAAATATTTTTCTGTGACTCAATTTATATCAGACTGGCAAGCTATGTGCGTCCAGCTTGGAGAGCTGCATCAAAATGGAGACCTTTCTACAGAACACGTCAAGGTAAGTGAGCAGTTTATTGTAGTAAATAAAACAACAAATATATAGTAAATAGGCTCTTTGCACAACCTGGTCACATGGTTGAAAATCAGCCCTGCTTGAATGCAAGTAACGTGTTGGGACTGCCAAAACAGTGGAAAGTCAAGCTGGTCTGGTGCGAGTTGATTTGTTTTGGAAGTCCCACTGTGTAACTTGTGTGGTAGCGTGGTTGATACGTTCATGCAAAGGGCCTATCCATCTGTACTTTGCCTTAAAATATTTTATTGTAAGAAATAGGGGCAGTGCAGAGTTTTATCAATAGCAGAAATTCCTTTGGCCTTAAAAGGTTCCACAGATATATTATCATTTCACTTTGTGACTGCTCTGAAATATTTATTTTTAATGTTGTAGTGCCAGTCAGTTAACAATAATATTATCAAGATACATTTTCATTAATTGAGTTCAATATTTATTGTTTTATCACTTGATCACCAATTTTGATTTCATACACTGTACTTAAATCACTGTTGCACAGATCAGGAAAGCAATCTGCCATTTTACCACGAGGGTGTGGATACAATAATTGCGTATGAGTGGAATATTTCTTTTAGCAAAACACTTTTAGATGGTATAACATGAACAGACCATTATTTGTCAGAAGTTATTTGTGGGTCATTGGTGGGCTCTTGGTCTATCAAAAGAAAGAAAAATGCATCAAATGATAATGAAAATTATTTGCAACAATTTTCACCATCTCCCCCAAAATTACTGAGAGAGAATCTGGCATGCCTAGGATGCCTATTCAATGATTTTTTTTGGGTGCTTATGGCTTCTAGCAAACTTTTAGATGCTAATTGAGATTTTTATTCAGGAATTGTGTGAATACATCAGGAGGAGAGACACTCTACTGCTTCAAGCATTTCGTTCATCGAGAACTGCTAATACCAAGGAACAAGTGCAAGCGAATTTCAAACAGTATCTGTCAGGAATGCTTAAATTCTAATTTGTAGGTCATATTGGGCCTTGTATATTAAATTATATTAATTATTGTTATAGCAATTTATATAGACAATTTTATTATATAACTGAAGTAAGTTTATTTCTTTATACTGAAAACTAAGTACAAAAAGAAAAGAGAAAAAAAAAAAGACTACATGTGAGCCAATCAGTCCTTATAATGTTCAATGCACAACTGATAATAAATACAAGCTAGTGTCACTTCCTCATTTTGCACGGCTTTATTCATTACCAGCAGTGTATTATCAATATGGACTTGATTGGACATTCCACAGGCTAACTGTCGTGTATCTGTTTCAAGATGTAGCAAACTAGACTAGTTGATTAGCAGCCATTGGTTGTTTACATTATTGGCTGAGTACAGTTCACTAATAGTGACCTATTCCACCGATTTTTGCACTCATCCCTTTTCCCACGAGTGAGAATGACTCATTTGTTAGGATAAATTTCTCATCCGTTGCAAAGACCACATTACAACACCAACAAAAATCAGGGGCTGTTTTGTTGTATTGGTGGATATCGGTCACTATGATTACGTAGCTTAGCACTTTTTTAATCAGTTTGATATACATTGCATTACATTTGATATATAGATAAATAGCCATGCTCTGGCCTGAATTCACTCTCTTGTCCTCCCATCAAGATTTGTAGAAGCCCCACCCTGGGTAATTAGCTAAAAATAGCGCTTCCTTTATGCATGAAAGGAAACAAAGATTGTAGTTTGGCTCTTATTTTAGTGAAATGGTCCTTGTCACTTTGCTGATATATCTTATTTGCAAAGTGATCTCCAACCTTATGCATGGCTATTCATAAAGTTGCTAATATTCATTTTCAGGTACTTTTAGCTGGGCTATATCCCAGACCTTTGTTATCTACTGTTGTGTGTTTACTACAGGTTTAGACAGACTAGACAAAGGTGGATAAATTAAAATTGTTGAGAAAAGTTGCGAGAAAACCCAACCAACGGAATCGACTAAAGTTCTTGTTTTGTTTGCTTCACTGTGTTATGTGGTTTGAGATAAACACCACAAAGGGTTATCTTTACTACAGTTGCTTATCACCAAATCCAAATTTAGCCTGTTTCACACAGCATGGTAACCTCAAGGTCTCGTGTTGCATGAACCTCCCATAGTTCCTGCTGAACTGGATAACCTCTAAGAGCAAATTTTACCTTTCCAACCACCTAAGACACGTGCCTCTGTCCAAGGTGAGCATCCAGAGGAGTTCTGAATGTGTCGCTCTTGCTAATCAAGCTAAAATTGATCTAAGGCGACCTCCCTCTACTTCATACATAAACAGTGTTTAAAGTGCAGTTTTATTTCGAGGTGAGCTAGTGTAAAAAGATCGATGTTAAATTGTACATGTAGATATGGACTTTGTTCCATTGCAAGTTGCTAGTAAACATCCCGGGTCTCGATATATTTGGCGTGATGGGTTTCTTGTTACCATAATGCCTCAAGACCCAAGGCTAAATAAAACAGGTTTTCTCCTCAATATTGTCTTCTGTCTGTTAAATAATCCTCCCTAAATCTTCCTATGTGGGAGTGGTGTAATCTCTCCTTGCTCAAAGCAGTATGTCCTGTAATTTTTGTGTTTATGGTAGGATGTACCCTTGGAATGCATTCTGTGACTTCTAACTACGCGGCATACAGGGACGGACCGTTAAGAAAAGTGATGGGAGGTGGGGGAAAAAACAAAACAAAGTTCGATCAAGGGAAAATGGCAGGAAAAAAAATCTTGCAAAGAGAAACCCAAAGAAAAAAATTTCATGCAGAAGAAGGGTCCCATTTTGTTATCAAAACAGTCTATTACTCGACCACATTACCAAGTGGTCAAAACGGTGGTGTGCACTGGGAAGCCTTCCACTACAAACCGCTTCCTCCCTTCCCACTGTATATTTTGGAAAAGCTGTTGCACTAACCCTTACATTAATTCAGAAGACAAACCAAGTCCTGTAACAGGCCAGCATCCTGACCTTGCAGAAAGCACAAGTGAAATTGACTGGCCATGTTGTCTGAATGCCAGACAGTCGACTGCCCAAACGATTGCTATATGGCGAACTCTGTCAGAACAAGCGCTCGGTTGCAAAGGATTCATCCAAGACTTAGGCGCAGACATCAACGGCAACAATTGGGAGTCGCTTTCTCTGTACCGTCCCACCAAGCGAAGGAAGATCACCGAATAGAGGCCCAGAGCAAACGCGCCACGCGCAGACAAATATGGCAGGAAGCAGATTAAAAAACAAATTCATGCGAAGGGTTGCAGTTGAAAAAAAATTTTCTTGCACAGTCAACAGGCCAAAAAAAAATTCATGCGAGCCAAATATCCTCCCCGCCCCCCACCCCTAATCACTTTTCTAAGGTCCGTCCCAAGTATGTTGCCCCAAACTGATAGTCCGAATATTTTTTTTTTTTCTAACCCTTTTCGGCACTAGGAATTTTCTCCGTGTAACATACTTTTTTTTCGGCTCACTGAGCGCGCGTGAATTTTTTCGGGTAGTTGTCGTGTGCGTGGATCATTTTTTTGGAGCAGGTATTGCTTGCAGGATGTTTTTTTTAATCACCAGGCCCCCCCCCCCCCCCCCCCCCCCCCCCCCCCCCCCTCCCCCCCTTCCGAACAACAAACCCCCCCCTCAATCTTTTCTCCCCCGACACAAATCTTTTTTTTTTGGTGGGGAAAACAGCCTTCGCGACGAAGGGGGG
>Ga0126339_10002372_pt1 | contig 13441 bp, 4 predicted proteins | sample OrbTmetagenome_2_FD_92532 | JGI IMG/M metagenome (GOLD analysis project Ga0126339, IMG submission 92532) | Coral microbial communities from Petempiche,Puerto Morelos, Mexico - Orbicella T R C metagenome | ecosystem: Host-associated > Invertebrates > Cnidaria > Coral | place: Petempiche,Puerto... | reverse complement strand
CTATCTCCTTATTTGGGCATGCACGTGACAACCTCGATTTCATGTTGTCCTATCTGCGCATGCGCCATTTTGAACAAAGGCGCCATCTTGGATTTACAAATTTAAGAGAATGTATGGGAAAATATTGGTCACGTGGTATCATCCCTGCCTCCTGATTGGTTACTGCCCCAACAGGCGCTATTGACTACTGTCGTCGTCGTGGTTTGCTTAAAGGAGAAGGTGACTCCAAAAAGCTTACTTTTTTGTTTGTATCTATAACAAGTAAACATTGGGTTTTTCCACTCACTGAAGTTTCACCCTCTAAAGTGCCTGCTATCCTAAAGAAATTCGTCTCGAAAGAAGCCCAGACTACTTCGCTATCTTCACTGCTATATTTTCGGGGTTTGGAGCACGTTTGGCTTGAAATGATACAGCTCAAGAGCAGTCATAACCTAGAGTGGTAGTCGAAAGGTCTGTCGGAAGCCATTTGGACAAAATCTCTTGGACGGAATGACGTTACGAAAACGCGGCCCGGCTGCTTAGTATTGTTCAAAATGGCGGGAACTATGTCCAATTCTGGGTTTCTTTGGAGACGAATTTCATTGATAAGGAAATTAAACCTAGAGACTGAAACTTTGGTGAGTGGCCAAACGTATAATAAGTGCGAGGTTTTTAAATGAATGTTGCCATAAAAAACTGAACCGTCTTCTTTTAAACTCCTTATTTCCAGATCTCGGACCTTCGAATAAGACTGAGTTGTTCATAAAACTAAGTACCAGGAGGAATGCAATCTATCATAATCCCGGCATACTGAACAGAAGTACTCGTTCTTCTGGTTTCTTTCTTTTCCGAGGAATTTTTTTTTTAACACACTTTATTTACAATTTTACAATACTTTACTTACTCACATCACCAGCATTAGCACAGTACAAACGTTACTTACAATACTAACATTACTCGCTAATTAAAAATGCTATGCTATCTCCGGGTTTCATATTCTGGACGAGAGACCGTGCTTCAACTTACTCTCATGTCGTGCTCGTCCGGTAGCACCCCACGCGGTTTTATTGAGCTAATAAATCAAAATGTGTTTAAAAACCCAAGAATAAAATTATGATGACACTGATATGTATTATGACCGCGCATCATGACCAGTATTTATATACACTGGTGTAACTTAATTGACTAATTAAACCCAAACTTGAATTTTTCTGTTTGCTATTCGAAAAGCACTACAATACTGTAACGTTCTTTATAACGTGTAAAAAGTTCTTCATTTAGGAAATAGGAAATTTTGTTTTTGTTTCTATCGGGTTATAAAAAAGGTTTTGGGAGAGGGAAAAATGCTGTCGGAACGCTCTCTTCGGAAAACTCCGGTAGGAACGCAAACCGTGGGCTAGTTTTGAGCGAAGGTAAAATCTCTTTGCTCGCGTCATTGTCACGTGAACATTAACAGGACTACTTGGTTCTGTTTCTATAGAGTTACTAGTGATGATACGGCTTTTAGCGAGAGCAATCTTATATACTGTTATTGTTTTTTTGAAGGCTTTTAATTCTACTGAACTAGATTCTGTGCTACATATACACTGTTAAAATTGTTTGCCAGATTATTTTTAAACCTCTATAAAATTACTACGATTTTCTCCGATGCTTTTTTTTTTTTACCTATAGATCATTTCTCCTAAAGTTTGTAAATCGTCTCGTAAATTCGCGTTTTCAAAGTTCTTCCTCTACTCTTTGCAAAGGCACCTATTCTTGGGTACACAGTATCTGACGCTTTGAATCCTGGAAATGATCAATGATCTCTTCCATAGTTGGTCTCGCCATAGGGTCCGTCATAATACAGCGTTTTATGAGGTTTCGCAACACTTGATTCTCTACCAACTTTACTTGCTTCCCCCGCTGTTGAGGATTTGGTAAGTCCCGAATGCACATTTCACAGAGAAGAACGCCAAAACTGTATACATCCATCTGTTGACAAGGGGTTATAATCATCAATAATTTAAAAACAACTGTTAGGTAAAGTAATTGTTAGCGTAGAGTTGGTCACATTTCTATCTTGAGTGGCGAATGTTTTTTGGGATTGCATTTGATTCTCGCACTGTCTCTCTCCACCGAGAAAATGGAATCAGAAATATGTGGGAGAGAGGGATCTGTTTGATGAATGATGGTGTTAATATTTACTGCAGATATATATCTTATTGACCAAGCGCGGGGGCCGTACTGGTAGAATAACGGCCCGAGATCTTGACATTACGGACCGAGCGCAGGGAGGTCCGTACAAAAAGGACCAATGGCGGATATTCTCCCAGTACGGTCTCAAGAAAGCTCGGTTGATAAAGGATTTATTACACTGCTACGAAAATCCCAGTGGAGCAATCTGATTGGTCGATCCTAGCTATTGGCCCTCTGACCCAACTTAGTCGTGTGAGAAATCACAATTATTACACCATGGTATTTTACACTCGTTTTTTGAGACTGAGATTGGACACCAGCTTGTAAAGCCTCAGGCTGCAAATATCAGTTCATTTATCATCTAACCCACCCAACCCATATCAAGCAATAAAATATCGCATGAAGCAGTGAAAAAGTGAACTGTGTCCTACTCTTATCAAGCAATGCTTTGGGTACCTCAACACAAGGTCAACAGCTTAACGTTCTTGCCCAATGGAAGCACGCAATGGGAACCCTTTCCAAATTTCTCGTTGAGCATAGTAACCTGCATTGCTGTCGTTCAAAGGGGGGAGAGAGAGGCATGCAAGTAGAATCCTTGTACTCACCTCTCGCGTTTCACGCTTGATCGACTTCCTTCTTTCTCTCTTTACGTTGAATGCCTGCCACGCAAGCTAAGGATAGTGGGTGGCTGTCTACAGACTAAGATATATCGGGGGCTATACATCTTTCTCGCAGGGGCAAAAATTGAGTGCCTATGCAATAAGAGACATCTCTCTGCTCATACAAGAAAAGAGAAGTAGTAAATCAACTTCACCTTCACTGTTTGATGGTCGTTGCCTGCTTCAGGTGGACTGTAAATCGGTGATCCTGGGTATCTTGTCTTGCCCTTGTGAATAAAATTAGCAGCACCATAATCAGATACTTTGCCTCTCCATGTCGCCATAGCAACACATTAGCACTACTGATGTCCCGATGAATAATGGGAGGCTGACTTTTGTGCAAGTAATTGAGTGCTTGAGCTATATCCAAGGAGATAACAGAAATATCTGTGTGTGAGAGAGGTTGCTTCTCTAACTCTTTTCGTAAAGTTGATTCCATGAGCTCTGTTACAAACAGAGGACTTTCTTCATCATTTGTTGCCCCAATGAACTGCAGCATACAAGGATGACGACATCTTGCAGCAATATTCATTTCCCGTTCAAACAAACCTCTATTATGAGGAGAGAAAATTGAACTGTGCATTTGTTTCACAGCCACTTCGCAGCGTCTAAATATTCCTAATGTAACTTTTGCCCATCCACCATCCCCCAGGAAGTGCTCTGTCATCTGAACTTCATCCCGGTTAATGACCCAATCACACTCCTCGCTTCTCGCTTCCAGTCGTCTTTGAAGATCAGTAACGTGTTGGTCTTTCGCTGTCACTTGTTCTCCCAGATCAATAACGCGTTCGTTGCATTCTCCTACTTGTCGTTGCAAATCAGCTACTTGTCGTTGCAAATCAGCTACTTGTTGGTTGCTGCCTGTCAGTTGGCCCTGCAGATTAGTAACTTGTTGCTTGCTGGTTGTCAGTTTTCCTCGCAAATCAGCTACTTGTTGGTGGCTCGCTGTCCGTTTTTCTTGCAAATCAATAACTTGTTGGCTGCTGGCTGTCAGTTTTCTTTGCAGATCAGCTACTTGTTGGTTGCTGGCTGTCAGTTGGCCCTTCAGATCAATAACGTGTTCGCTGCTCGCTGTCAGTTTTCCTTCCGAATAAGCTACTTGTTGGTTGCTCGCTGTTAGTTTTTCTTGCAAATCAGCTATTTGTTGGTTGCTGGCTGTCAGTTTTTCTTGCAAATCAGCTATTTGTTGGTTGCTGGCTGTCAGTTTTCCTTGCAAATCAGCTACTTGTTGCTTGCTCGCTGTCAGTTTTCCTTGCAAATCAGCTACTTGTTGGTTGCTGGCTGTCAGTTTTCCTTGCAAATCAGCTACTTGTTGCTTGCTCGCTGTCAGTTTTTCTTGCAAATCAGCTACTTGTTGGTCACTGGCTGTCAGTTTTCCTTGCAAATCAGCAACTTGTTGCTTGCTCGTTGTCAGTTTTCCTTGCAAATCAGCTACTTGTTGCTTGCTGGCTGTCAGTTTTCCTTGCAAATCAGCTACTTGTTGATTGCTGGCTGTCAGTTTTCCCTGCAAATTAGTAACTTGTTCATTGCTCGCTGTCACTTGTTCTCCCAGACCAGTAACGTGTTCCTTGCATGCTCCCAGTTGTCCTTGCAAATCAGCTACTTGTTGGTTGCTGGCTGTCAGTTTTCCTTGCAAATCAGTTCCTTGTTCCTTGCTCACTGTCAGTTGCCCCTGCAGACTAGTAACGTGTTTCTTGCTTGCTGACAGTTGTTCTTTCAGACAAGTAACGTGGTCGTCCCTGTCTGCCAGTTCTCCTTGCAGCTCAATAACGCTTACGTTTGCCGCTTCAAGGTCACTTTTCAGGTGACTAACTTGGTCCTCTCTCTCTGCCAGATTTCTTTGCAGATCAGTAACGCGCTGGTTTATCGTTGCCAGTTTTCCTTTCAGATGAGTAACTTCATTTTTGCTAATTACCTGTTGTTGTTCTTTCTCTTGTAATTTGTTTGTGAGTTGCTCATTCAGGTCTTTTGATTTTTTGTTGGTTTCTTTTAATTCTTCTTTTTCTTGCTGTAACTTAGTAACTAACTCTTGCATCTCTTGTTTTTCACGACTTTCAAGATGTTTAAGACGCCCTTCTAATTTTGCTTTGTCCTTTTCTAGGTTACTAATTTGCTGTTGTTTGTTTTGCTCTGAATCCCTTAGGTCATTAATGCTAAGTTCTTGTGCAACTAACTCGCTTTCTTTTTTGTTTATCGTGCTATCTTTATCGATTAACTCTTTTTCCAGGTCATTAATTTGTTGCCCCAAGTCAGCAATTTGTTGCTCCAGCTGCGCTGTCCTCTCTTCGATCTGTTGTCTTTGGTTGTTAGTCAATATCTGACCCATACTCTTTGCACTATTTGGCGTAAACTGCTCACTTGTCTTATTTGCGTTATTTTTTTCCAAACACTCCTACTACAGTGCTCCTCCGATTTCGCCTTCTTTTTCTTCTTCTTCTTCTTCTTCTTCTCCTTCTTCTTCTTCTTCTTTTTCTTCCTCTTTTGCTTCTTCTTCTTCTTCTTCTTCTTCTTCTTCTTCCTCTTTTGCTTCTTCTTCTTCTTCTTCTTTTCTTCTGCGTCTGCTTCTGTTTCTGCTTCTGTTTCCTCTTCTTCTTCTCTTCTTCTTCTTCTTCTTCTGCTTCTGCTTCTACTGCTGCTTCTTCTTCTTCTTCTGCTTCTGCTTCTACTGCTGCTTCTTCTTCTTCTTCTGCTTCTCCTTCTACTTCTGTTTAGGCTTCTTCTTCTTTTCTTCTTCTTCTTCTTCTTCTTCTGCTTCTCCTTCTGCTTCTGTTTAGGCTTCTTCTTCTTTTCTTCTTCTTCTTCTTCTTCTTCTTCTTCTTCTTCTTCTTCTACTACTACTACCTCTTCTTCTTCTTCTTCTTCTTGTAATTATGTAGGTGTTAAAGCTTTGACCAGGGTAATGGATTCTTTTACTGAGCTAAATCCTGTCATGGTGAAAACAAATAAGAATCCACTCATGTGGGTACATATATGTGGCTTCTAGCCATGTGGTGTCAAGCCTCGAGATCTGATTCCTCAGTTTAGAAAGACTAAGATCATTCCCAGTGTTTTATTTCCATCGAAAATAACTTATTGTTGTTATTAAAACGATACTTATTGTTCGCAATTTTCGCGATACCAAAAAAAATGCAAAAAAACTGAAAGGACTCTAAAAGAAAGTTACATAGCATTGGTCCGCGTGCTAGAAATGCTTTTTTTTTTCTTACAAGGATCATTTTAAACCGTCTCTTCGTGTTGATGCTCTCGAGCTCTTCCTCCTAATTGTACAGCAGCAAAAATGTATGTCGTAAATGGTAACCTTTGTAGTATAACGTTGTGGTTTTGTTTTGTTTGAGTTCTGCTCGATGTTATTGTAAACTAGCCTGAGACAATCACAGTTAGGACAGAGTGCAATGTATAGCTCTGACACAGTAGTCACAACACAGTTCCTCACCCCTGCCCTTCACCTCCGGTTTGTACCAAAATTTAAGAAGTCGGGACGGGCGGGAAAATTCTCAAATTCTCAGAGGATCCGAACGCTCACCAAGGATATTCCGTAATTTTTGGTTCCAGACCTCGCACTAGCAGACCGCGTATTAAAAATTCAAAATAGCTGCCACAAAACACAAAGATAGGTTGAGCCTTAACGGATGTGAGGGCTCCCTATGTAAGACATAATCTTAGCAGTATGTATGTTTAAAATGTGTATAATTTCATTCAAGGGCGAAAAATATTACTTGCAATTACCATTTACCAATTACCAATTTTAAAGTGCATTGTCTCGAAGAGATAGTTCTATAGCCAAATATCAGCAACACAATGACTCCCTTTGTGAAAAGTTTACAGTGAAAACAGCTAAATTCCATTGGCTTTCATTGGCTTTTCTATTTAATTCGATTACACTTGTTGACTTTTCAACCAACAACAAATTATTCCGTCTATACGTAGCCAAAGTTCAAATTATCTGAAATCGATAGGAGACAGCTCTCTAGCCATAAAACTGCAACCCAATAACTCTTTGTTTACTGAAAAGTCTTAACCGAGCGATAAATAGATCATGTCTATAGCTAATTCGCATCACTTCCAAATTTTATCAGCGCAGCTTCGTTGACATTAAGTGTCTAGGCGATTGGAAACGCTTCGAACAGTACATCGTACTTTAGGAAAACTTGCAAATCTTTGCGGCTATCCTGACCACGAAAAGACCAGGCTCTTTTTGCCTATATGTGCAAGAGAGCTTTACTGCATAAAACATCAAATGCTGTGAATTTTTATCAAGAAGTCGGCAGAGTGGGAGCATGGTTCTGATTACCGAAACGAAAAATAAACCACGAGCGATGCAAGAACCGCGCTCAACCCATGGTGACGCGGTTAATAATATGTTGAAGTAACGGCAAACGTGACAATTTTACATTTTACTCCAACGTGGAATTCACGATGCATGAGGTCTAAGAATAATTTGTGTCATGACAGATGTCGAATTATGTTTACAAAAATGACTGCGAAATAGGTGGTCTAAAAATGACGCAATTGACCAAGTTGCCCATCATAGTTCGTCTAGTGCGCTTAATTTTCACGGGCCAAAGTAACCATTTAGATACGGTATGCCCATAGCATAGATCTTTTTTCAGAACCTCTAATTCTTGGCTTGCACTGCCACCCAATGAAAAAATAATTCAAAACCTATCCAGTGGATAAAGTCAAGAAATTGTAATGTTATAGGAGAATGATAAAGAAGACCCTTCTCCAAGTTTTAAGTCTGTGCGTTTTCTCAAACTTCAGATATTCGTCGAAATATTTTGCACAAATTTACAGAGCCCAGTATGGAGCCGCCATTTTGGTGTACCTCCGTTATACATCAACATGGCGGCCGGAGAATAATGTAAACATCTGGAACGTACTTTAGCTTTCTAGGCAACTGATTATAGGTACTGAACAAACAAGCACTTACATAAGCACTTTTCCTGATATTTTAGCTTCTGAATAGGCTAAAAATCTCGAGATAAGTATATAGTTTTCGACAAAGGCGTCCGTGGCTTTATGTCACTTTACATTATTATTTCCTTCCTGGGATTTCGGAAACCGGAAGTAATCTAAAAATAACTTGAGAGGGATTACTGCATACATGGAGAATTAACTCTTTTACTGTTCATTCTCTCTTGAAAGAGCTTGGTACGGAGGTTTGCAAGTGTACAACGACGGCGACTCCAAAAAAACAAGGTTTGCTCTTCTTTCACCCTTCAAGTCAGAATATTTAGAAACAAAACACCAGCGTGTTCAAACTGATCCGAGATGGTCCTCCTTATTTTGAATATTTCCCTGATTTTTATGGGCTTATGCATTTTGCATGCATAAGCTCAACAAGCTATCAAAATCTTGTGGGTTTGAGGACGTGATGTCACGTGACAGGGCTTTGGGAGCATGAGTGGTCTGAGAGGTAGACTGGGTACTAATATTTCGCGTGATTATTTGCTAGTAAAGGCGGGCCATTGCTGCATAATTTGTAGTACATAGTCGTTGCTAGAGCTAGTCATATTGCGTTGTCAGCAAATTAAAGACTATTTGGTCTGCAACAAAGGTGGTTGTATAATTCGATCTATCGGTAGCTTTGAAAGCGGCTTTTAACCGAAACTTTACCAATAATAATGTGCGAGGGTTTCACTCGAGATTTTTTTCTTCCTCGAAGAATTATTTCAAATTTCCATAATGTCTCATTTTTTATATAATTACTTTACGTTTGTTGCTTGAACACAATTTTATTTTCCTTTATAATAGCGAACCATCCTTTACTAGCTTGGAGAAGAGGAGAAGAAGAAATAGAAGACGAAGAAGAAGAAGAAGAAGAAGAAGAAAAAGAACAAAAACAGGACGAACAAGAACAAGAACAAGAAGAACAAGAACAAGAAGAACAAGAAGAACAAGAAGAACAAGAAGAACAAGAACAAGAACAAGTACAAGAACAAGAACAAGAACAAGAACAAGAACAAGAACAAGAACAAGAACAAGAACAAGAACAAGAACAAGAACAAGAACAAGAAGAACAAGAAGAAGAACAGGAAAAACAAGAACAAGAAGAACAAGAAGAACAAGAAGAACAAGAAGAACAAGAACAAGAACAAGAACAAGAACAAGAACAAGAACAAGAACAAGAACAAGAACAAGAACAAGAACAACAAAAAGAACCGCGTACACCAGGATTCGAACCGCCGACCCTTCCATCCGACTTCCGATTTCTTGACTGAGTCCTTTTCCCTGCGCCACCCTGTAATAGTAATTTCGAGTGATCCTTTGCCGGGTCCTTCGATGGCAGCCATTTCCAGCGTTCTTCAGCTTTTATTAGACGTATTGTTACATATGATGTTGTTTGCACCTTATTTTGTGTTGAGTAATTCTTGTACAGCTTACAGTTGCGAGTTTAGTTGTAGTTTTCAAGGTAAGTTATTTCCGATTCCTCAATCATTCCTGCTGCAGTCATTATTTTTTTTCCCTTTCATTTAACACAAACAAACGCTGCCTTTCGGTAAACGTTTAAGAAACGAAATAAATAAGTAAAAAAGAAAAGGAAAAGCACCGGTCTCACTAGGAGTTGAACTCATGGTCTCCCGCTCACAAGGCAGATATCTCCTGCACTGCGCTTTACTAACAACTCTATTAATTGTGGAGAAAATATTGAATAAATCGATTTGTACGCAAGCGCTGGGTAGCTAAAACAGCAGGCTCAAGCACGTTCCTAGCACGAACCCCATTTATTATTGTACGTTTGTCTTTCTAGTAATTGCCTACTCTAAGACTGCAATACTTCAACCCAATGAATAAAACTAGCCATAAGCCCACAAGTACGCACTGCGAACCTATTTTTATCATTTGCCAAAAACTTTACAGATTGCAGACCTCTTAATAAGCGGAGACTGTACGAAGGGTACTGAACTTAATCTGAGGGGATAAGAGATATCACTTCTATTACGAGAAACTCTCGCGAAAAACTTTTATTGAAGGCTGGAATTTCTCAGTGTAAACAAGGAGAAATTGCGAAGTTTTTAAGAGATCGAGGGAACGCGTGTTCCCCCTGGGAGGACCTTCTTTACTCACATCGGACCGCGTTTTCATACATTACTTGTATTAATTTTCACTTTAGATAAAGCTGAAACGTGCACTTCAGCGGGTCAATTTATAATTCAAGACGAATTAAAAAAACCTGACGCTTTTTTTGTTACTTCTAACCTCTTATCTAACGCAAGGTCAGACATCGAATAACGGTTAAACAGATATTCCGCAAGATTCTATGGCGAGTAAATTTGAAGTTCTAGCTCCTGCGATTATTACGACACGTTCAGTAAACTGAAAACACCAAGCGAAGGATCAGTACATAAAGTATCTCACAAAATGTGGCCGCGTAGGAGTTGAACGGATCAAATGATTCAATTAAAAACTACGAATTGTTTAGAATTCGAACATAGACGACTTCTCAAAAGAAACAGCTTTGCCTAGAAAATCGCTCGGTAAAGCGAGCTTACTAAAACGTGCTATGAATTACTTCAATTGATAAAACTTCAAATTTATTTTCATGTGTATGCTGTGAGATCGACCGTTTAAGGCTGGAACAAACGCTAGATACACGTAAAGCCCAAACAGTTGAAATTTGAGAGATCAGCGTCGTCTCTTTATTGCGCGTTGTTCATAGAAACGTTCATAGCGTTCAAATTAAAGAAGTAGGTAGTCGTGGCAAATTTATTTCTCTATCTTATCAACCATTTCTTTAAACTGTCCATTTTATTAGTCAAGTCATTGCCGACGTTGTTTTGCTAACAGGAACAAGACTGAGTTGGCTGCTTACTGTTCATCAGTTTCTGTTTCAAGTGACACATGCGTATTGTCATTTTAATAGCTGCTGCGACCATGCTACTCACCTTTCTTTCCCTTTGATAATGCTATTCCCGAAAGTTAATGACTGATATGCGGAAACTGTTCTACTTCTCCGTCAGAAAGTTGCGTTTTCTTCTACTTTGGCCAATTTACACCACAGTCGAATCGCACTTCTTCCGTGTCTTAGTCGAGACAACCGAGAGCCCTTGTTTGTGATACCACGATGAAGAACATGTGACATTCTCAAGACATCAGTGCAACCTACTCTCGTTCCCAGAGACGCCTGTCTCTTTTAGCCGTTGGGCGCTTGGCACGAGGAAAAGGTGACTCTGGATTTGACTAGATTCTTAGATTTTCACTATCAACACTGATTTCCTTTACGATAGAATTCAATGGTTAATTTCTAATTCAAATCTTTCGATCACAGTGCCTACAGAACTTTTAATATCTGTGCTTTACTCAAAGAGTATTTAAATCAGAAGTACTGAAATACTGACCGGAGGTAAAGCCAGTTTTTAACTCCATCAACGTCTTTTAAAGGTGCTTTGATCGAGCAGGTTTAGTTGGATATAACCAGTGATAATCCGATGGTTTAAAACGTCGGAAAACTCCTTCCTTATACCAGAAATGATTTCAAGCAATGCACAATTCTTTGCACAAGCCGATTTCCATCTTTCAATCAAGCGCGCCTATCAAATAGTTTTGGACCGAGGTTGATCTAGGTCAACAAAATTCAATTCATTCAATACAGATTACGGGAATATTCGTTCAAAATAAACGAGCCATTTTTTTATCCTTTCATCTTTTGATTTAGTTTAAGTTCAATTCTTCCCTTTCCTAATTTCTTAAACAAGCAGCAGCCAGGTTAAAGCTTTCCTACTTTAGCTGCTGCGCACTCATTCGGCATACTTACTTTTTTATGTTATACTTTTATCTGTATTTATTGTGTTGAAATTTTCGTTTTGTCTACATATTTATTTTTCCATAGACAGTTTACGATTGAATGAAGTGTCTAAAGTCTGGAGGAACAGGTTTTAGCAGTTTGTTTTTTTTTTGTTTTATAATTCCCCTACATTATACGTATACTAGGCTTCAGGCCCATCGAGAACGGCAACATTAGACCACATTACATACAAACAACTCAGTCATAAAGGCTTACACTAAGAGCATTTCCCCCGAGAACTCGTGGCTCAGGACCAGTCATTATAAGTTTTTATAAACACAGATCTTTTGATATGTACCGTCCCCGGATCTTCTCACTCTTCAGAGAAAAGACCTAATATAAATACCGTAGAATCTCTTCTGTGATTCACATTAATTTAACAATTAATATTAGATTATGAGCTCGAGATCGAGTGAGAGTTGACGAGGGCGCGGTTGAAGTCAATTATCACACATAGAAATCGAAAGCGAATAATCTAATTGTTTTAGTATAAATCTACTGGTCGTTCAAAACTTCATCTAAATCCTCTCCACAGACACTTCAAAAACGCAACGAAGTGGCCGTCATTTTGTTAACAACGGCACACTGCTGGGCTACTCCCAAGCTATCTACAACAGAATAGATAGTGAAGAGCGTAGCCAATCGAGAACGGCATTCGAGATAAAACGCTAGTAGACTTATAGTAAACACTGATGTAACTTTGTTGACTTGCTGAACACAAGCGTGTTCCTTATTACTGTTATAAGGAACACAATACTGGAATTTCAGTTTTTAAAAACTTTTAAAAAGCTTTTCCTTTAAGAAATCGAAAAGCTTTTCCACATTTCTTTAAACAAGTTATAGAAAAACAAGTACAAACTTTTTGAGAACCATGCAGACATACTGTGGCGACACGTACACGGGCAAGTCTTTCCACAACTTGTTCGAGTTAAATTGCGAAGAAAACGGAAAAGAGAGGAAAATCACTCATTTGCTACGATTATCAAAATGTAAATTCTCTTTGCTCGTGTTTATTATTACTTCAAGGCTAACATCATTAAGAAAGTTACACTGAGAGATACAGCTCTCACTACGTGCAACTATCGAATGTTTTCTGAAGGCTTTTAACCTTTCTGATCTAGAGTCTACAAATTATTTGTCAGATTTTTAAACCGCTATGAAATTATTCTGTTGGTCTCTGATGTTCTTTTACATATAGATCATTCCTCGTCAATTTTGATAAATGTCTCGTTAGTTCGGCTTCTTAAAGTCCTCTGTCTTTTAGACAGTGTCTGACACAATGAGATAATGTCACAATGAACCCAAAAGACAAATCATCTCTTCCATAGTTGGTCTCGCCTCAGGCTCCCTCTGAATACAGCACTGTACAAGCTCTCGAAACACGTCATTCTTTACCAAGGCTACTTGCTTCTCCCGCTGTTTGGGATCTGGTAAGTCCCGGATGCACATTTCACAGAGGAGAACACCAAAACTATACACATCCATCTGTTGATAAGGGATTATAATCAACAATAATTAATAAACAATTATTAGGTGAAGGTCACCTAATCGTTTGCGTAGTGTTGATCACAGCTCTATCTTTAGTGGCCAATGCCCTTTGGGAAGACACTTGACTCTCACACTGTCTGTCTCCACCCAGAAAAAAACTGCCTCTTATAAGCCCTGGACTTACACGACTTCGTAACGTGGTTTTGGATGCGCTAAACGGGTTGGGCTAATATCGGGGACGGGGGGGGGGGGGGGCCCCATAAGGGATTTAAAAGCCCCTTTTAAAAATGAGGAACACGGTGTTTGATGAAAAAAATTTCCCAAAAACCTTTTTTTTAAAAATACATGTAATATT
>Ga0126339_10002371_pt1 | contig 13442 bp, 4 predicted proteins | sample OrbTmetagenome_2_FD_92532 | JGI IMG/M metagenome (GOLD analysis project Ga0126339, IMG submission 92532) | Coral microbial communities from Petempiche,Puerto Morelos, Mexico - Orbicella T R C metagenome | ecosystem: Host-associated > Invertebrates > Cnidaria > Coral | place: Petempiche,Puerto... | reverse complement strand
GCCTTTTAAGCGAGTTATCGCTTTTTGGTTTTCCTCTACTAAGAAAGGGTAAAGGCTACACACTCGATTCTGGACTGACCTCCGCTCCTCGCATTGTGAGCTTGGGCCGCCTGTGCCTTTCTAAGAGATATGAAAATAACCTTTTTTTTTTTTTTAGGAAAGCGTTTCAAAGAATAATAATAGTTATCTAGGTCTAGGGGGATTTACCTTACCCAGTTACTTGCAGACAAAGCTTTGACATTGCATTTAAGCTTCAATACATGTTAAGAATTTCATTAATTATGGTCACTATTATGATAAAGTTGCATTGATAATGCTAAACTTAATGACAATGTTTACTCTGAATTATTTTCCGATTTTCTAAAAAGCTGCATGAGTTAAATAAGAAAAGCCGTTTCCTTTTAATTCGCTCAAGCGCTGCTTACTTTTACGTTTGTGGGCCGTACCATTGTATCTACTTGCATATATCCTTTAAAACTTTGACACTGCATTAAAATTGTAATGAATTTTGAGAATTTCATTCGTTATGGTCCCTATCATAATTACGTTGCAATGATAATGCTAAGCTGAATGATAATTTTACCCTGAATTATCCTCAGAATATACTAGAAACTATAAGATACTCTGGATCTGTGATCACAGGTAGCGTTGTGAGGTTGTATCGATCTCTTTGTCAGTGCTTTTCTTCCGGGAAATTTAGAGCGGGCTAGAACAGCTTTATGAGTTTGAACTCGCTAGTAGAGTAAATTAATTTGCGGATGGCATAGAACTTCGACAGCGAATACTTTGAAACTGTCTCTGGTATTTTACTTGAAAAAATATTATACTTCCTCCATTATGTTTCATGAGGTCTGGAACAAAAGTCTGGCCTAATTCGAATACGACAAAGATTCTTCTCAGATACCACTCGCTGGAATATCAAATTAGATTGAAGATTTCGCTTTCTGACTATGCCCACCAGCCGGGGCAATTGACACATTCAATTTTCCAGCCAAGCTTGAATACGTGCGTCAAAACATTTGCCTCTCCCACCCACCCAAGGAGTAAGAAAAGGTGGACTGGTCGTACAACCGGTTTACATTGCCGATGAAATCAAGAATGATTCGCTGGTAAAAATAATGATCATCTAATCCTTCTCTGTGTGTACTGTTTCGCTCTCCACAATGACAGCCATTAGTGTGGATCGATTGGCTCTTCATTATCACATGCGATATCCCGATTTGATTAGTACACATCGCGCTATGTATATATCAGTGACCCTTTAGCTCATCAGCATTGTCGTATCCCTCATTTTGGAATATGAATGCTCATTGTTTTGCTGCTGGCGCTACCATTGGCATTTGTTTCTACTGGCTGTTACATCAGAATCTATCGGATTGTTCGTCATTATCAGTTTCAGATTCACGCTCAACAACAGGCTGTGGACAGATTAAAAAAGTTCCATAACCACTTTTATATTCTACATCGTGATGCTACTGTGTTATACAGTACACCGTTGTTTATTTCCACGATAATTCTATGTATTTCCCAAATTCACTTGACGAAGGCTTGGAGATTAGTTCATACAGTTAAATTTATGAACTCGGCAGTTACTGAATCCATTTTTGTACTGCTGGCGTCTTCGCGATCTTCGAGCAGCAGTTGGAAAGACAGCGATGCAAATTTCCTGTAACCAAACTGATGAAGCTTAACGTCATCTTAGGGATTTGGAGTTTAAACTTAAAAACTTGCCAGCGAAAAGTAAATTATGTCTAGAACAGGTTCTTTTTGTCTTGTTACTTTTCAAGTGAATAGCCTTATCCATTTCTCTTAATACCGTCGCTGTACCAATGGCCTGTTCCTAGTTCTCTGTTAGTGGAGAGGACTGAAAAAACAGGTGGACGAAAATATGAAAGTGCACTATGAGCAAACTTGTGATTACCAAAGGTGAATGAAATTATGTAATGATTTTGTCTTTGATCTGCCTACTTTGAGTATGAGTAGTAGTTGTCCCCAAAAGTGCCAAAGAAACATTTAGATAAGCATGCTTGACAATTTAAATGAACATGTCAATGCATAGGCTTAAGGCCAAGGAACTCGATTCCGTAGGTAAATTGAACAGCCTAGTCATGGTCAAAAACTAGCCTGCGTTTACATGCAATCTTACCAGTCCTGCCATCCTAAAATGAACTTTCCTGAGGGTACGTGATGCATCAAGCAATTCCAGCAGTGCTCATCCCAGCCCCTGCAGGCAATACTGTAGCCAGGCATGATTCTGGAGGTGCGGTAAGACAGCTTCGAATGGCAGTTGTAAAGACAGCAAAGCAGATACTGTGGAAAAGATAGGGGAAGACTAATTATAATTAAGGCTGAAGATAAGATTTAGAAATTATACCATGTAAATGATACGCGAAAACCCCAGTTTCTTTATCAGTGACTGGATCTCTGTCCCAAGATTCTCGAGAAAACGTTTGTGATGCAAGCCGCCATTTGCTATCATAGACGTAAAGATGTCATTAAGTATCATCGCAGGTGAAGATGTCAGAAAAAAGGAAAGTCTGAAACGAGACAAGAAATAAGAATATAGTACGCTGCGAAAAAACTGTTCTGGATCGATGTTTTCGGACCAAAAGTTAAAGCAAGCGAGGCGATGCAAATAATTTTGTCTTAAACCTTATTAAATTCCACACATGGAAAGTTATTTTCATTTAGATCACGCAAGGAGGACTTGCGTTACAGCGTATCCAAATTTGCGGACTGAATCACGAAAGTCTGAAAAGTACGGAAAATTGCGCGACTTCTGAACAAAAAAATACAGTTATGGTTGACATCCACATCATAGTGTTGAACTAGTTTGTCGTGCGAAACACATCGTTACGTGTTTGTGGATTTTTTGTCATGAATTCGACGAGATGGCATAATAATGACACTATAATCCTGTGATACATCAGCGGTTTAGAGAATCTACGATTCAGGTTCTGATGCTTTCACTAAAGGGCCACAAGGCAAACCAAATTAAACATTTCAAGTTATTATGCAAGAAATTGCGAGAAAATGGCAAGCTCCTAGTAGGTGAGCCCAGAAACAAGTCCGGAAACGTTTCTAAAGGCACAAAATGAGCAGTGTCTGAGATTCTTGGTCAACAACGTTATAACACAGCAGTATTTCGTGCAATTGTGAATTGTACGAAGCGCCAGCTAAAGGCAGCCATCTTTAAAACAGGCAAAGACCAATCTAAAGGCGAGAACAATTTAAAGACTTCAAAGAAGATCAGTTTTTGAAGACAGTATCGTATATGTCTTTCTTATGAGTTCTTGTCAAAATCTTGACAAATAAATCCACCAGCACGTAAAGAGTTTCTTCGCAAAACAACACTCCAAACATGACTCTTTGTTCTAACAAATCCCATGATTTTGCACACTTTTTTGATTCAATTACCAAATTTGGACAAGTTGTAACGCAAGCCTTTCTTGCGCGATCCATATATAAACATAAGTCTCCATGTGTGTAATATAGAAAAGTTTAAAATAATTACAAAATTATTTAAGTCACTTTGTTTATTTTAATTTTTAGTTGTAAAATGTCGATCGAGAACAGTTTTGTCCAACGCACTAAGACGTAGAATGGGTGAAACTTTTAAGGGTTAGAGCAATTTGTTGTCTGCATGGCATGTTTCGTGTTTAATTTAAACACCTGTCGAGGGACTCACATTCTGATGTCAACAAATATTTACTTTATGAAGTATTTATCTTTTTTGGCAGGTTATAAATGCAGTTCAGGGATTGGGCCCTCTGAGAGCTTCTGTATTTCCCTTTTTATGCAGGGAAAGAATAGAGACCGTTTTCCCCGACTAAATGTAGTGGCGCCACCTTTGGGATTTTAAGGTTATTATATAAACAACAGAAGGAAATATAAATTAAATACCGCTATTTATGCAGCACTATAATAGGGCAAAAATTGGCCTTTTTCGAAGTCGCAAATGACAAGGCTGGCTGTAGAATGGATCACAAGTTTCTCCTCCGTCTCTTTTTTCCGTGTGCGCAAAATATTAATTTTTGTCAATACCGATTATCGTAAATTACAATTGGAGATCTGGTCAAGACTGGTAGAGAGCACGTTAATTAAACATAGAACATAACCCTGGTTTCATTTATTAGTATGTATTTTTACCCGAAAGGGATTTCGTCGCAGCTTGCAACAATATTACCATATTTAATAAATCACCAAAAGTCAAAGTCCTGTTTTCTTTTGGTTGGGTGCATAATTGATACTGCATGCATGATCTGTTTTAATTAATAAAATTTCTCGCGTTCAAAATGTTATCACTGCTGACACAGTTTAGTGTACAATGTTGTCATATCATCATGGACTCGGCTACATGAAATGCCAGGGATAAACGAAACCCATGGAAAATGTATGGCGTTGATTAATTACGAAAACCTCTTTGGGCACTACGAACAACAACCAATTAACAAGCCAATACGACAGACACCTGGCTCATTTAATGCTAATTAAAACTTAAACCTAGCTAGTTAAGAGTAACCGTTTCTCGTGAAGTTGCGGAGATCAGCCATTCGAGAAAACAGTTCGAGACCTCCTGTTGCAGTTTCAAAACGTAAGACAAAATGGTTTAGGATGACAAACGAATCAGAAATTGATCATTCGAGCAGTACTAGTGACAGTTCTCGTCCTGAAACTGTTGTCATCATAAACTGTGCCCTGAATGTGCCATTGATGCTCATAGCCATTATCGGAAACACGTTGGTCTTGTCGTCCATATTGAAAACTCCTTCGCTTCGTTCACCATCAACAGTGTTCTTAAATAGTCTGGCTGTATCGGACCTTCTTGTTGGACTGGTCGTACAACCGGTTTATATCGCGAATGAACTCACGAATGACTCACTGTACACGTTAAGGAACACTACAGCTTTTTCTGCTTGTGCTGTATCGCTCTTTACCATCACTGCAATAAGTGTGGATCGGGTCTTGGCAATTCATTATCACATGCGATATACGGATTTAATGACTCCAAACCGCGTTGTGTTGACATGCGTGAGTCTTTGGTTCTTGAGCTTCCTCTTATCATTTTTAACCTTTTGGAAAATGAATGCTTACTATTTTGCTGCGGCTGTCAGCATTGTCATTTGTGTATTTCTTTCAACATTTTGCTACGTTCGTATTTACACGATAGCTCGTCGCCATCTGATTCAGATTCAAGTTCAACAGCAGGCTGTGGAAAGTTCCAATGCTGAAAATAACCAAACCCTGCAGCTCTCAACAAAAAGCGCCAAAAACACTTTTATATATTTCATCGTGATGCTTCTGTGTTATACACCGTTGTTTATTTCCCTGATTATGTTGGGCATTTCCCACATTCAACTAACAAGTGCATGGATCTTAGCAGAAACTGTAACATTTATGAATTCATCGATTAATCCATTTCTATATTGCTGGCGGCTTCCCGAACTCCGAGCAGCAGTGGTAAAGACAACAAAGCAGATGTTAGGTATGTAAATGGAGGAAACCTAACACAACCTATTTTCACTGTAACATAACCTATTTTCAACGCAAAGCAGGAACTTGACGGATTTTAAGTTTTATTAATGTGAATGAATACGAATATGATCACCATTATCATTGTACATATTTATGTTTTTCTAAACTTTTAGCTAGATACACGACCCCAAAAGCAAATCTATTGCTTTAGACCAAATTGTGTTTAAATAAAGGATTGTTGTTTTTATTGTTCAAAATCCTTTTCGTAACAACAAATGTCAATATAACCAATCGTCAACAAATTTTACCTTTGTAACTTCATGTCCTTGGACGCAAATCTCATTTTTTGTCCATTCCCCGTTCTTTGTACTAAGACAGACCACTGAGAAATTGAAATTTCCAGGACATGTTTTTTAAAATATTTTATTTTAGTTATCGAGGGTTACTATTAAAAAGTCCTGTTTCCGTCTGATTCCCATTAATATAGCGAAGCCAAAATCAGCAATTTTGCGTTTACATATTGACACTATCATATCACCGTATCAAAACTGAGCTGTTCGTAATCGTGTACAGGACAGATTAAAAATTCTGCCTCAGAATTCAGAGAAATTAACATAAGTCTCATGCTAAGCAAAGTTCTATATCCCCGTTTTTTCACGAGAGATGTTTACCTAGGTTTATTTTAACTTAACGGAACGAAATTTTTTAATCGTGTAAACGCAGTAGTAAACCTCGGTAAACGTCGCCAAAACGAAAGTAAGTAAATGGAGGGCTATGGACAGTTAAACTCCTCATCAGGCATGCATGGTTTAGGCTAGGAACATTTCCCCTGTCGATTTCACTGATAGACAAGGTCTTCTTCAGTTAGTCTGACGGTAACCGAAGAAATGTAGAACGTGTCGCGACACGTTGTGGGAAAATGTTCACGCGTTCAAAGAGTTGTAAAGGAGAGTAAAAATAGCCGAAGGTGTATTTAAGTAGGTTTCATTTCAACAAGCGAAAAGGGCAAAATTTGCTAATGTTAAAGCAAAGAAATCCCGGACTGCCGTTTTCCTTTCATTGTCAAGTGCCGCTGCGCTTTTCCTTCCCATTAGCAGTTCCCTAGCTCAGCAGCAGTGCAAATACAGGCGCCAGAAAAACCATTAGACGCAATAAAATTATCATAAACTGACAATAAAATTATCAGTGGCAGGGGAGGGGCCCGGGAGGGCCACTCCCCCCCCCCCCCCCCCCCCCCCCCCCGGGGCCCCGGGGGGGGGGGGGGGGGGGGGGGGGGGAGTGGCCCTCCCGGGCCCCTCCCCTGCCACTGATAATTTTATTGTCAGTTTATGATAATTTTATTGCGTCTAATGGTTTTTCTGGCGCCTGTATTTGCACTGCTGCTGAGCTAGGGAACTGCTAATGGGAAGGAAAAGCGCAGCGGCACTTGACAATGAAAGGAAAACGGCAGTCCGGGATTTCTTTGCTTTAACATTAGCAAATTTTGCCCTTTTCGCTTGTTGAAATGAAACCTACTTAAATACACCTTCGGCTATTTTTACTCTCCTTTACAACTCTTTGAACGCGTGAACATTTTCCCACAACGTGTCGCGACACGTTCTACATTTCTTCGGTTACCGTCAGACTAACTGAAGAAGACCTTGTCTATCAGTGAAATCGACAGGGGAAATGTTCCTAGCCTAAACCATGCATGCCTGATGAGGAGTTTAACTGTCCATAGCCCTCCATTTACTTACTTTCGTTTTGGCGACGTTTACCGAGGTTTACTACTGCGTTTACACGATTAAAAAATTTCGTTCCGTTAAGTTAAAATAAACCTAGGTAAACATCTCTCGTGAAAAAACGGGGATATAGAACTTTGCTTAGCATGAGACTTATGTTAATTTCTCTGAATTCTGAGGCAGAATTTTTAATCTGTCCTGTACACGATTACGAACAGCTCAGTTTTGATACGGTGATATGATAGTGTCAATATGTAAACGCAAAATTGCTGATTTTGGCTTCGCTATATTAATGGGAATCAGACGGAAACAGGACTTTTTAATAGTAACCCTCGATAACTAAAATAAAATATTTTAAAAAACATGTCCTGGAAATTTCAATTTCTCAGTGGTCTGTCTTAGTACAAAGAACGGGGAATGGACAAAAAATGAGATTTGCGTCCAAGGACATGAAGTTACAAAGGTAAAATTTGTTGACGATTGGTTATATTGACATTTGTTGTTACGAAAAGGATTTTGAACAATAAAAACAACAATCCTTTATTTAAACACAATTTGGTCTAAAGCAATAGATTTGCTTTTGGGGTCGTGTATCTAGCTAAAAGTTTAGAAAAACATAAATATGTACAATGATAATGGTGATCATATTCGTATTCATTCACATTAATAAAACTTAAAATCCGTCAAGTTCCTGCTTTGCGTTGAAAATAGGTTATGTTACAGTGAAAATAGGTTGTGTTAGGTTTCCTCCATTTACATACCTAACATCTGCTTTGTTGTCTTTACCACTGCTGCTCGGAGTTCGGGAAGCCGCCAGCAATATAGAAATGGATTAATCGATGAATTCATAAATGTTACAGTTTCTGCTAAGATCCATGCACTTGTTAGTTGAATGTGGGAAATGCCCAACATAATCAGGGAAATAAACAACGGTGTATAACACAGAAGCATCACGATGAAATATATAAAAGTGTTTTTGGCGCTTTTTGTTGAGAGCTGCAGGGTTTGGTTATTTTCAGCATTGGAACTTTCCACAGCCTGCTGTTGAACTTGAATCTGAATCAGATGGCGACGAGCTATCGTGTAAATACGAACGTAGCAAAATGTTGAAAGAAATACACAAATGACAATGCTGACAGCCGCAGCAAAATAGTAAGCATTCATTTTCCAAAAGGTTAAAAATGATAAGAGGAAGCTCAAGAACCAAAGACTCACGCATGTCAACACAACGCGGTTTGGAGTCATTAAATCCGTATATCGCATGTGATAATGAATTGCCAAGACCCGATCCACACTTATTGCAGTGATGGTAAAGAGCGATACAGCACAAGCAGAAAAAGCTGTAGTGTTCCTTAACGTGTACAGTGAGTCATTCGTGAGTTCATTCGCGATATAAACCGGTTGTACGACCAGTCCAACAAGAAGGTCCGATACAGCCAGACTATTTAAGAACACTGTTGATGGTGAACGAAGCGAAGGAGTTTTCAATATGGACGACAAGACCAACGTGTTTCCGATAATGGCTATGAGCATCAATGGCACATTCAGGGCACAGTTTATGATGACAACAGTTTCAGGACGAGAACTGTCACTAGTACTGCTCGAATGATCAATTTCTGATTCGTTTGTCATCCTAAACCATTTTGTCTTACGTTTTGAAACTGCAACAGGAGGTCTCGAACTGTTTTCTCGAATGGCTGATCTCCGCAACTTCACGAGAAACGGTTACTCTTAACTAGCTAGGTTTAAGTTTTAATTAGCATTAAATGAGCCAGGTGTCTGTCGTATTGGCTTGTTAATTGGTTGTTGTTCGTAGTGCCCAAAGAGGTTTTCGTAATTAATCAACGCCATACATTTTCCATGGGTTTCGTTTATCCCTGGCATTTCATGTAGCCGAGTCCATGATGATATGACAACATTGTACACTAAACTGTGTCAGCAGTGATAACATTTTGAACGCGAGAAATTTTATTAATTAAAACAGATCATGCATGCAGTATCAATTATGCACCCAACCAAAAGAAAACAGGACTTTGACTTTTGGTGATTTATTAAATATGGTAATATTGTTGCAAGCTGCGACGAAATCCCTTTCGGGTAAAAATACATACTAATAAATGAAACCAGGGTTATGTTCTATGTTTAATTAACGTGCTCTCTACCAGTCTTGACCAGATCTCCAATTGTAATTTACGATAATCGGTATTGACAAAAATTAATATTTTGCGCACACGGAAAAAAGAGACGGAGGAGAAACTTGTGATCCATTCTACAGCCAGCCTTGTCATTTGCGACTTCGAAAAAGGCCAATTTTTGCCCTATTATAGTGCTGCATAAATAGCGGTATTTAATTTATATTTCCTTCTGTTGTTTATATAATAACCTTAAAATCCCAAAGGTGGCGCCACTACATTTAGTCGGGGAAAACGGTCTCTATTCTTTCCCTGCATAAAAAGGGAAATACAGAAGCTCTCAGAGGGCCCAATCCCTGAACTGCATTTATAACCTGCCAAAAAAGATAAATACTTCATAAAGTAAATATTTGTTGACATCAGAATGTGAGTCCCTCGACAGGTGTTTAAATTAAACACGAAACATGCCATGCAGACAACAAATTGCTCTAACCCTTAAAAGTTTCACCCATTCTACGTCTTAGTGCGTTGGACAAAACTGTTCTCGATCGACATTTTACAACTAAAAATTAAAATAAACAAAGTGACTTAAATAATTTTGTAATTATTTTAAACTTTTCTATATTACACACATGGAGACTTATGTTTATATATGGATCGCGCAAGAAAGGCTTGCGTTACAACTTGTCCAAATTTGGTAATTGAATCAAAAAAGTGTGCAAAATCATGGGATTTGTTAGAACAAAGAGTCATGTTTGGAGTGTTGTTTTGCGAAGAAACTCTTTACGTGCTGGTGGATTTATTTGTCAAGATTTTGACAAGAACTCATAAGAAAGACATATACGATACTGTCTTCAAAAACTGATCTTCTTTGAAGTCTTTAAATTGTTCTCGCCTTTAGATTGGTCTTTGCCTGTTTTAAAGATGGCTGCCTTTAGCTGGCGCTTCGTACAATTCACAATTGCACGAAATACTGCTGTGTTATAACGTTGTTGACCAAGAATCTCAGACACTGCTCATTTTGTGCCTTTAGAAACGTTTCCGGACTTGTTTCTGGGCTCACCTACTAGGAGCTTGCCATTTTCTCGCAATTTCTTGCATAATAACTTGAAATGTTTAATTTGGTTTGCCTTGTGGCCCTTTAGTGAAAGCATCAGAACCTGAATCGTAGATTCTCTAAACCGCTGATGTATCACAGGATTATAGTGTCATTATTATGCCATCTCGTCGAATTCATGACAAAAAATCCACAAACACGTAACGATGTGTTTCGCACGACAAACTAGTTCAACACTATGATGTGGATGTCAACCATAACTGTATTTTTTTGTTCAGAAGTCGCGCAATTTTCCGTACTTTTCAGACTTTCGTGATTCAGTCCGCAAATTTGGATACGCTGTAACGCAAGTCCTCCTTGCGTGATCTAAATGAAAATAACTTTCCATGTGTGGAATTTAATAAGGTTTAAGACAAAATTATTTGCATCGCCTCGCTTGCTTTAACTTTTGGTCCGAAAACATCGATCCAGAACAGTTTTTTCGCAGCGTACTATATTCTTATTTCTTGTCTCGTTTCAGACTTTCCTTTTTTCTGACATCTTCACCTGCGATGATACTTAATGACATCTTTACGTCTATGATAGCAAATGGCGGCTTGCATCACAAACGTTTTCTCGAGAATCTTGGGACAGAGATCCAGTCACTGATAAAGAAACTGGGGTTTTCGCGTATCATTTACATGGTATAATTTCTAAATCTTATCTTCAGCCTTAATTATAATTAGTCTTCCCCTATCTTTTCCACAGTATCTGCTTTGCTGTCTTTACAACTGCCATTCGAAGCTGTCTTACCGCACCTCCAGAATCATGCCTGGCTACAGTATTGCCTGCAGGGGCTGGGATGAGCACTGCTGGAATTGCTTGATGCATCACGTACCCTCAGGAAAGTTCATTTTAGGATGGCAGGACTGGTAAGATTGCATGTAAACGCAGGCTAGTTTTTGACCATGACTAGGCTGTTCAATTTACCTACGGAATCGAGTTCCTTGGCCTTAAGCCTATGCATTGACATGTTCATTTAAATTGTCAAGCATGCTTATCTAAATGTTTCTTTGGCACTTTTGGGGACAACTACTACTCATACTCAAAGTAGGCAGATCAAAGACAAAATCATTACATAATTTCATTCACCTTTGGTAATCACAAGTTTGCTCATAGTGCACTTTCATATTTTCGTCCACCTGTTTTTTCAGTCCTCTCCACTAACAGAGAACTAGGAACAGGCCATTGGTACAGCGACGGTATTAAGAGAAATGGATAAGGCTATTCACTTGAAAAGTAACAAGACAAAAAGAACCTGTTCTAGACATAATTTACTTTTCGCTGGCAAGTTTTTAAGTTTAAACTCCAAATCCCTAAGATGACGTTAAGCTTCATCAGTTTGGTTACAGGAAATTTGCATCGCTGTCTTTCCAACTGCTGCTCGAAGATCGCGAAGACGCCAGCAGTACAAAAATGGATTCAGTAACTGCCGAGTTCATAAATTTAACTGTATGAACTAATCTCCAAGCCTTCGTCAAGTGAATTTGGGAAATACATAGAATTATCGTGGAAATAAACAACGGTGTACTGTATAACACAGTAGCATCACGATGTAGAATATAAAAGTGGTTATGGAACTTTTTTAATCTGTCCACAGCCTGTTGTTGAGCGTGAATCTGAAACTGATAATGACGAACAATCCGATAGATTCTGATGTAACAGCCAGTAGAAACAAATGCCAATGGTAGCGCCAGCAGCAAAACAATGAGCATTCATATTCCAAAATGAGGGATACGACAATGCTGATGAGCTAAAGGGTCACTGATATATACATAGCGCGATGTGTACTAATCAAATCGGGATATCGCATGTGATAATGAAGAGCCAATCGATCCACACTAATGGCTGTCATTGTGGAGAGCGAAACAGTACACACAGAGAAGGATTAGATGATCATTATTTTTACCAGCGAATCATTCTTGATTTCATCGGCAATGTAAACCGGTTGTACGACCAGTCCACCTTTTCTTACTCCTTGGGTGGGTGGGAGAGGCAAATGTTTTGACGCACGTATTCAAGCTTGGCTGGAAAATTGAATGTGTCAATTGCCCCGGCTGGTGGGCATAGTCAGAAAGCGAAATCTTCAATCTAATTTGATATTCCAGCGAGTGGTATCTGAGAAGAATCTTTGTCGTATTCGAATTAGGCCAGACTTTTGTTCCAGACCTCATGAAACATAATGGAGGAAGTATAATATTTTTTCAAGTAAAATACCAGAGACAGTTTCAAAGTATTCGCTGTCGAAGTTCTATGCCATCCGCAAATTAATTTACTCTACTAGCGAGTTCAAACTCATAAAGCTGTTCTAGCCCGCTCTAAATTTCCCGGAAGAAAAGCACTGACAAAGAGATCGATACAACCTCACAACGCTACCTGTGATCACAGATCCAGAGTATCTTATAGTTTCTAGTATATTCTGAGGATAATTCAGGGTAAAATTATCATTCAGCTTAGCATTATCATTGCAACGTAATTATGATAGGGACCATAACGAATGAAATTCTCAAAATTCATTACAATTTTAATGCAGTGTCAAAGTTTTAAAGGATATATGCAAGTAGATACAATGGTACGGCCCACAAACGTAAAAGTAAGCAGCGCTTGAGCGAATTAAAAGGAAACGGCTTTTCTTATTTAACTCATGCAGCTTTTTAGAAAATCGGAAAATAATTCAGAGTAAACATTGTCATTAAGTTTAGCATTATCAATGCAACTTTATCATAATAGTGACCATAATTAATGAAATTCTTAACATGTATTGAAGCTTAAATGCAATGTCAAAGCTTTGTCTGCAAGTAACTGGGTAAGGTAAATCCCCCTAGACCTAGATAACTATTATTATTCTTTGAAACGCTTTCCTAAAAAAAAAAAAAAGGTTATTTTCATATCTCTTAGAAAGGCACAGGCGGCCCAAGCTCACAATGCGAGGAGCGGAGGTCAGTCCAGAATCGAGTGTGTAGCCTTTACCCTTTCTTAGTAGAGGAAAACCAAAAAGCGATAACTCGCTTAAAAGGC
>Ga0126339_10002370_pt1:10000-13443 | contig 13443 bp, 10 predicted proteins | sample OrbTmetagenome_2_FD_92532 | JGI IMG/M metagenome (GOLD analysis project Ga0126339, IMG submission 92532) | Coral microbial communities from Petempiche,Puerto Morelos, Mexico - Orbicella T R C metagenome | ecosystem: Host-associated > Invertebrates > Cnidaria > Coral | place... | reverse complement strand
TAAAAATTTTCCAAAATTTTTTTTAGGTGTTATTTTTACATTGATTTTAAAAAAATTACATAAAAAAGAAAGAAAAAAAAAAAAAAAAAAAAAAAAAAAAAATGTTTTAGCTATCATTTTCACGTCCCGGCGTTTTCTCCGGACCAATCATTTTGTGGCGGCAGTGACCATTTAAGTCTGGTTTGGGATACCTTTTTTCAGTTTGGTACTCTTTAATGATTAAATTTCTTTGCTAACTACTTTAGGTGAAAAATATGTTATCAAAGGCATCTTGTACTTATGTTTATGGATTATAATTTGATATTTAATCTTTTTTTTTTACATTTTGATTTTACCGGTAAGGTAGATTTGCGATTTTATTTTTGAGGGAGATGTGTGTAGTTGTGCGCATTTTGATGCCGAAGAGTGAATTCAATAGGAAAGCAGAGACTTTCAAGTTAACAAACAAATTCATACGTTTCTGTAAAGAGTGCCAGTTATTTGCCTTCAGTGATCTTACAGATATTGATTCCATCGCATTAGCTTAATACCCAAGCTCAAGCTGTGAATGCGCAAAGATCATTTTTAAAATAAGTGCAGAAATTCTCGCGCCCTCATTGGCTATCGCCTCGTGGATCCACAGCTACTTTGACAATGTTATGACTAAATTCATTTCAGTTTGTTGAATTGATCAATAGCAGGGAGATGTCTACAAGACATTTTAAGAGAATGAGAATACAAGAAATTTTTATAGGAATGCTCTACCTTACTTCCATTGGGTATTGGTTACTGCCTTAGCACCAAATTAGGTAATTTTGGGACATTTCGGGTTTTTAAAGACTATAATAGCTTTTCTAAACCAGTGTAACATTTTTATATTTATCATTTTTGGGGAGTTTAGCTGCAAAGGTTATCCACTCCATTTTGCTAAAATCACCTCAAATCAGCAAGGGTACTGACAGCAGGAAATACACAATGGAGGGAGGGGGGTGGGGGGAGGGGTGAAGGAAGGGTTTTCCATTTAGGATTCTATAATAATTTGCATCTTCTAAAACATGTAAATACTCTAGGGCATTGTACAATATGATCTTTGCTAACTCACAGCCTGGACCTGCTGGTCCCCTGTGGATTAGGGAAGCATAAAAGTTTAAAATGTAGACCACAGACCTTTGCTTGCCATTTTTTAACCTGTTGTTCTTTCAGCAATATAGAGGTGGAAAAATGGTTTGCAGTCACAAACAGTGATGACTGCAGTGCTGTCTGTGTAAATTTACACAGACTGATTATGGCAATTTTTTTATGATTGTGGTTCAAGCTACATTGTGTAAGAAATGTCCTTTCCCGAGCTTGGTTCCTACTTGTGATAATCTGCATTACATACTTTCTTTAATTTGGTACATTGTAATTACATTTTTATTTATGATTGACATACATTTCTTTTATTTTGTAGCAGTTACAGGACAGCAATCACCAGAGGACAACCAAGTTCAAAACTCTTAGCAAAGAATACTGCAAACAACTTTGGCACTAGATTAAGAACTTTGCACATCTGGAAATTTTTAGAACAGAACCCAAAATGTTCAGCCAGGCACTGGTCATTTCTTAAATATACAGGACTTTTAGCTGTTGGAGCACTAGTTGTCAGATCAAAGATCTCCAGCGCACACTGTGGTTTGAAGTTAAGCCACAAATCATCTTCACACCACGTAGAGAAGAGAGGCAAAGAAGGAGAGAAAAAACAGCCAAAATTTGACTTCAGAGAATTCTGGAAGTTCCTATGGCCAGATTTATGGCTGCTATTGTTGGCAGGTTTGAGTGCTTTTGCAGTTGCCATGGTGAACATTGAATTGCCACTGTTGCTAGGAAACCTGGTAAATGCAGTTTCAAGTTTAACAGGTGGAGCTCACAGTGATGATTTTTTTCAAGTATTAAGAGAGCCTGCTGTGAAACTGATGTCAATTTATGGAGCTCAAGCATTCCTTACATTCTGTTACATTTCATTTCTTTCATGCCTTGGTGAGAGGTTGGCAGAAAGAATGCGCAATGCTTTATTTGCGTCATTGATACGACAAGACATTGCTTTCTTTGATAGTCATAAAACTGGAGAACTAGTTAACAGGTAAGTTACGGTTCTTGAGCTTTTGCCGTCAGGGTCAAGATTTCCTAACACTTTATAATTTGAATACAGACAGCAGGGAACCTCAGACTGCATGTAACTGTTTTTAATTTTTCAATTGGATACAAACATGAGTTTGTACAAAAAAAAAACATGAAGATCCATGAACCCACATGCACCTGATGAAATTTCTCATGAGAACTTATATAGCACTTATATATAATAGTTAATACACTCTATTAAGTCATGAGCCAATCTTAGCTGTGGAAAATCAACCAATCACAGCAAAACATCATGCTTTACAGTTGATGTGTAACCAGCTTACCTCATCAACTGATAACTAGTAGTATGGCATCATGAAATAATTGAAAATTACTTTTTATTATTTCTAACCTTAGTTAATAATTTTGCAGAAGAAGCACAGGTTGTTGGATTGTTCATACAATGTACGTTTGTCCCTGTGTAACCTTTACTGGTCTGTTCCTTAGACTTGCCCAAAATGAAATGCTTATCATTCTTACTTACAAGTGTATTAAGAGTAACAATAATGTTTCAGGATTTAAGTTTATTCTTGATTGAACATAGCATATGTTTGCTCTTGAAGATTGACAGCTGACATCCAGGATTTCAAGAGTGCATTCAAGCAGGTCATTTCTCAAGGCTTGCGCAGCACAACACAGACGATTGGTTGCGTGGTGTCACTCTACATGATTTCACCTAAACTCACTCTTATGATGATGGTTGTGTTACCGACTGTCATCATTGGTGGCACTTTGTTCGGGTCACTGTTAAGGAGGCTTTCCAGGGCAGCTCAAGCACAGGTTGCCAAAGCAACTGCTGTAGCTGATGAGGCACTGGGAAATGTGCGAACAGTGAGAGCTTTTGCTATGGAGGACAAAGAAACAAAGTAAGATAATCAAGTAGTGCATTTTTCAGTTAATACAATCATTCATATTAATTTTTAATTGCAATATTAACCTCTTAGACTTACTAACCAAGTGCATGGGCCTTACTGGGAATATTGCCCCAAGGTTGTGGCAGTATGGATAGAGTACAGCATGGTCCTGAAAAACAACCCGGGGTCAATATTTGCCAGGGCTATCAATAAGGGCTGTAACCCATATCACCGGTTACGGCTGAGTATGTTTGATGGACCCTTGATGTTATGGGTGAACTGGCCTGTAGCTGATACAATTCACCCATAAGCAACAAGTTTCCTTCTGGCATGAATATCAAGGCTACAGGTGAATCAAAACTTAACAGCAGCCCTGTTTGTCAGTCCGACTCTAGGAAGCTAGGTCAGCTGGTTGTAGTATATTACATTACAATGGGAAACAAAAGAATAGAC
>Ga0126339_10002370_pt1:0-5000 | contig 13443 bp, 10 predicted proteins | sample OrbTmetagenome_2_FD_92532 | JGI IMG/M metagenome (GOLD analysis project Ga0126339, IMG submission 92532) | Coral microbial communities from Petempiche,Puerto Morelos, Mexico - Orbicella T R C metagenome | ecosystem: Host-associated > Invertebrates > Cnidaria > Coral | place... | reverse complement strand
GTTTTCCAAGAAATATCCCCAACCTTCTCACATGCCAGTCTGGACACCTCACCATGGGCTAAAGCTACATGATTTGTACCCTTTGCACATATTACATAATATCATAGTGTTGTTTTGTTTATTTTAGGTACTGGCTGCAGCACAACAAGCAAATGCTGATGGTTTTATTAAAGGTTTCCCTGAGGTACTACATCCATTGTACATGTTAAAAGAATAGTCCTTAACATGCCCAGGTTTGTCAATCAAGCGACTGTCACCGCTAGTATAAATTACAGTGACAAGTTTCAAGTGACTTGTTTTGTGAAAGTTTTGGTCAAAACAACCTCATGTCAGCTACTTTATTTTATTTTTGGTATTTAGACTCAATGATAACCCTGTTCTTCATCTCTTTCAGGGTTATAATACTGTCCTAGGAGAGAGAGGCGTAACTGTATCAGGTGGACAAAAACAACGGTGATGATAAATAATTATTCTTCATGTACAATATGCACCTGTAGGCACAATAAATATTTAATACTTAAGAGAACATGAACCATGTTTTTATCAAATTATAGACTGAAACACCGGTGGAAGTTTGGGAGAATGGGAAATGTTGTGGGAACACGAACCGAGAGACGAGCATTTTCACAGCTTCTCCAAGTTATCCCAAACTGTAGATAAAAGCGATAGAAACACAGAGAACATGTTTTCCATATATTTTAGAAAATTTCATGACAAAAGAAAAATGGCATGTTTGCTTTGATCATCAAAATGTTAATTCTCTTTGTTCACGCCATTATTACGTCTACAGCTCATGCTAGTTCTGTGTTTCTTAATCAAGTTATAGAAACATGATTTTTAACCAATCAGCTAGCGTAATTATTTCTTTGTAATGGGCTATTTTCTGAAGAATAGCAATGATTGTAATAGCTAATATTCTTACCTGTCTGCTTGTTTATGACATGTTAAAAATAACTGTTATAAGAAGTTAAACTTTACAGCTCAAGAAATAACATTTTTCTGCCATTTAGGAACATTGTTTTATAATCTTTAGGATACTGTTAAATAGCAGTGTGTACCACCAATTTGATAATAGTTGCTGTATTAGACAAAATAATATAAAATTGAAAACTGAATGTAAAGTTACTGTAACATTAATACTAGACTATTGACGGTAGTAATTTATCTCATTTTTTCCAGAATTGCAATTGCTCGAGCATTGTTAAAAAACCCTGCCATTCTCATTTTAGATGAAGCAACAAGGTATCAATTGCTTTTAAAAGATAATAACCTTTACTTTTTAATTTGTATTTTATATGTAGTTTATTACCTTTATTAGCCACTCTATTAAAAATTGTTTTTCAGTAACCTATTACAGATGTATGGGTCCTTTTAGCATTTGTACATTTTAGATTGTTAATAGTATCTTAGAGCAGCTAACAAAGTGTTTTCTGTTGGTTGGGACCCAGGCAGGGGGGTGTCATCCTAAATGGTTGCTTGTGATTTTGATTGTGTATTATTTACTCTGTAAATCAATTGTCTTACAAACAGTGCTTTGGATGCAGAATCTGAACGTGTTGTACAGGATGCTCTGGATAAAGTCACAAAAGGTTATAACTATTTTTTTTTTTTTTTTAGATATTGAAAGAAGAGTTAATTTGGTAAACGTATGTACTGTACATGTAGGGGAAAGTGTTCCTTAATTGGGCTACGCATGTTGACAAATGAATATAGTTCACTGTTCTAAGGGAAGGGAACAAATATATATGTAACTACCAAGAATATAATTTTTAAAGGAGCTCTGCAAGGGACGATGTCATTCCAAGGCCTTTTCCCTTAGAAATTGGGAGGGGCAACCCCAGGCCCCTCCCAATTTTTAAGGGAAACATCCTGGGAGCAAGGTTATGTGGGGGAGAAAATAACTTGTAGGGGATATTTTGCAAGGCTTGTGTTGTGATTTTAACATTGAATTTATTTTTGCTTTATCTTTTTCAGGTCGCACCGTTGTAGTGATTGCACACAGACTTAGTACAATACAGAATGCAGGTTAGTATTACTTCATCATCATCATCATCATCATCATTAACAATTAGACCCGTAGCCCGCAAGGGCTATGGGTCAATAGCCCATGAGGCGAAGCTGAATGGGCTATTGACCCGTGGCCCTTGAGGGTGAAGGGTCTAATTGTTTTATTATCACCCAACTAGTCGGACAGAAAAGGCAATAATAAAGTTAGCAAATGCAAGTTGAAGAAATATCTATTTGGGAATAAAACGAAAGAAAGCATCACACTCGATTGCGCCAGTTTCGCTACTCAAGGACTATTACTAATAGTCCTCTAGTAGTGCAGCCAATCAAAATCCAGGATTTGCATTAGTCCACTAGTTAGGTGATACTAATCATAGTTATTCCTCCGTGCACTAATAGGCAAGTGACTAATAAAACATGTGCAAGACAGATGCTGAAAGGTATTAACCTGTATCAGTCCATCAAAAATACAGTACAACTAAAATTACAATTTTTGTTGGACACAGCGTGCAAAAAAAGTCATGTCCAATAGCCCAGGACATGCAAAGTGCAAAATTTTTGAGGGCATTCAAATATATTGCAGAAGTACGTGCAATAACAGATTATGCCTGTAAAAATGTATTGCTCCATAGTCTACACTCAGCAACAAGGATGAGTACTAAAAGTCCTGAAATTTTCTTTTTTGTTGACAGATGTGATTGTTGTTCTTTCACATGGTAACATAAAAGAGGTAAGTCCTTCCTGTATTAGTGGAGGTGTGGTGGCCTCATGGTAAGTGTGCTGGACTCCGAATCAAATTGTTCAGATTCGAGCCTTGGACAGGCCAGGACACATCGTATTGTGCTTGGGCAAGGCACAATGCCTTTCTCCTCCCAGTTGTATAAATGGGTACTGGCAAATTTTAATGCTCAGAGAACCCTATGATGGACTATCATCCCATTCAGGAGAGAGTAGAAATACTCCGAGTTGCAACAGAAATCAGAGATAAGCACTGGCCAGCCTGATGGGGCATTTGGCTCATAATTACCGGTATGCAGTGCTTACCTTCACCTTTCTGTATTTCAATTTATTATGTAAGTTTCATTCAAGGCTATAACAACGAAGATGTTTAAATTAAAGATTAAAATCACCTCTTCTTTCAAGAGTGGTGGATCAACCTCAAATTAACTTAATAAACTAACCTAGACGGTAGTAATATGTTATTCCTCAAGTATTGATAGTTGGCAGCTCCTCCCTCTGCTCCCCCAACTGCCTTTCACTTGTAATTAATTAGTTTCTGATTTTAAGCACTGATTAGACTCAACCAAGAGATTGCCATTTCTAGTTTGCAGAGGCTGCACTTTCTAGTGTTGATCTTGACAAACTAGATTTTTGACTTATTTCTTAAGGTGGGAACACATCAAGAATTGATGTCTAGAAATGGCCTTTATGCCGACCTTGTACGCCGACAAATGCAAGACCAGGATTAGCTGCACACCTGTGAACTTCAACACCCTTCGTTTTCTTACACGTACTTGTACACTAGATAGATGAAAAACTTAATTGGTTAATGTTTTTGAGAAGCTTCTTCAAGAATTTCATCCACTGAAATGGCTGCAAAAATTTTTGGAAGTTACCAGTATTTGAATTTAATGTTCACCAAAACATCACACGATGCCTGCTTTTAACACTAGCATTAATTGTTTTTTAGTTGCATGTTAATTATTTTCAAGACCCCCACTAGCAATAAAATTAAAAAAAAACTTGATTATTGGATAACAGGGATAATACAATTAAAATGTTTTTTGTTGTTGTTGTTTGGCTCAGCTTTATTTTGGGGGCGTTTTTAATAAAGTAATAATTATTATTCCGCTCGCACTTGATAGATATGAGATGATCATACTGAAGTGTGGCAGCTCTTGTAAGCTTGTAATTCTCTTCATTGTTAGCAGCTGTTATTGTTTCAGGGCTAGGGACATTGTTTCTGTTGTTTGTTCTATTGTTCTCTCAAAGGGTAGCAAGCTGTTCATGTGAGACCTGATGAGAGCTGTTACATCACCCTGATCATAGCCAACTCCCCACTATGCACCTTGTTGGCTACCGTATCTATCATCTTACATCTAATGCACACTCATGAAATAATAATGTTAATTATACAATGTCTGGTATACTTGTACTATTCAAAAGAATGATAGCAGGCTATTTTAATATTTTTATTTTACTCTATATAGAAAGCAAAGACTACATGTAAGAAAAAATATCGTGGAAACCTGCTAATGGTATTTTTAATTTGACGACCTTTTCATTTAATACTTACCTTGTACATGTAATTCACACTTGTGAAACATTTTTTGAGTTGCTGTACATGTGTGTATAAATGGCATTTACTTCAAATGTTGTCAACTTTACTGAAAACATTAAAATAAATATGCAAGGTTTTGATTCAATCTGTTTATTGACTATGTTGTGTTTTTACAAGTTTTTACATCAAAATGCTTGGTGATCATACTTTAGGCAAACTCCAATGTTGCAAAATGCAGCAAAATAACAGCTTCACTTGTTAATAAAATAATCATGCTTTATCTTCAAAACCTCCTACTAAAATGGTATATGTAGTTTCCAGAACTGATCACAAAAACAAAAAAAATTATGAGATACTATTTGTAGAAAAGTCGTTGAAATATTGAAACCTGATTTCCACCAAGTCAGTGACTTCACAGTTCCTGTGATCCAGAAAAGGCCGATGAAGAACACACTAATGGGATAAAATTTTCAGGCTGTCATGACATGAGGCTTTAACTGATACACCAGTATTTGTGCTTACTTGTAATTTATTCTGAACAAGGAAACACTGCAGCCTCAGTAAGGCAACCTGCTTTGTCTAAGCTAAATACTTACCCTGACACTTAAATAAAGTTATTATTATAATTATAATTATTATTATTATTATTATTATTATTGTTGTTGTTGTTGTTGTTGTTGTTGTTGTTGTTGTTGTTGTTGTTGTTGTTGTT
>Ga0126339_10002369_pt1 | contig 13444 bp, 7 predicted proteins | sample OrbTmetagenome_2_FD_92532 | JGI IMG/M metagenome (GOLD analysis project Ga0126339, IMG submission 92532) | Coral microbial communities from Petempiche,Puerto Morelos, Mexico - Orbicella T R C metagenome | ecosystem: Host-associated > Invertebrates > Cnidaria > Coral | place: Petempiche,Puerto... | reverse complement strand
TTTTATTGTATGTGGACTGTGTAGACAACCGCAAAAAGGGGGAGATGTTATATCCTGTGCGACTTACACGAAGTAGTTGTTAGATGATATATTTAGTGTGACTCACATGAAGTGTGTTAGAATAAAACCATGTGCTTTTAGAGTGTACACATCGAGCTCGAGTGAATTTGGAGTGTTACAAAAACTGTGATAACAAGTAACTCACTGTTGATTAAAAGTAGAATGGCACATACCTTTTAAAACACCCTTGACAGAATACAAATCCTTCTTGTATGTGACCTAAAGATAAGTATGTAAAACCAGTTGCATTGCTATAACTGAGTTTTACCGACAGCAATTTTGAACATAACTGTTATGTAATAATGTTCTTACGTGTAAAACATTCAAAGCGCTTGGCAAGTTACACATACCATACATGTTACGCAAGCATGTGTCAAATTCAAAGAAAACGTTTCTTGTTAAAACTGTGTGCTTGCCATCATGACATCACATGCACCTAAACTGAATTGACATTTCCTGTAAGCAGCTGAGAGCACATAGATTTTATTTACTTAGATACTATGTGATACACCAACCTTCCACAGAGAATCTGGACCATCAATTAATGCAGCGCTTGTTTTAGCATACTTTTGAGCCAAGTGCAGACATTCTGTGCCATGCTCAAAGTCATATTCTGTACACTGCAAATTTAGCCAAATTAAGACATAATTACATAAAATCACGAGTACTTGTGCATAATAATTATTGCAATAAATGCATGGACATTTCTGTAGTGTTAAATGTGAAATACATAGTTCAAAAAACCTGATACTGTCGAAACTCTCTAATACGGACACCGAAGAGACTGAGCGAAGTGTCCGTATTTGCATTTGTAAATGTAAGTTTTAAAAACTTACATTTTGACATGTTCTGGTATTGGTATCAATTCGGCTCAATGTTTGTGTAACCGCAGACAGGAAATGGTACATACCACCAATTATCAATACCTGGTCCCCGAAGTGTATGAATTTGCTCCCTAGGGCTGAGATTTAGGGTCCGTTGTCCGTTTTAGAGAGGGTCCGTATTATAGAGGTTTTTTAAGAGGAAATGTATGAAAATGTTGTCGGTACACAGGAAACTGTCCGTATTAGGGAGGTGTCCGTATTTGGGAGGTGTCTGTATGGAAGGGTTCAACTGTATTGAAAATTATAAAATATTGATGAAAGTTTTGTTTCGTACATTGTGATGCATAAAAAAATGTTTACATGCTGTCAGGGATGGATATCAAACACAAAGACACTGAGCCCAAGGTCTATATATGCAAAATTCACAGGAGAGTGCAGTTTACAACACCTTACCACCCACCCAAGCACCCCTTCCCGCAAAAAAAAAAAAAGAAAAACGGTTGCTGTGTCACTCCTTTACTTCCAGCCTTGTTTGGTTATCATGTTACTAAGATCTATCACCCTTTAAAAAACAGTCCTGAGAAAATACACGCACTGATTGGTTAAAAATCGTGTTTCTATTAAACAATTAGATTATGAACTCGAGATTTCTATCACGCATAGGAATCAAGAGCGAATAATCTAATTATTGTTTTAGCATAAATCTACTAGCCGTTCAAAACTTTATCTAAATCCTCTTCACAGACGCTTTGAAAACGTCAAGAAGCAGCCGTCATTTCGTTAACAAGCGCACACTGCTATGCTACTCACTATCTAGTGTGTGCAAGGACAGAATAGCTCGTGTGACTGAGTGATGACTGGTTTGTAACACACCTCTTTGTAGGCTTTTTCAATGATGTCATACTGAAAAGCTTGTGGCATTTCACTTGATCTGAACTTTGTTCTGTATACCAAGGATACACTAAAGGTCAGCAGGTACACTCAAATAACCATTCACATTAACTTTAACCAGCACCATATGAAATTATAACAACAATAACAACAACTTTATTACGACTCACATATCTACAATTTTACAGAAATACATACACACACTTGGTAATCCACAAGATCTAAATCAATAGCATGCGGTGACATGCATCCATGTATCTCTACTATGCCTGTCTTCCATAATATTATATGTGAAAAGCTTTCACCATTGAGAAGAAAATCCTCGTCAATTTCAAAAGTATAGAGAATGAAGGCAACAATCTTCACTACATTTTAAAGACAGAATAGAGTAAAATAACAAAGACAGAATAGAGTTACGTCGAATCATGTAAGACCAATTTATTGGATGTTCAAAAACCAAGAAAGACATTCCATCATGAGTCTTTCCCGAAACTTTTGTTTGTTATAAAAGTGAGGTCATTCACCTTTACTTCTAATCAATTTGTGCCCTTTTAAAAAAGCAATACAAAAATGCATCAATAAATGCAAATTATTTTATTTATGTGGACATTACATTACCTGTCGAGTGAATGATCCAAAAATCCGTCAAATGACTGTGCTACAACTGTCGACGACAGTGGCCTGATGACACCAGCTGCCTGGAACACAAATCAGGATAAGGGGGTCACAAGTGACTTGCCTATGGTAGATTGTTACAAACTCAGTGTGTTACTTACTCCATGTTTCTTAGCAGCTTCAGTCACACTCCGTAAAGTTGGTTCATCTACAAATGGCCGAACTGCATCATGAAGAATTACCTACAATAAAAGGAAATAGCAAAAATAGTTTAATAAACTCAAGGACTGCCATAAGGATCTGATTTTAACTCCAGGCGTTGTAACAACGTCGGAATGTCCTAAAAGATAAAAAGATTTACGAGGACTTCGCTCGAAATACTGATTTCAAACACCAAAGACTAAGTATGATTCCAACGTGATTTATTTGTATTAGCTGTGATTTGATGTCCAAAACCGTCAAACTAAAATACAATCGAAAACCTAGTCTAAGCGACACGAAAGACTAAAACCAAAATAACCATTACATAACACGAGCACATATTAAAATACGCGAGCGCGAGGAAATCTAAAATACAACAGTTGACCAAGAAATGCAACGAAAAGGGCAAGGAAGAAAATACACGCTTAACGATTGTCCTCTCTGCCTGAATACACAAGTCGCAAGATAAACGCAGTAACCTTCACAATAAGCTCTCTTGTGTAAAACAACTATCGCAAAACGATAACGCACGAGGTCTGACATATGATATCGAAGCGTTACCAATACGCAACAAAGACTAATACTTAACAGAGAATAATACTTAACTGAAAATAATACATAACTCGACAACAATTACACTGAGTAGCAGACCAAAGCCAGTTGGCTACTTTGAACTGAAACCCGTACCATATATATGGGTTATTGATCAAGTGTGAGGTAAAGATGGCTGGATATTGGCCAAGTTCTTTTTTTGCGCGTTTATGGACTGAGACGCAGTCAAGGTCCATAAACTCGCGAAAAAAGAACGAGGCAAATATCCAGCCATCGTGACCGAACAAGCTTGGTCAATAAAGGATTTATTATATGCCTATCGGGGGATTTTTTCTTGCAGGACACAGCGGGTAGTCCCGAGCGGGCAAGATAGCTCCATCTTGCCCGCTTGGGTAGCCAATCACAGTGCAGGATTTGATCCATCTTGCCCGCTAGCCATATAATAATTTCATTTATTAACATCTAAAACAGTTTTTAAGCCCAGTTAACAGATTGGAAACAATTTCAGGGAGATATGTTTTTACGCTTATGTTTTGTGTAGTTTGAGATTATTCAAACTCAAAACAGAAGACTAAACAATGTAAACAGAAAACTTCATGGCAAAGTTACAAAACTCAAATAAAAATTCTTGGTCATCTTGGGTTTGCTTAATTAATGGGCTTTCAACAACTCAGCCCACAAGCTCCGCTTTTAGGCTTGGCTGAATCTATTTACCAGTACTGTGTTATTAAGGATTCTAGGATGTGGCTGTAAAATCATAAGCCAGAATTTATAATCATGTTAATCAAAATCACATTTCCAACCACTATGATATGATTTCTTGAGAATGTTATTATAAATAAATGAGTTTGAAAATTGCATTCAGATATTTCAGTGTTGACTACAGTCTCGTAACTCATTACTGTTTCATAAAAGCAACTTATCAAAGTATGAGCAAACTGTTATGTTTAAAGTCTAGTTATTACCATTTTACACTTACCACAGTCGGCGGACCTCTCCCATCTGCAGCTAGAGCTTGAATGCCACACCATATCGACCTGTGTCTAAGATACCAAAAAAAGTGAGTGAGGTTACAAAAAGAAAATTAAAAAAGCTGTCATCTCACGATATGGTGGCTGACAAAGCTTTTTCAGAAGTGACGAGATGAAAAGATGGTCAAAATGGCCTCCATTCAATTTGGAAAAATGACTACAGGTTTTGGGCTGTTTTGAATTCTTTAATTTTGGTAGAAAAAATTCTTTTTTTCTTACTGTTTTCTACAAATATTTTCTATTTTAGTTAGCCTTGTGTTGTCCTTTATGATGTCCTCTTGGAAACTTGCTTAACCAGTCTCCTAGAGTACAAATGACACAGGATACTTTGCACTCATTTTGTGCATTGTGTGATATTTAGTTCACCCTTTACTCCCTAAGAGTGCCATTTGGCACACAACATCATAACTTTGTGAATAAATAGATTTCTATGACTTTTTGCCATAAAATTTTTCTTGCAAAGATCTGCTCATTGAAGGCATAAACTTGTGACCCCCTCCTATCTAAGATATGGTTGACTGCCCCCATAACTTTACAATTTCTTTTTTGAGATGCACATGGAATACAAGACTTGTTTCACATCAAGCTATGTACTAAGACCTGCTAAATAAGCCACAGTTCAGGGACATACCTATGATATTTGAGAATTGATACATGTTGGAAGCTTTTCATTTTCACATTTCAAAACAATTTCTCTCAAAATGCCTACCTCCTTCACAGTTGCTGATGTCAGTTCTTAAATAAGCTGATCAGTGGCTTTCAAATGGTATATTGTACACAGGCAGAGAGCCTTTATTTGCTGATTTAGGAAAAACTGTCATTTGCCTTAGGGGGTAAAGGGTTAAGCTAAATAAAAACTACCAGTATGCTACCTACCTCCAGCACTTGGCAATCCAGTTTTGAAGTTGTGCATGCTATCCCTTCAACAACAATTTTTCTGAGGCATTTGTTCAAATAAACTTGCTATTTCTAATGTGTCTAATTAAAGGAAATCAAGAGCCACTAATTACTTTGTACTGGGCCAATGAAAATTTAAGGATTAATTTTCAGCCCTGAGAAAAAGCTAGTGACAGTTTCATATAAAACATAAATGCCACTAAAACTCTAAGGGGAAAACTAAATTTCTAAACTATTGATGCTCAAAGAGTATAGTGACTTTACAAAAGCTATCTCAATCAATTTAAATTCATTTCAAACTAGATTTCAAACTAACCTAGTAGATCCTCCACAGATAAGTCTGACTTTGTGATGACAAAATTCACTCAAAATCTATAGAGGAGAACAAATGAGAATGTCAATGTTGAAATTTGTGCTTTATTTTTGACAGACAATATGGTGCTAAAGAAGAATTTAAATAAGAGTGGAAATCATTTTTTGTGCCTTTCTGGGAGAGCAGTACACTGGGTTTTCCTCCCCATGTGCTGCTACCTTGACATGGTGGGGAGGCTTGCATCTGTCAGTGACCCTTGTGCACAGTAGCAAGAATGTTCAACCGAGTCAGGAAGGGTGCAGGGTAGAGGCCAGACTACAATCAACACCAGAGCTCAAAATAACAGCCGGTCAACGGACAATGTACGGCCAGAATGGTGACTTGACCGGCCAAAAACTTCACTCGCTGGTCACACCATGTTGAGACAGTCACATTGTTCATTCTTGAATAAACAATCAAATCCTCAACTGTAAATCTTTAATCTCTTTTTTATTGTGGCCTCTCACACGAAAACATACACCAACGGGTATCTGTTGGAACGGCTAAAAATTGATCGCTTGCTGTTGCATTCAAGATTGATTGGAATGCCATTCAAACAGTTGGGGTTATCTGTTCAGAAAAATATTTAGCTGTTCAAACAACTGCTGCTATCCATTCGAAAAAATTTTTTATCTTTTAGGACGGCAGCGGTTTTCAATTCAGAATTCAAAACTTTTCAGCATTTCGAACAGCAGAGGTTTTCCGTACGGCAAAGAATGTGATCAGATTCAGCTTTTTGTGACACTTAAGATTTGCCCAACTGTCATACTTTTGTCACAGAGCATATCTCTTTGTCGACGTATATTTCAAAGGTATTGCTCTACAGATGTCAAGATATTTGTCGTCTCTTTCACCTTCACTGCACAAAAATCGACATACAAGATGCCAAAACAAAACTTTTCGCTAGACACTATAGTTTCCAACTTAGACACCATGGGACTCTGGGACATCAAAACATGCCTTTTGCAGTCTGCTTTGTTTCCGTGAAGCCGTAAATGTAACATTGAGCACGAACCCACTATCTAATTTATAACCAACCAATAAGTTACTGTTACAATACAGATGAAAATAATTATGTACCAACAAAAAAGCCGAAGGCCTTTATATCAGTACCTGTACCTGTAAAGTTACTTTGTTTGCGAATGAAATTTCAGACACTCTCAACTCGTTGCTCGGTAAAATCTACCGAATGATGGTCATTAGTTCTTCGTGAACGAAAACTCTCCCTAATATGACTACAACAGAGTTTAGATTTTTTATGGCTTACACTTTAGAACTTAATTTTGGTCACATCATTAAGAAACTTCCCAACACTTGTTGTTCAACTGTAGCCGTATTCGTAGTAACGCAATGATTTGTTGTGCGTTTGCACGGGTGAGAATTGAGGAAACAGAAACTTCTTCTTCAGCTATATTTGTTTACCCAGCTATTTCTGAAGTCCAAAATTAGGATCTGCTGATGCATGTTTGGTTTCATTTATGTTTTGACGGACATAAATTCTTTGTAGAACATCAAAACAACGGCTTATGGAATTCAATATGCCGATCAAAAAATTCAAAGTTTCATAAAATATGCATCCGTTCCATACTTTTTCTTTGGCAGGTGGCAAGAATTCCAGTGAAAGCGTGCCACTTAATTGAGCTGCTGAGCCCTGCCAAGGCTATCTTTGGTTAAGTTTTAAGCTTTTCTTTGTAGTAGGTCAATTTTTAAACAGTCTAGGAATGACTGGAACAAACAAATTATATTTGTGGGTTTCATTAGGCGAACATTACTTAAGGTGATTCCTTGGTATTGCATTGTGCATCCCTACTGTGCATGATTTCGTGTCATTAGCACGCGCATATGAGCGCATGCACATACAAAATGTAAGAGATTTCCCTGAAATTAGCTCGATAGCAAAACAGATGCTCCTTTTCTCTTAAACGAGCAGCATGACCCTCACTTTTTATTTCGTAATTTCAATGAGAACAATATCCTTAATAGCTGAGAAAAAAAGTAGCAGAAATCTATGGCTATTGGCTAATCTATTTTGGCAAATGAAATAAATACTACTGAGGAAGACATAACGGGCCCAACAACACATGTCCAAATTATATTTCCTTTAAAGGATTAAAAAATGCAGGGTATTTGAAGACATTTTTCCTGGGACGTAGATAAATAAACAATCAAAGAAAGTCAAACTCTGTGTGATATACCGCGCTACATTAAAAAAATAATTGAGCTTATTTGTTGTGCATGGAGATTACCACAAGTCGCCTAAATAACCACATTTAAAGGTAAAGGTAAAGTTTATTTAGCCAGGGTGGCCCATTCAGCGACGAGGCTGATATCAAGAGGCGCCCTGGACTAAAAATATAATGATTAAAAATACAAGACATCGTGATAATTTAAAAATACAAGATAAAATTTAAAAATACAAGATATAAATTTAAAAATACAAGTAATAATTAAAAGTATAGAGTCAGCTTTGTGGCGTGAAAACAAGCACGGTGACCCCCTCTTTTTACTACGTTTTTAATATCTCCTTGTCCTGTAACAACAGCATACCAAGTTTCATCGGAAACCTATGGCGGGTTCTTTAACTAGGGAATTACCTTCATATTTTTTAAAAAAATATCTTGACCAGTCAGAAACAAGATGTGACTGAGCTGAAATTACTTTGGCTAGTCAGCATGACTGGCCACGGTCCAAAAATTATTTTGAGCCCTGACACCTGATCCTCCAGGTTGGGGGTTGGGAGTGGCGCTAATGACTCCACCCCGTAAGAAACATTCTGTTACGGAAACAACCATGAATGCTACAACAACTTTGGACCATGTTCATGTAGTGGACTTGGGCCAGCCAACTAGCCATGTGACTATCTCTGATGAAAGCCTGCTTTGGCCCAAAACCCACATCCGCCTAGGAGCCTGGAATGTCTGTGCCATGTTTGAGACATCAAAAATGGCACAAGTCATCAGCGAAATGTACTGTAATGGCTAAGCTAAAAGAGATGGGCATGACATGGGGCGGGGCACAACATGCTGTAAAGGACCCATCCCACTGGAAACATTGTTAAAGCCTTATGTCCCACCTGCGATGAAGAGGAGTACATAAGTGAGTAAATACACTATGTTTTCCCCTGAGGAGAAGTTGAAGGAGGCACACATTAGGAAAGTACCTAACCCATGTCTCTTGGCAACTTGTAACAGAATAGGCTGCTATTTTACCTGCTATATTATAGTACAACTTATATGACATACCTGTTGTGCTTCCTCCAAGTAGTTTTCATTGATAGGAACAATAATTTCTTTAATCCATGAAATACTGTATAAACACCAAAGTTTAAATCATAAAAGCTAAAAAGGAAAAGAAAAGCACCTCTCTTGACCAAAGTTATCTTGTTTGACATTTTAGTGAGTGGTACCACAGTATATACAGAGCTCCATCATGTGAAGCATGCCAGCGGAGTACCATGGGTCAAGATCCTTGGTAAACCATCAAGCTGAGAAAATTTTGTAATATGACGTCACCTTACGAGCAAGCAAGAGTCCATCCATGCAGACTCTGGGGGAGGGGAAGGGGAGTCACATGATTCGTCAGGCGATCATAAAGAAAAATCAACATGTTTCCTGTGTTTAGAGAAATTTACAAAATGGTAAACAGCGGGAAAAGTGGTTGATTTGTTGATCTATTGAAAAGACTAGTTCAGTTCAGTCTTCACAACTACTGTTGGAAGTTTCTGCCTGGTAGATTAACACTGAAGTGAATTGCTAAATTGCAGTAAGCGACTCTTTGTTGGAGAAATGTTTGTCACATTTTTTATAAAAGTTGTCAAGTTGCTTTGGCAAGATATCTTCAACAGGAGTTTTCATTGTTAATTTCATTGTTTTAATTTCACTAAACTCTAAACAATAACACTTGAGTTGACTTGTCAAAGTTGTTGTAAAATGATTATTGTAAACAAGTAGTTTTCTGTCAGTTCACACCAATATAAAGCTCGTGTCTAAAAATAATTAAACTGTATTTGTAAACACTGTCAGGTAAGTTTTGAAGTTTTCTTTGTGTTGGTAGGGACAGCTACTTCATAGACTGCTCAAATTTCTTCTTCTGTTACAGTTGGAAGCCAAGAAAGTTCAAGAAATCATACATAAAAGTTAACAGGATTTTATATATTTGACCCTTGCATATTGTGTTTCCAAAGTATGGAGATTTCAAATTAAATCAATCAAAACAACACACTTTCATTGGGGCTCTTCAATATGTTGAAATGTCTATGTCCCTCTAATGAGATGCAATCGTTGGATTGAAAACTCCACTTGTCTGATCTTGAATAAAATTATCCCTTTGTCAAACTGATTGAGTAGTCTGGAATCTAGTTGACAGTACTGGATAACCCTTACATACATCTTTCACTAAGCAGAATCTAATTACCTTTCAAATGCCTCTAATGTGTAACTGATCAATGGTCTTTCCATAATTTGGCAGAACTATAAAAAAGAGGAAAGCTTAAACAACATTTTCCACATGAAAATGATAAAAAGGTCAACACAGAGATTAAGTATAGTGAAGCTTAATGCACCATATACAATGAGCAAGAGCTATATGTTTATGTATTTCCAGTGGAACCCCATTAATATGACCACCTTCGGGTCATGGAAAATTAGTCATATTAACAGGGAAGTTGTATTAGCAAAGTAGGGTCACATTATGATGCAACACACTTTAAACATGTACTGCACATGAATACCTTTAATTCCACAATAAACCAACCTTTTTACAATTATTCTTCAACCTTACAACAGCCATTCATTGCAAATGAACAAAACCGATTAAATGTAATGCGAAAAAACATTGTCTTTCAGTTTGTCAAAAGGATATGGCCTGTTGTGAAATGTCTGGAATTAGCTCTTATTAACCAAGCTGGAGGTCTGTATGGGAGAATCTTGACCAAGGTCGTGAGTACAGACCGAACGCAGTGAGGTCTGTACACATGACCGAGGTCAAGATTCTCCCATACAGACCGACTTAGCTCAGTTAATAAGATGTTTATTATATGGCAAAGAAGGAAACTTTAATTCGTTTAATGTACCTAGGTTGCTGACATTTTGCTTGCGAACGGCGATGAGCTTAACTTAAACGTGCCGAAATTTGTTCATCTTCTTTACTTTTTTTTTTTGTCATCAGGCTTTTTGGCACTTCCATAAATGATTGAGAAGAAAATAAAAGAAAATGGTGAACATTTTTGTATTTTAGTTTGCTACTTCTTCAACGCAAAATAAAACCGGTCTACAGATGCCGGTCTAGATGGGAAAATCTAGACCGCGGTCAATATCGATTTCAGCCAATCAAATTCGTGAATTCGGTAGTTCCCAGTCCTTGTGAGACACAGCCATATAATAAGAGCCGTTATTGGTCAGATTGGGTCTGTCTTCATTCAGCTTCCTCACCAGTCAATTTGACCAGTCGTGTTAATGGGGTAATTTATAAAGAAAATGAGGACTGAGCACTCCAAAAGGTGGCTGTTGGTCGTAATAATGCGGTGTCGGATTAACAGGGTTTTCAGGTAGGAGAATGTGCGGGCTTTCGCTCTGGCCATAAAAAAGTGGTCGTAATAAAGGGGTGTTTGTTTTTACGTGGTGGTCATATGGTGGGGTTCCACTGTATACTATTACTAAATGAAACTATATTTGAAGATATCAATTCAGTTTCAATAAATTAAGGATGGCATAAGTCATGCCAAACATTTCTTTAAAAAGTTGTTTTATGTTTCTTCAATATTTAATTTTGCTCTACATGCTGGTCAGTTCTCATTTTAAAAAACCAAAAAGCTGCTTTAATACAACCACAATACTCTACCCATTTAGAAGAATTAAGAGCCCATTTTCTACAAAAATAATTCCTTTCAAAAGTGGTTGTTAAAAAAAATGAAATAATACAGCCATACACTGCACTTTCTACTCTTGTTTAAAGTAATTTGGGACTACATCAAGTTACTACTATCTCAAAAGAAGGTATGTGGTCAGTCAATGGCTATATGAACTTGTTTAAGCTCATGGTAGTTGTTGATCAACAATGTAATACAATGCATGATGCTATCATTTTCTTTGCTTCAGACAGGATTGCACAACACCTTCTCCAAGGTAGGAATGTTGATCTGCATAACTGACCCATTTTCAGTTTGCCAGCATGAACTTCACCTGTGTCAAATATATTCATATCACCCTGTTCCCCCTGTTAACAAATTAATATTCAGTTGACACATGTAGGTGTATCATCATCACACACCCATTTCACACCACAATATTACATAGTGTGTGAGCAAAGATTTACCAGTCTAGCCTGTCTCTGGTCATATTCACTTCCTCACTCCAACTGTTCCAACCAAAATTGGACCATGTGTACTAAAGGCATCCACGGTTGAGTGTTGATTGATACCCTCAATCGATACCCTCGATGGACACGTTGCACGACACTCAATTGATACTCGATCAACACTTCATCGACACCTCGGTTGACACTCAATCAAAAGTTGGTCGAGAGACAACTAATTTTTGATTGATGCATATGAGTCAGTTGACACTTGGCTGACCATTGACTGACTGTTGATCAAGTGTTGATCGAATGTCGAACGAGTATTGACTGGAATGTCGATTGAGTATCAATAAAGATGTCAACCGGAGTGTCGGTCGACACTCGACTGTGGATGCGTTTAGTACATGTGATCCCCAAAATTATTCCTTATTCCTCTCTCCAATGTATTGATCAAAGACAGACATATCAATATCCCTCCCCGGGAATACCCTAAACATATAACAATTTCTTGAGCCTCAGGAGGTGGCAATTTGATCTCACTGGTTGTTATTAGGGTCAGGCATCCATATGAGAGGGATGAAGCAGGGCTGGAAATAACAGTCGGTCATCGGACATTGTCCGACCAAATTTTGAATATGTCCGGCCAATTGTACATTTTGATTGGACATGATGTCTGAACATTTCATCAACACCTATTGTCCATCCATAAAATTTGGTTATATAATTTCCACTGAAACGAAATTTTTGTACTCTCTTTTTTTAGCCCAATTTATAGTTTCAAACGTGCTTAAAATAATGGTGAACTTTATTTCTGTCAAATCCTAATGGAAAGTGCTCTTTTTAGCTGCTGAAATCAACTTTTTGGAGCAAAACTGTGTCCGGGCTCTGGAACTGAGTTCAGCGCGGCATGAGAGCAATACAACCAGTGACGTCACTAGGCTGTTTTGGCCACGCCAAGATGGCCGCCAATTTTGGGCTTAACCAGTCAACTTCAAATGGCTGAAAAAGCAGTTTTCGCTTACCGTATGCGAAAAAAAAGTCTGCAGTGTTTCCAAGTAAGGTTGAAACTTTATTACTAAGCAAAAATCTCACATACGAAAATTTGGTTTCAGTGGCACTTTAAAAAGGCTCGAAGTTGCGACCGGTACGGTTGCCAATGTGGCTAAAATTTCATCTTTGGCGACCAAAAATTCTGGTTTTGTCGACAACCGAAAATATGTCTGCGTTCACAGGCTACCATAAATGGCGACTACGTTTCGCTGTGTTGACAGTAACAGTTATTTTCTCAGTCATTATGTCCTTCCAGAAATACATAGTGAAAGATCCTTGCTTCTATATCATTCACCATAAGAAAAGAAAGCAATGTATCCTTTTGCTTTGCCGTGAAGGATTTCCTCACATCGGAAAACTTGCAAATGGCTGATCGTGTTTGAAATCGCCCTATAATGCATTGTAAACCCTTGAGCATTGAGTACATCATGTATGCATACCGATTGTGTCTTTTGTAATGCATACACAAAATGAGCGGCCAAAAAAGGCTTGGAAATTTTTTCTTTACAGATGTTATGCATTGAGTTCGTTTCTGAATAAAATTCCACTTGATCTTTATCACTTACTCGCCAAATGGCTACTCAAGCATTATTTTAAATTTTGGGCCCTTGACTCTGCACTGACAGTTTGAGCCATATCCAGGAGCCCATTATGGGCTTCTGCCATATCATAAAGCA
>Ga0126339_10002367_pt1 | contig 13446 bp, 6 predicted proteins | sample OrbTmetagenome_2_FD_92532 | JGI IMG/M metagenome (GOLD analysis project Ga0126339, IMG submission 92532) | Coral microbial communities from Petempiche,Puerto Morelos, Mexico - Orbicella T R C metagenome | ecosystem: Host-associated > Invertebrates > Cnidaria > Coral | place: Petempiche,Puerto... | reverse complement strand
TGTGTTATCCACCCTTAAAACAACTGGAGCCAGGTGTATAAATGAATACTGTTTATGGGAATGTCCACCTAATGGAAGGTCTCCAGTTACATTTGGCGTACTTATGAGTTCCAGACATATCCACAACAAGAGGATCCCCAGGGTCGTAGCCAGAAAAAAAATTATGGCTGGGGCAATGTCCATGGTCAAATTCTCTTCCTAAGTATTCAGCATTATTTTACCTACCTGCTCCCAAAAAATATTAACTGAAGCAAGTGCCTCGATTTCCTTCCTGCTGGCTACAGCCCTGATCTCCACTTGTGGGGCACCTTATACATATACAACTTTAGGTTATGAGTGTTCACTTACATTGGAGAGCAGGTGTGACACAGTCGCCTCCCACCAATGTAGCCAGATTAAATTCCCGACCCTGCATTGCATGTGGGCCAAGTTTCTTGTTGGTTGGAGCATTTTTGTACAGTTCCTCCACAAAAACCAACACTTTCCCAATTCACTCAATTTACTTCAATTTGATTCAGAAACAATGGAGGAATAGCCAAAGTAAAAACAACACAAGAATGAAGTGCTCTGATTTCAAGTTTATTGCCACCATTCCAAGAACTAGGAGGAAGTACTACACTAGCTAATACCTTAAAACAAGGTTTCAATATCATAGCAATAAATTCCAAAATGAAGTTATGGTAGTCACAAAATATAAGATTTTCAAGTGTTCAAATGCTTCAATAATTTACTGATGTCACTATTTTTCACCCCTTAAATTGTACCCTCACTGTAACTACATGAATGAAGAAGAAAAAATTGTCAGTTACGTATTTAGCTTGAAGTAGTTACCTTCCATTGCCCAATGCAAGTTTTCTCTTTCATTTGACAATGAAAAGTGCATAATTTTGCTAATTTTTTACCAGCTCTCAATGAGGATGCCGTTGTAATTCATGGCATACATGATAATTCATTTCAAATTAAAAATTAGATTATGAGCTCAGGATTTCTATCACCTGATGATGGACTGGAGCGCAACCAGAAACAACTCTCCTGCACAGAAATTACAAGCAAATAATCTTATTGTTTTAATTAGCATAAATTTACTGGTTGTTCAACAGTTGTAAATGTGGACAAGTTAAACTGCGATCAGAAGGACTTCAAGCCAATCTACTCAGTTTTTGTTTGATACAATTAATTATTATTAATTAATATTAGTTGACAAAAATATTGTGGCATTTGTGGTATTTACTGGTTGCTACGGTAGTAATTCTCATACACCCATTACTAACTTATAACTTAACATATATCATAATTTGCTGATAGAATCCAGTACGTACTGTAGTATATTTACATGTCATAATGTGATGGTATTATTGTAGAATTTGCAAGAAGAATCTTTGAACAATGTCTGCTAATTATACGTCTGTATGACTAGAACATCAAGGGGTTTCAATAAGAGCTGGCAACTAAGCAAATTGACTGGCTGTGAAGACAATTTTGTCTACATGGTTTGACCATGTGGAGGAATGTTTTTCTTACAAAGGAGTTCAGTTTAAATAGTTTTGCCTGAATGTGAAAACCAGTTGCCTTCCTACAGAAAATCTTAAAAAAAACCCTGAAGTGCTCTTCAGATCTGAAGAGACACCTTTGAGTCTAATGGACCTGTTTACCCATGTTACACTTTTCCAATTTTTCCATTGCAACAAAAATTAAGTCCAACCAGTTGCTTTATCATGCCAAATTTAGTAAAATGTGAAGTTTCATAACCATCTGTTGCAAACTTAAGGAAATGTGGGACCCCAAACTTGCCACTTTATACAAAGAAATGTACACCAGAGGGAAAAAGCGTGAGTTTTTTTTTTCCTTCATATGAAAAATACGAAAAATTGTTGATATTGTGTAACATCTGTAAAAAGATCCATTTAATAGTGTGATAGACATTTTCTTCACAGGACATGCTTTGAATGAGCTGCGTAATATTGGAACTAGCAGAGAGCCAATATCCATGATGATTATCCTCATTATGATACTCTAACTTTTATTTTCAAGTCAATTACCCTCCTCCGCAAAAAAAGACAATACAATGGGCACCACTATGAGTATTGCATTATTATTAATATTAATAAGAATTTATAATTGAATCATTTTCTTTTGACTCATTCATGATTGTATCTTAAATAAATGCTAGCACTGTCCAATATATATTTTGGTATAATTTATGAAGCTCAAAGTGGCATAAGTAATAGGAGATTCAACAGTGATTTGATTCTGGAAAATAGCACTCTTGACTACAAGCCATTAACTTGAGGATGGTGATGACAAGGAACTGTTAAAGCCGAGTTTCCAACACTCTAGTTAGTTTGACTTGGATTCCCTTGAAAATTTTACTAGAACCTTTTTTTTTCTATATTTCCATTCTTATTCTAGTTTCAATTGCCATAAATCTTCAGAACTTTCCTTCAAATTATAATAATAATAATTATTGTAGTTTGTAGACAACAGTGTTTCTTTAAGAATATGTAAGATCTATTGATATGCCTGTATTTGAAACAAATTTATCTTACATAACAGTACTTACATGTAATTTGTTAAAAGGAGCGTCTATTGTGAGTAATTCAAATAAATTTCAAGGTAATTTCCACATATCAAAATAAAATCTGTTTTAATAATAAATTATAATAAAATTCACTTTTTTGAAAATGAAAATAAGGGGCCTTCTTTACAAAGAACATACAACGTCAAATTTACACAACATTGAGTGCTAAATTAGAGGAACAGACAATTCTGCATCTAGTCACCCTGAATACTAGAAGCATTTAACTATGTTAAGTCACACCAAACCAAACTATGACACAAAAATTAACTACACATAGGTTAACCTTTACATTAAGTAAATAAATTAAAACTTTGTACAACAGGAAAATTTGTTTCAATTTACCATGTGGTATAATAATGTTAATAAATCATTATTCACCTGTTCCATAAAGTGTCAACTTCCATTTGGTCACCTTGCCTGCATAATCACCAGCAGCAGCAGAATCTTCATTGCTTTCTAATAACCCATCCAGATCACTCTCATCATTTGCAACTGGGAAAATTTGATCACGCATGTAGTCTCCTCCAAACCGGCCATGATGAATTTCATCATGATAATCGTCGTAATCATCTGTGATTTCATCTCGGCGGGCCTTCAGTAGATCATGCTGTATGAGGACGCGTTCTCGCTCTTCGATGTCTGGCTTCTTGGGCTCCTCTGTCGCAAGCTTGTTGTGATGAAAGAGAAGTTTCCATTTTCCCTCTGGTGACTCACTCCATAAGTGCACTGTCATGAAGTCCCAGTCAGTCAGTCCAAATGTGTCTTTGTCGCTATGGCGGGTTGACAGCAACTGACTACTTGTTCCTCCTGGTGAGACAATATCTATGCTAATGTCTCCACGGAATGCCTTGGCTAATCTGAAGCTGACGGTCACTTGCACATGTTCAAGCTTCTTGACGTACCTCTCTGTCCCCTTACAAGCATCAGTGTCAACACTTAACTCCAGAGTACCACCAAGAGGAATGTGTCCATCTTCAACAGGGCCATCCACTGAACAGTTATGCTGTTCACCAACTGATGTCCAGTTCAGTGCGGCTGTCACCAGCTTACTAGCACTCAGGCGACCAAAGCCAAACTTGTGATTAAACAGCAACCCAGCAGCATTAGTGATCCAGCCATCATCTTGTGGGCTCGTCTTCACTGCTTCATGAACAACCAGGTGCTGCAGATCACGCCAGGTAAGATCTTTGTTGGCTTCCAGAACCAAGGCAAAGATGCCGGACGCCAATGGAGCTGCCGAAGATGTGCCGCGGAACCTTGTCGTACATTTATGCTTGAGATCAGTAGTGACCAAGTCAGCTTCACTGGAACCTCCACGATGAGTGTCCCCTGTGTATGTCACAGCCATGGTAGAAGAACACTGCTCATCATAATATGTAGAAAGACCATAACGACTGACTGCTCCTATTGAAATTGTGTAAATACTTGAAGTGTAACCATCACAGTTGCAGTCATCATCAGCTAGACCTCCGTTTCCAGTTGCCCACACGTATATTGAACCTTTTCCTATAGAGTAAAGAAACAAATTAAAAAGGAAACTATACAGCTAGTTTCAAGTTCTTGATTATTTTATCCTTCTCTTTCTGATGTATTCCTCAATGAACTTGTTTTATTTCTACAGTTTGAAAGGAATCTTGTACATCAAAAACATTTCTTGAAATATTGAAATGGTGGCGTGGCTCCTTTCAAAAAATTGGACACGTCTTTCTATATAATCCTGAAGAACATTGCTTGTCATTTCCAACCAATATTTTGCTGAAAGATTTGAATTCCTGACAGCACCACTGACAAAATTCTCACTCGTGATTGGTTCTCCGGGTGTTTATTTGTCAAGGAATTGGTGTGCGATAACATGGGTGTCCAATTTCAGGTTTCCAATTTTAACTTTTTGCAACTGGTTACCTTCAATTGAATACCTACACTATTTGCCCATCAATTATTATTATGTAAACTTTAATGCCTTCCCTCTTAATCTTCCCTACAGTTGTTACAACTTATAAAAACCTCTATTGAAGTTCTCAATAATCTCAACTTGACAATCAGTCTATTGGTGGAAGTGAAACAAACTGCATGTAAAACTATTACATTCTATCATTTTTATGATGAGTCAAACAAGTAACAAAAAATGTTGCTCAAATAGCAGGGAGGGGTTTGCAACCCCCTCAACCCCTCCCTTGGAACTGCCTCTGCTGGGGCTGATCACCCTTCCCATGTTTTGAGAACTCAAGGTAAGAAAAATAACTTGTTGATATTTGACATCAGCTAGTAGTTAAGTGACTGCAAGGGCAAAGAAGAGCTCATAAGCATTAATTTACCTCCTGTGTGGCACTCGCAATACGATATTGCCTATGGCACGTCTTTTAAGTCAGCTTGAAAGTAATGTAGCCATTTCCCAACATTTACCCACATTTCTTAGTACGAAAATTTGATTGCATGTGAGTATACTGTAAATACAACTTCTCTCATTCAGGAATTTTCGTCTTCCTTTGTTAAAAGGAAAAGAATCACCAAAGGAAGTGATCTACAAAAAGAATAAACTGGACACTAGGCATGCCAAATCATCACACCAGCCACTAGCAACATTTTTAGCTACATGGTATGCATATCTTTCCAGTTTTATTCTCAGCCTGCATGCTTGAGTCGTGACATGGCATGTGCATAATATCATTGGCATGACTGAAAGTATCATGTGCCTAAGGATGCAGACGGACAGTAAATATAAATGTTAATCTCCTTAAAAAGAACTAATATTTGTTTTGCTTTGTTTTAATGTTTCAGGAACGATCGAAAAATTAGTTGACAGAAGTTTTCACTTTGTTCAACTTAGTGGGAAGATTGGAGAAAACCGAGTTAGAGACAGTAGCAGGGTCAACTGTATCAGCACTGAGTTGGAAGGAAGGAGTATTCTGAAATTGAGGTGACAATTGTACAACAACCATTCAAAGATTTTAATCATGCAAAATTCTTGGTGAAAGCAAAGCAACACAAGTGCAAATTGACACATTTGCCTCTGGGGCAAATGAAATTGTAATACAAGCATATAGTCTCTTAACTGAATAGTAATGCAAAACAGTAGGTATAAAATTAACTTACAATTCATGCTTGAGTGCTTCTGCAGAAATGTGAATAAACTGTTTAGAAATTTGCATTTTTAATGTGTTAAATGTGTTCCAATGATAATTTATAGAAGAGAATAAATTGCATTGTTTTTGCCTACATTTGCCCCTACTGTGAAACTCTTATTTTGGTTTGATGGGCAAATCTACAGTATCACTCAGATCTAAGCGAACCAAACTTCGCTTTAACACCGTTTTGACAACGCGAAGGAATTAACGTGTGCACGTTTTGTACTTGCGTTTAGTATAGCAAATTTGGGTGAAAGTTGTACATATTGGCTTCATTTCAAAACTGTTTCAAAACTTCTTCTTCACAGGTTGTTTTTCACAGGTTTCAACCCTATGAAAAATGTTCTGTAAATATCACATGTACAGGTTTTGAAATTTTAGACCCTACGGGTAACAGTGCTAGTGCAGCTGTAAATAAGCTCAAAAACAAAGTTATCTTTTGCAGGTCTTTTCACAGATTGCCACCCTGTTAAAAGTGTCCTGTTCACAGGTTTTGAGATTTTAGACCCTGTTATAATATTGACAGGACCCTGTGCGTGCTCTGATTGGTCAAAAATCCATGTTTATCAGAGTATAAAACATATAAAAAGCATGTTTTATTGTTTTTCACCACATTGCCTCTATATCATTGAGCAAATGAAGAAGCCTAAGCCGTGTATTACACTGTGATAAAACACTCCGGACATTTGAGAACACTCAGACAAGAAATGTAGAAAACACTCGTCTGTGGTTCGTGTTTTCCATCGTGTTCTCATATGCCTGTGGTGTTTTATCGCAGTGTAATACACAGCTTAGGCTTCTTTATTTGTTAATGAAAAGCTTCCGAACAAGAGACTTTTTCACAGGTTTTTTCACAGGTTTTTTCACAGGTTTTTTCACAGGTTTTTTCACAGGTTTTATCACTGTGAAACGTACCCTGTTCACAGGTTTTCAAAATTCCACACCCTGTGAAAAAACACATCCACTATTATATAACTTTAATTTCCTCTTCCGCATACATGCAAAATCAGATAAAGTTGTAATACGAGCTAAGAATCCAACGATTATCGAGCTAAGAATTCTTCGTGATTCTTTTCACTCATATGACGTACGCAAAAACGACAAAACTCTTTTACCTTTTCAATTTTAATTTGAAAGATGTGTGGATTAAGTGAAACGAGTGGGGTAACCTACGAAATAAGTACGTCAAGGCAACATTAAAGCTGAACTCCCACGCAATACTGAATAAATATCGTGTCCGACTTTAAAATTTTGATATTCGGTATTTGGTATTTGAAATAAAAAATCACAAAATATAATAATTCATAAATCTTTTTTTCTCTGAAGAGATAAAATTATTCTGTACATTTCTACATTACAGTAAGATGTTTATGTGTTAGTCAGAGTTGAGAGCTGATTCTAGGGTCAGAAAATGCATTATTAATGCGGAATGGAAACCACAACTTTCCGAATACTAAGACGAAATATTTTAGTAGCACATGATCAAACGATTTTGATTGCTTCACTATTACACTAAACGCATCGTTTTTCCACCCCACCGATTTTAACGAGAAGAGATTTACCATGTTGTCATTACTGATCGTTAAGCTTACCGTTTCGTCCGAATTTTGCGCCATCTTCGAAAGCTTTCCTTCCCAACGGTCCTGGTCTTCCGAAAGTCTTCCCGTCATCTTTAGGACCCCAGCAGTTACTGTAAATATCAATATAGTCAGATTTAAAACTAAGGGCGCTCGCTTCTAGCTTATCTGTTGCAGTTCCATCAAGCATTCGAACGCCGCCAAGTTTGACGTTGAAAGCCACTCCAACTCCGCATATTTCGTTATCTTCTTGAGCGCCAACTTCACCAGCGCATTTTGTGCCGTGAGCGTTGTAAGGATCGCTGTCGTTAGGGAAAGGATCATCATCGTTGTCGTTTAAATCAGTACTGGCCTTTGGATCGTAGTTTCTCTTCAAATCAGGATGTGTGTGATCCAAACCATCATCCAGTATACTGACAACAACACCGTTGCCCGTAAAACCCCGACGCCAAACATCTAGCACTTCGATGTCGGCCCCGATCAAATGCTCATCATTTTGTCCCCAGTTTAACAAATACCACTGCTTCTCCCATCCTGGGTCGTTAAATATCCTTTTGTAACGTTCTTCGCGGACTTTCCTCTCCAATTCTCGTTCTCTCAAGTAACCATTGGACAAGAAATCTCGCTTATTGCGCTCAAGTACCAGTTGCTGTTCGGCCCATTTAATCCTAGGATGATCATTCAGCTGCCGCGTTCTTTCCACTGCTCGACGTTTGACTCGAGCATTCGTTCCTTCATGGACAAACTCGAATACTCGCCGCATGTTCCCGACTCTGCCATTGTGTTTTAGATCAAAATCTCTTGCTATTTCATCGGCAAGCTTCTCGTTGTCTTCGTCTAGTTCGACCGCCCAGATATTTGTGTACACGCGCTTGCCATCTTCGAAAAGTTCGCCAAGATGATCGCTCGTTTCTATTTCGTCTTCCATTTCATATTGTTGAACAGGGATTGTTAAAGCTGCTACAAAAAGTAGCGACGTGAAAAGTAGTCTTCTCAGAATCATTTGAAAGGATTATTAAACGAAGAAGATTCTCCGTTCCTAACTATCGACAAAGCGACAGCTACTTTGACCCGACGTTTATATAATGATGACCGAAAGGCATTATTATGCCTAACGGCTGTTGTTTTCACAACATCCTCACACGCAAGACAACACAGGACACTACCCCAGGTGGGACGGTAATGAGTTTCTCAATTGCAACAGAAATGTGGAATTTCAAGACGACGATTAAGAATTAGTTTCTTGAATGAGTTTTATACTCAAATTTACGTCCGGGAAATGCATTAAAGTTTTAAAGTTTTCAACTTGATCAACAATTTTCGAGCTATTTTCTGTGACAAATTGCTTCCACCCCTCCTATCGTTAGTTAAATCTCTTCGTAGTTCCATATCATTGGTTCGCTTGAAGCCTTGTGGGTGCTAAAAATTAAGAACTCCGGAAAATTTAGCGACGAAATGCAAATAGAAGAAGCCAGTATTGCTAATCAACGGGACAGCTTTTTTCAAACTTGATGAGACGACACATAAAGTAAACATGGTATAAACTTTACAATCATGGCTTTTGCAATAAAATACTTTTTTCCGAAAATAGATACGGTACTTGGGTAAGGCCGGCAGATTCAGACTACTTATTTCGCAACCTTATTTTCACACGTTCACTGGAAGAGGGTTTTATAACATGCCTAATATGTGATTTCATTTTACAAGGAAAGAATATTATTTTGTATCATGGTTATTTTCCTAGAAGTACAAATGCTTCTGAGACGAAAATCTGGTTACATTTAAAAAGTGGTGAAGGTTCTATTAAGATTCGAAGACAAATTCATTTCGAATAAATTCGTTCGACTCACTATTTTCACACAGAGGGACATGAATGAGTGCTTGAATGAGAATTTGCCTGGAGCTTTTTTATTTTTTTATTGTTTTTATTTTTTCATTTTTACTTAGTGATGTATAAATTGAAACTGAGAACAACAGAGCGAGCTGGTAGCAGCTGCAACGAGAGAGGATTTTTTCAACGTCAGAGGAAGCAAAAAAAAGTAAACTGTAATGACAATAATGTTTTCTAATGTGACAAAGACAAATATAGCAACCTATTAAAATCTAAGGCCAAAGATAGCTTATTCAGGGCCTACACGGTGCAATTAGAAAGCTTTTGAATGAGTAGAAATGCAAGAAAGTTCACGAAAAGGATTTTCCGCCTCTCAGGAACTAAATTTCAATAGACGTAAAGTTATCTTTTTGACGATCAACGTCAGGTACAGTTCATTTTAAAGAGTACAATGGATTTTTTTCTCATGTTAAATAAAAGACTGATAAGATTTTCTCGTTTACTGAATTAAACCTCTTTTCTGCGCTGGCCGTCACCCTGTTGATCAAGAAACTTCTCATGTTCGGCTTTGACAAGGTAAATCGAGGCACACTGAAGCAATTGTCAACTGACTTTATTTTTGTAAACAATTTTTCTTGTTTTGGGAAGACTGAGAGTTTTAAGATATGCCTGTGAGAGTTTAATCCGCCGGTGTTGTGTAAACACATTTTTGCTCACGTTTTAACCCTAAGTAAAATAACATTCCTTAGTCTTGACTCGGCGAACAATGGTAGACACGATGTAGAGTTGTTGTTGCTTTTTCCCAAAAACGAGTACTTCTGTAATTTCTCTCACAAGAGGAATACTTCTGCTTGATTTGAAGAGACCAATAAATGATTCTGGGTGAGTTTGGATAAAGTTTCGATTATTCTTGTCATTCATTAAACATGACCATAGCTACAGAAAAAAATCATGAGGCAATGTCCGTGTGAAACTTAAGGTGTTCACGATGACTATAAACAGTGAAAAAAGAAAGAAAATGTATGAGGCAAGTGTCTTGGTTCGCTTGTTACTAGCTATGACCCTGTTAAAACTTCCGCTTCAGCCGGTAAGCAAAAGAAAGTGTGAAAACTGCATCGGATTCAAGATAAAACAGGCCGTATGTACATGCTAATGCATTTAGCCTCTCAGGGACAATTGAGTTATGCATGTGCATGGCCGAGTATTCAAGTGTCAAGATCACAAAAACAGTCGATCGACCTTCTCCCCCACTTCAGTGCCGAGAGGAATATGACGGACCGCTAGAACTTTTCTGTAATATTTACAACAACAATGTTTGGTGAAAATCGAGGGCGACTAAGGTACTGAGCCCTATTAAAATTCGCTGGTCACTTCTAAGGTAAACTAAGATTCCCTAATATGTTGCTTTTTCAGATTATTAGTTTTTTCACACTAGTAAGTAATGAGCGGCCAGTTTACTCGTGCTAGTAAGCGTGTGCTGCAGCCTTGCGGCTGAGCGGAAGCCCGGAAAGCCCTAAAGCCTAAAGCAGTATAATTCAACTCAGCTGCTGGTTGACATGACACTGGACTTTCTCGAAGTCCTTTGCCTGCTGGTAGTCCTGGCATGAATGTTTTTCGCGCTTTTCATCTAATTCAAACTCGGGTTTTGAGTGGCTGTTCTCGCTTCGAGCTCCGCTTTCAAAGCCGGCTCGGCTTAAGAGCAAGTTCATATGCAATGATCATTGCACAGCAAGATGTTTACCACCCAGTGTAAATCATAATTATCGACTTACGGCTCTTATCAAATAACTATATTGCTGTTTCAAGTCTGTTTGTAGATCTTATGTGGGATTACTATATAAGCTGGAAGATACTGTCGTTCTCAGGGCTAGACGCATAATGCTCTAAATGGTTTAATACCTTGTAGATCTTACTGAAAAGTTATCGTCGTGTTTGATTAATTCCCAGTGAATTCATATAAAAATGGTCCGTGCTGGCCGGATCTGCAAGACCGGGAGTTTGCACAGCTCGCAAAAGTTAGACTTGTTTGGGCGATCAATGTGGTCCTGTATTAGGGGCCCTATTGAAACAGTTATGACTAATTTCGCAGTCAACTCGAAGAAAGGATATTTCAACAGCTGTTCAGCCAACAGCAACTGAACAGCATAGCTGGCTGAACAACATAGCTGGCGCAGCTGACATGCATGCAAAATAATCCGACTATTCAACAGACACGAATTATTATCAATTATCCCAACTGAAAGAATGAATATACCGCAGATAAGAGACTAGATCTAGTCTCTTGACCGCAGATTTTTGACCAAAACAAAAAACAATTTCAAGCTGTCTTGCGCCAATAGAATGACCTTTACCTCTCCGGCATTGTCCACTTCCTATTAATTATTTTATTTGATTTTTTCAGGTGACTGAAATTTTTCATTTTTGTCAGCTACAACTGACGTCGTGAGTTTTAGGGCGTTGACTTGCTTAATTTTTTGTGAACAGTCCACGCAAAATATTCATTGAAAATAGAAAACAATCCCAAACAGCCTGCCTCGGTGACTGTTTCGAAGATAATTTGAAAAGAGTCTGAAAGAAACGCTTTCAAAGCAGGTAGGAATACAGACGACTCACAGATGCCTTCCTCGGTTTTAAGTCCGGATTGTCTTTTCTTCAAAACCACAGACAAAACCGTAAAGAGTGAAATCCTTAAGGAATGAATAAATCATTCAGAGTCAAACATTTATTTGCGTTGTGCGATGGAGCTGCCTGGTATCACTAGCAAGCTAGTAAGGATACGCTAAGCGTATAATGAAACTGACAATTAAAAACTGGCAACAGCTTTACAGAACTGAGGGGATAGTAAGTGGGGGCTTACAGAAGTTAAAACGATGACTCGAAGAGAAACTTCGATTCGCAAGAGGAAATTCAAAGTCGGCGAAAGATATACCGGAATCAAAAAAGAAAAGAACTCGCTAATTAAAAATTTTGAAGCGATGATGGGGTTTTCAACATGCTCGCTATCGGTTTAGGGAGGGAGCGGGGGCGAAGCATAAGATAACGTGTTTAAAATAAATTTGAAATTAAGAGGATATCTATGTTGTTTCTCGTGGGTGTCGGTTATTGTCGGCTCATTGTTTCTTTCGTCTCACACCGCTCATCCTACAAGTTTACAAAGACATCTTTCCCGCCATTATGCCAAAAATTCAGGAAATTTTGGTTTCTGGTTTGGTCCGACCGGAATACTTGACCGGTGGGACTAAAATTTGCTGTTCCATTTTGACAAGCCGGTTTGTATACAAGCCGGTTTGTATTTGTATACTCTTCAGTACATTCACTTTTGAATCAGAGGTTCGTTACAGAAATCCGCTGTGTGAGGTGAGTGTAGGTGCAAAGTCGAAAATTGTAACTGCTGGCACTGTTTGCTTTGCCTTTTTTTGAGCATTTTCGAAACTAACGTCTCCCGTTGAACCGCCAACCCTGGTAAAAATATGCTAAACCTGTCACCAGAAGCTAAAAAACGTGGTATTCTGACTTCAAGAGAGTATCAAGGTACCCAACGTAATCCTTCTTAAGTTATTTTTAGACATGGTACCCAGTTCTTTCGCAGATGTTACTCGCGTGTTGCCTGGATGTGTGCGTGGAGGATCTGCTTATGTTTCGTTTCGTTTCAAAGCAAAAGGAAACCTCCAATGCTGTGGGATGACTTCTTTGATATTTTGATTACAAGCAAAGGAGCTTCGGCCCTCGTTTTGTTTCAATTAATTTCGAAACTTTAATAAAAGTTTAAATAAGAGACAGACGGTCCCCTGCACAAACAAAAACAACTGAATAAACCGCAGAGAAATGTTCAGACAAATGAGTGCAAAACAAACAAACGCCCAAACACAACGCAACCGAACAAACAGATGGTCCAAATTGCAAAGTAGCTCGAAATAGTTTTCACTGTACGCCAAACAAGTTTTGCAAATTCTCCTCTAAATACAGTTTGGTCATAGTACCAGCATGAAATTTACCACGGAAATGAAAGAGACATCATAGATTCATTTCATTATATTTTTTTCCCAAAACCTGTTACCATGGCAATCATATGACGCATTCAGTTGTGCACTCAAAATTTGAATCTATTGTCTTATTTAGAAAACGGGTCGGCGAAATCTTCTCAAACCCCTATATTAGATGTTATCAGCAATGATCTCCAGAATATTTAAGAATGGCTGACTGTTAGGATCCAGAAACGCCGGTCAACGTCCCATTTGACAAATCGCTCATATTTTGCCCAAAGATACCCTTAGGTGACCTAATTCTAAAAATCATATTTAAAGGTTCCAGCGAATTTTTATTTTTCAGAAATTC
>Ga0126339_10002364_pt1 | contig 13450 bp, 2 predicted proteins | sample OrbTmetagenome_2_FD_92532 | JGI IMG/M metagenome (GOLD analysis project Ga0126339, IMG submission 92532) | Coral microbial communities from Petempiche,Puerto Morelos, Mexico - Orbicella T R C metagenome | ecosystem: Host-associated > Invertebrates > Cnidaria > Coral | place: Petempiche,Puerto... | reverse complement strand
CTGGATATTGACCTTAGCTCGCTAAAATCTGCTCTGATCTGAAATTAGTTTTAACTGGTGGAAGTGATTTACCATCAAAACACGAGGGAAAAGCGAGCACATAAAAAAGCACGCTCCAGTGTTGAATTATGAAGGTGGCACCAGTTTCTTTGTTTCCGACGTCTCCATGGCCAGGGTTTAATTAGAACTCTTCACAATTTGACAAACGCGTGTTTATAGTTGGACCTGTCAAGTTGATTCTCTCTTCCGTCCTAAAATGAGACAGGCACCTGATTCATCGCTCGTACTTAATAACCGACAGAGACACTACTAATAACTCAGAAAAGTTAAACCAAACTACAAACATTTCTCCACAAGACCCCATGTCACGAATGCAACACGAAATCAAGACGAATTTCCTTCACATAAACTCGCAACACCGAGGAATTGTACCATTTCTAACCAAATGATACGATTCTCTCGGCAACTGGAGTGGAGCGAAATACTCTCGAAGGTGCTTTAGTGTAATGTTTTTTTTTTACACATTACCATAAACCGTGTTTCTTTTGTTGTTTAAGAGGAAGAGGTGCAGGTGTGGAGCGCCGATAACATTGGTCACCAGCCGAGGACACATAAAGAACAGAACACATAAACACAAAACTAAAAGAATATCTTTTACTGAAGCTACATCTGAAGTAAATAATCTCCCAAGCTTAAGCGTTTACTTATTACTCAATGAATCCAATATCGGCGAGAAGGCATATACACTATTGTTTATATCGACAGTAGGTTCACTAAGGCAGCGCGTGACACAGCTCTGATGAAGCTCTGGAATTTACCTTCCCACACAACAGCGAATCTACCCTCATCAATTCAACAATTTGCATGAAACTTAATATTTAGAATATATTTTTTTGTTTAATCAACACTTGAATCAATGACCAAACGTTCTTGGAATTGTCCGCTGGCCGAAGCTCTAGAATTCCAGTACACTGCCGAACAAAGAGATGCGAGAATTCATTTGAAAAAAACCCAGAAAACTTCATTTACTGAATATAGTCTCAGAATTCATATTACAATATGCCCTTGGTTGTAAGCAAGAAAGTTTAAGTGCCGTTTATTGAGCACCTTCATCAAGTGTTGGTTATTAATGAACGAACGTTTAATAGCGAACATGAAATGAAAGCAATTTTTTTAGACAAAATAAACCGTGTAGCGCCCGCCTAGTACAAATTCTGACCAGTCAAAGCTGAAAATAAACATAATAACGATATAACGTAAACAGGAAGACCATTTTGACAGATTAAACACAACAAACGTTTCCCTAAACTAACACTTAACTCCAAACTTGAACACCTCAGTTCAACTGATATCAAGCGTGAAGAGCAGTTTTCAGCAGTTTGTCCTGCCAGCGCCTTGACAATCACCGATAAAGTGATTCTGCGAATCAGCCATTGGCGAGATCTTTTCTCGTTGTCTAGTTTCGAAGTTTCGAAGTTTCGAAGAATTCAAAGTTGTCTAACCTGAGGTCAAGGTAAAATTCTACACCAAAACAAAAAGTCATCAGACAGCTTGTTTCGTCGTTGGTTTGCTAAATCGCTTACTTCAACCACTGCTTAGAACTATTTACTGAAAAGAACGACAGAGTGAGTTTAACTTTGGCGCAGTAGTGACTTAAAGTCTTTCAGTTCTGCACTTATTTTTTGCTACTATGAACAGAAAATTTCTTTTTTAGAAAGCAGGCATACCAAGACCAAAACGAACACAAAGCTAATGGAATCGCAGATTTAAATAATGACTTTAAGAAAACAATGTATACATATTACACAAAAGCACCCGCTTCAATTCCATCAATGCCGCCACAATATGTCAATAACCATTCTTTCTTTATTTTCACCGCATGCATGGAATGTGAGAAGTGAGAGCAGAAAACGTACTCATGATAAAGTGAAGCGTGCCGTGGAGAAAAGAACTAACGTCATAAATATGTTTCGCCCTTGTTTTTCGTTTTGGCAATCTCTCTCTTATACTTTGGCTTAAAGGCAGCAAATTTTTAGAAATTCAACGGCAAGATTTAGGCAAATTTGCCGCACTTTGATTTATCATCGTACTTAAACCTGGTGACATCGCTCACAGAACATTTGACTTCATTTTACCAGAGTGTTCTTTCTGTGAGTCATCATTTCTCTACCACCAACGTTATAGTGATAGTTTATCAGTTGAACTTACACCTTTTTGACCATCAGAAGACTTGAGCAGGTTTTTGCAGAATTTGTCAATTATATTAATAAAAATGAAAGGCTATAGGTTCGTGTCAATTAGTTCTTGCCTCTGATAATCGCTCTTTATTATTTACAGAAATTAGAACTGAAAATCATTGGAGAAACATTTGCCCCGTTTTACCAAAATCCTGACAAGAAAACTGCGACATCCGTGCAGGCAACTCATCCAAGGTTACTGATCGAGTGAACCCGATTATTTGTTATATTTAATGTAAAATCTTCGTTTCAATTAATGACATGACCATGATTATGATAAGACGCGCACATCATAACGTAATGTCGCGCCACCTCTCTTGAAACCATATTTCATTTGGTTTTAACCACGAAAACTGCTCGTAATTGCTAATTAAAAAATCAAGTGGACATAACCGGAAATATGTCAGTTTTCATAAAGTTCGTAAAGACATCGTTTGAATCATGAACTCGCAAAATTGAACACAAAGCTTAAGTAATCTTGTCGTCTGGGAGTTTATTCTCCTCTGTGTCTGTGTACAAACGAGGTCTTTTTCAGGTGCAAATTTTTCCAATTCGACATAACCCTTATCACGAGAGGTACTTAAAAAGCCACAGGCACGAGGAAAGCGTGCGATGAACAACTAATTAAAGGCTTTTTAATGGCACTGGTATCAAAAATTGGCGCAAAACAACGTGTTGCTGGTGGCGTGAATTAACTGAGTACGTGGGAATTCATTTAGAACTCCAATGCACGAAAATTAGTTCCCTCAATTAATGTGATATCTAAAAAGGATAATGCATTCTCAAGGCTGCTGGTCCATACTGCCTGGCGAAACTGAGCTATTCCGGTCACTTCACTGGGAATATTGTTACTCTTTCGGAATCGCTAGTCCATCCCAGGTTAGCCCCAAGCATCTTGTCAGCTATCGCTGGCAGAAGACTGGTAACTTTTGAGGCTCGGGGATACGATATGAAACGATACGAAACGATACGATAACTTTATTTATACACGATATTTCTATTAGTCTTTTTATGATAATCAACTAGCTACCTACCTTCCTTACTACAATCAAAGAATAAAAATTCCAAAAGAAAAAAAAACCCTGCTTTTAGGAGGCCAGGTAGAAAAAATTTACTTATACTTGTTCCACAACTGAGTTCCAGTGTACGAAAAATGTCTCTTCAGATAATCAGTGCGAGGTTGTGGAAGAACTAACCCGTTTAAACGATAAGCACTTGCACTGTCGGGGAATAGAAGCAAGTCGTGCAACGAAGTTAACAAAACATTACAACGTGTGCGGTAATACATTCAGACCGTGTACATTTTCAGATACGCACAAGCCGCACAGCCAGACAACCTGTCCTCTTTTGCCTAATTTTTGATCAGAGGCGAAGCAATTAGTCGCCGTTATTCAAAATAGGAAGTTTCGACCTCCCTGATACGCCTTCCAGTAAGGTCGCCGGAAACTTAAATTCAAGACGTCACTCAGCTTAACTCAAGAAACATCAAAACGAGATAAAATAGACTCAGTATGAATTACTTAAATAGACGGGACAGAAGGGAAAATCGCCGCCCGCTTCACTAAGTTGTTCCACAAGGTTCGTAATTAATTTAACAATAATACTGCTGTCTTGAGAAGTGTTCCAGCTTAGCCGATAAGCACCAGATACTTGGCAGCACAGCACGGAAGTTTCACAAGTCAAAGTCAAGTTTTATCAACAAATGACAAGGTTGGAAGGTTAAAATACGACGTAAAAAAACAATAATAACAAAGAAAAAGAAACAAATGTGTGAAACACGCTAGGGATTAGCGAAGCAGGTGAAAATTTCGCCATATTTTTGTCAAGTAACTTTCACGATCTTCTAATGTTTTAATTATTTTCCACCAGACCAGGCCTAAGCGATAAAACGTAATACACTGTCTCTTCATTGGCAGTTAGTTAGCTGGTGAAAAAATAATCTCTTTAACGTTTTGCATTGAATTTACAAAACGAAACAGCTAAAATAATGTGCAAGTAACACATGCGGGGTGCTGTTGCCGTGACAACATCTGTCTTCTCCTTACTGTTCAGCACAGATTTCTTTCGACGTTGATTCTGAGAATTTGGTAGCAGATCAAGACACATCCCCTGGATGAACATGATTTATTTTTTTATTCTCCACACCTTTCTTCTTGACAAGACATGCATGTACACGGCAATTGATCATTAAAGATTAAAGTACTGTATAGATTACTAAATGAAATAATACTCCAAGATTGTAAAAATAACACGTCAAAAAGCTAACGACTGATTATCTTTAAAGAAAATAAAAATTCAAACTTAAAAGAAAAAAATATTCATTGATAGTATCAAATCTAACTCGTACAATAAGCGAACAAAAAAAACACTATTGCATTTGTAGAAAATCAAAACTTGCTAAGATTAAGCTTGACTTCTCCAATCCCGATGAGCAAAGAAAAATTGTAAATGATAATTTGACATAACTGTTAAAACGACGACTTTTAGTAGACGAATGAAGCAACTGTCAAATCATCAACAGCCATAAAAACACCAAAAGCACTGTAAATTCTTCATTACTCTGCAGTACTGCTTCTTCTTGTAGAGAATCTCGACTGGCGCAAAAGCGGAGAAAATACCTATGAACATGGCTGCTTTTGAATGTGAGAAAACTTTTATCAACTTTATCGAACAGTCGGTCGATTGACTAACACTTTCCCGAAGTTATCGTCTGCAGTTTGTCTAACAATTCTATGTTCCTAATCCTTTCTGCTCGTTTCTTCTTTTCCAGTTCAATTGACTCCTGCTCTAGCTTCCCGATATACTGAAGGGCCTTTTGCAGAATGACAATTTTCGAAGCTTTCCCGTTGTCCCCCAATTCAGGCATTGACAGTCTGAGATTCTCAAAGCGTGTTTTCATGTTAGTTCTCCTCTGCTTTTCCATATCGTTGTGGAAGTCACGTATATCGGGGCCAATTTTATGTGATCTTTCGGTCTTGGCTGATCTTGTTCTACGACTGTTTTTGGCTTTACCACATGTTCTTGTCAAGCGCGGCGAATTCTCGTTATCAATGCTCGTTGTTGCCTTGGATTTAAACTTGTCAATGTTTGAGTAGCATGACAGTTGTCTCGTTGGTTTAAAATTCCTCTCGCCAAAATTATCTGGCGCGCTGTAGAGACTGGCCTTTATTTCTGACGATGTACCCGTGCTACGATTAAAAACCACTGCATTGCCATGCTTAGACGGCGCCTTCCCGCATTCCAACTCAGGATTTCCAAAGCCAAGTTTTCTGGCACGGTTCTGAAAAAAGAAGCTGTTTGTTAAAGTTTCTTCCAGCGAAACGGGATTTATCGAGGAGAGATCGGCATCGAACGTCAAATTTGGCGGGAATTTGACGTGAAGTTCAGAATTTAGGGCGGTGTTAAACTCTAACGGTAAAGCGTAGGTAAAAGTTTGAACAACTGGTCGCTGCATGGAAACTTCAGCCGTATCCACCGCCTCGGGGTGACAAATGTTTGTTAAAGACTTCTGAAAATTAAAGTTATTTTCTACCGACGTAGCAGTTGGAGGTAAAATCTGCTTTTCAGCCATCTCCGATGGACCACAGCTGTTCTGTGAACAATGTTCTTCTTTACTTGTATTGTAATCTTTCCCGTGTGTTAAACTGCGCGTATCAAAAAGGTCCTGTTTCTTACATGTTTCAGACGTCAATTCCAACATATTGGCGGAAACATCAAACTGTACTTGGCTTCCGTAAGGTAACGACAACACGCTAAAATTACCAAATGATTCTAAACTATGCTGGACCTCCGTTGTCGAGATGGAAATGTGAGAACTGTCTGACTGATGTAACAAGCCACGTTCTGATTTGTCATCGGCCAAGAATTCACCCGAAGTTGCTGGGAATTTGAATACTGTCGAGTCATCAGACAGTGTACTGTACAGGCGATCTACTGGAATTGGAGTTAGAACACAAGGAAAATAAATCTCTAATTCGTCCCTCTCAGAGTGCCGTCTTTTTGTAACAGAATTGTCACAATTTTGATCCTGGTGAGCGCGAGTGGATGTTTCGGATTCAGTGAGAAACGAAGCGGATGGAGTGCTCCTTTTATCCATGTCAACATGAAGTGTTTCCAAAATGTCATTGAAATCAGGAACAACTTGAACATCGTCTGTCGCGGAAGAACGAAAATTCCCGCCAAAAACGTTGCCATCCGTTTCATCGTGACCAAAACTCCCGCCAAAACTGCTTTCGCCGATCGACCATTCGTAAACACTTCCGTGCGATTCCAGCGAATTACGACTCAGCGAAAGACACGATGTACGGCCTTCGAAATTTCCGACGAGAGAATTTTGTTTCAAAATACTGTCACCGTTAAGGTTGGAAGAGCGACGATTGTCCAGTTTTGGAAAATCGAAAGTTCCTTCTGAAATCGTTTTCGAAGATTCCATGTTTTGCGAAAATGCTGATCTGTGTGTTTGATAATAAGTAGCTAGGGAAATGAAAGTCACCTTGCTGGAATGATGTTATTATGATGAAAACAGCTTTGGGGCAAATAAATGAAGACACATTTGCATTCGCCAAAATGATCCGAAACTGTCAAATTAAAACCATAACACTGGCATCACCGCCCACGCTTCCATTTCAGCAAAATGGCTCCCAACGTAGAAACAACACTAGATCTAATTAGTAAATGTTAAACACTTTAAAGTCAATGTAGAACTATCCATACTTGTGTAATGGCAAGGCCAATACATGCACAAATTTGCCACCAAATAATCTCCAGTATTTATTTTAAGCACACGCGTATTGCGCCATAGAAGTAACACGAAAACAAAGCGAAATAAACATTGGATTCCTTTCACCTGCAAATCATGTGATTCCGAACAGCTGTCAGGGTCACGTGATATTTTGAACAAGTATTTTCCACAGAAAACATATCGGCTAAATTAAATGGAAACAAGGCAAAATTTTCGCATGATGGAAATATTACGCATCACACGTTGGCAGGAACTATTAATAAGTGTTATCTATGTCAGCCTCATAAACCTGTTGATTCAGTGGCCTGCTTCAGAAAATATGTTTTAAAATTAAATTAAAAATGAACGCATAATTTTTAACCGTCGCATTTCTTTACAAAAGCAGATAACTGTACATGAAACACTCTCACTTTGTGTCTCACACAACAGAAAATCGGCCTGACAGACGGTTTTTTTTTGTCTTTTTTTTGCCAGTCAATCTTTCAAAGGTCCGCAACGGTACGCCGCCGGTCTGAATTTGGTTAATTTAAAGAGTCGTTGCCACTTCAGTGGAAAATATTTCACTGGTCATCTGCGGTTCAGAATGACTGATTATTGAGAACAATTTCCGTTCCATTATTCCTGAAGTTAATTCCATCAGACTCCACTCAACTGACCGCTGTAAGGGTTTTCTTTTTAATCTTTGATAATCTTTGAGTAAAGCTCTTAAATCATAGGTACGTGTGTGTGTATGTGCAAAGAGCAGAAGAAAGATTTAATATCTTCAAAGTTCGCAATTTTTATTGAGGTCGCTGGCACTCGTACAAACAGCCGGCTTTTACTGAGCTTCTATCTTGAATTCTATGCAATAGAACCCCTACATATTCTGGAAATCGGTTGAATCGGAGTATTAAGAGTACTACCATGCAACAAAAATCTCTTCGTCGACCGACACTTTGCTCCGCTTTCACTTTCTTTAAGACAAAAATCATCACAACTGAAGGCTTTCAAAATGCTAACAATTCAATGTTTCCAACTTGAAGTACTTTTAGAAGTGTCTCAATATGTAGTTTCATCTCTATCGATAAGTGTACAGCGACTCCCACACATACTCCGTCTCGCATTAGTGGCGTGGTTAACAACATTTTCTACAGACACCCACACGCCGACCGAGCGTGACTCAACCCGGTGGTAACTTTCAAGCACCTCTTAAACCGGGAATTTGCCTTCCCCGCTCCTCTAACTACACACGACGTTACATCAACACCACTGTGACAGGTAAAGCCACAAAACGCCAAGATACCTCTAAATGTATACTACAGCTATAAGAAGAATTTGATACGAAAGGGAATAGATCATCAAGAATTAAGTAGCAAATAACATACACTCGACCGACTCTGATTGATCAAATGAAAAATAACTTTTTCCACCATTCACTGATCAGTAATTTAGTAAAAGGGTTAACGAATCTATAATACAGCTCAATCGAGGATTCTGATAATTATAGAATCTCGCACAACAAAACAAAACAACATCTTGTCCAACGCTCCTATTTAAGCCATTACTCATACATTAACATAACCACATATTTGACACATGCATACCTTTTTTGATACACAAGAGCAATTAGCATAAATCGTAATTGCTTTTTTATGTATCCTAGAGAAAACACGGTTCGTTTGGAATTCGCCTCTGAAGCGATTGAGTGCGTGCAATACAGCATTTATTTTCTTTGAGTCAACAAAGCGCAAACAAAACACGATATTTCTTTTATCCCACGACGAGTTACGAACTAAAAGCCGCACGTATGCAACAATTTTCCAACTACTTATTGCTTTTTTAAAAAAAAAACTATCAAATTACATATAGAAACAAAAAGTCGTTTCATTTACTGAGCTGGTTAATAACAGTAAAGAGCTAACTACAAAAAAAAAATTAGACTAAAAAACAAACAGAGAAAGAACCCACTATTACAGTAAATTTAAGCATGGGCCTGATATCCAAATAACATGAAGTTCTTTTTCTTTGTGAAATAACGCGATATAATCTAAGTAACTGAACTGATGTTTTGCATAATTGTAAGACTCCGTTACCATGGTTATCATTAAACCAAAATAACGCACGATCAATTCACCTTCAGTCCTACAGAGACACGATAATACATTCATTCGAGCTAATTCAAACGATTCCTTAGTTCATACATGTGTATGTTCCATTTTTGGGACGACAGAAAACATATCCACTGCACGAATAAAAGTTTTCAGTCATAGTTACATGAACGTGTAGCCCCTGCAAACGGATTTTCGACTACTACTTTTGCAGCTTTCACACGCTAAGGAATACCTGGTTGGACGTTATAAGAAAAACAACGAATGCTAACCAAATGGCATTTTCTTTGATACCTACAAACGCTACAGAATGCATTGTACAGTTTTTCCCATATATTTCAAGGGAATACAACAGGTTTCGGTGATGTTTAATACATTGAATATATCAAATGTCAAAAAGTACAAATGTTGTTTATAGTGGTCAGTGCGCTCAGCAATACCTAACTGGTTCTCAGGCATGCCACTAAAACTGAAAGAAACAAATATATCAAGTAAACATAATAGGCTTACCAATCCAATCTGGCGGGAGGCAGACCAGTTGGCTATTTACAAGCAAGACCGAGGAGTTGAACTAGGGTCTACCAAGAAACAACTGTAGTTAGGTGGTCAGAGCGGGACTTGAACCTGCAACCTCCAGATTTCAAGTCTGGTCCCCTGACCACTTAGCAATGCTGCCTCCATCTATATAACACCAAAAGGTTCATAAAAAAATGTTTCATTTTCATCCACCAGCACTAAATGGTGAATTTCGGCTTGTGAGCAAAGAAATGACGCATTTTTTTTTTTCATGAACCAACCAAAAATAAAAATAAATGAATGAATGAATGAGTGAATAACATACAATTCAGCCATTTGAACCTAGCATTTTTGCCCAAAACCTAGAGGCTTGGTTCCCTAGCAGCCACCCCTGACTGAGACTCTATCAGTGGTTGGTGTTTAATCATGTAAGATGTTATAAAAAGACATGCATCCTCAAAGCAACTATAAATCACAAGCTTGATAGTTAAATTAATTACAACACCTACCTTGTACTTCTCAAATCCATTGACATTTTATTGATATTAATTGTCCACAATTAGTAGAACGGTGTTTCCTCTTGGCTGGCTAAATTTGGACACATTCATAAAGTTTTGTGATTGACTGATTGATTGATTGACTGATTGATTGATTGATTGATTGATTGATTGATTGATTGATTGATTGGTTGGTTGGTTGGTTCATTAAGTTTAAAAAATGGAATTCATAATCTTGAGGGTAGTTTGGATATCTGATCTTAATCAGCATGGATTTTTACAAATTCTTGTGGATAGCATCATTTTGCTTTCATTAATATGAATGACAATTAATTGGTCAGGAGTTGTTTAGTTAAGTTGTTTACAGATTGCAATTAACTCACCTTCTTCCATGGTTAACTGTCTGTTTACACAAATACAGTCATTTCATCTCTCCAACTTCTAAATTTACTACAAGTCACCTGTTCTTATTGAGCAAGCTTTGAGTCCCTTAAAATTCAACAAAAAATACTTTCAAAATCTTTGTTCTTCTTCTACTCTCACCTGGTTAATACTTAGCTCTTATTAACCAAGCAGGAGATCTGTATGGGAGAATCTTGACTGAGGTCATGAGTACAAACAAGAAAAATTTAATTTGTTCAATGAAACTGGTTTGTATTAGCCAACATTTTGCTTGTGAGGGGCGATGAGCTGAACTTAATTCTGCCAAAGTTTGCTCATCCTCTTTACTTTCATTTTCTTATTAGGCTTTTTGGCACTTCCACTAATATTTTTAGAAGAAAATAGTCAACATTTTGGTATTTTAGTTTGAAACTTTTTCACCGCAAAATGTCACCAGTCTAGATGCTGGTCTAGATGGGAAAATCTAGACCGTGGTCAATATAGATTTCAGCCAATCAAATTTGTGAATTCAGTAGTGCCCAGTTCTTGTGAGACACAACCATATAACAAAAATGTATATCAATTACTTATGAAAGCAAAAAGGCTGCAGTCCCATCCTCCACTGGCATAATTTCATATTTTGTAAATGTCTAGGCCACGTGGAATGGGATTTGTAACTGTGCCGGAGTGGTGTGGGGGTGGGGGGTGGGTGGGTGGGCAGGGGTGAGAGGACAAGATTACCAAAAATTAACTAAATATAAAATAGCTGAAATAAGAAACTATAAAATGAAAGAAATTAAAAATAACTCTACATCTTCACTGCATGTGACAAGCTTAAGACAAGTACTCAACACCAGTTGTTTCATTTAAATCAAACCTACAACTTGATTGGGAAGTTGTGGTTTGGTTTACTAATGACAACATTCTTTGTGGTTTTACTTCTAGAGTTAACCACTAATTGCCCACATGCAGGAGAAGAATCCTCTGGAAAAACCATATGATTGCTTTGCTAGCCTCTGAAATCATAGGCAGGTCACTGCTGACAGTTAATTATTAGAAAATGTTGCCAGTTGCTTTCCATCCCCTTATTTGGTTAGATATAAACAGTAGCTTCCGTTTGGCCCAAAAATAGGCTTGGATATTTTGTCTGCATACATTATCTGTACCGAGTCACACACATTGTTTTGAGAACATAGCTCAAGGAAAACTGTCAGCTTCCAGGAACAGATCCTGTCCAAAGACAAATATCTGAGGCTATTTTCACACTAAATAGAGGCTATTGTGTTTATTATCCTTCAAATCTTTTTCGCAACACATGCAGCTTTAAAAATCAGGGGTATTCTCCAGTTTTAGCTGAGGCATTTTCAGTCACCTGGCATGTTTAGACCAGTTGTGTGCAAGCGAAAATATTTGATGGATCATAAGGACTGAAATAATTCAAATAACCAATCAAGAATGAGCCATGAGAAATGGTGATGACAACAACCACATTGCTGTACATCATCGACTGACAAACCACAACATTAACTGGGACTCTGCTCAATGCCCAACCTACAGTACAAACTATTTTCAATGACTGACTCTGGAAATTAAGTTCAGCTCATCGCTGTTCGCAAGCAAAATGTCAGCTAGTACAAACCAGTTACATAAACAAATTAAATTGTGCTTGTTTGCCACATAATAAATGTCTTATTAACCGAGCTTAGACGCTCTGTTTGGGAGAATCTTTACCTCAGTCGTATGTACAGACCTTGCTGCGTTTGGTCTGTACCTATGATCTCTGTCAAGATTCTCCCATATAGACCTCCTGCTCAGTTAATAAGAGCTAAGTCTTGACTGAGGTCTAGAGTACAGACCAAACGCAGTGAGGACTGTACACATGACTGAGGTCAAAATTCTCTACAAAATGTAACGGGTCTAGATCCCAGTCTAGATGGGAAAATCTAGCCAATCAAAATTTGTGAATGTGGTAGTTCCCAGTCCTTGTGAGACACAGCCAAATCCTCTATTAACCAAGCGTTAGGTCAAGATAGCGGAATGTTAGCCTAACTCACTTTCTTGTGTGTTTGTGGACTGCAAATCTGTCTCAGTCCCACCCAATTTTTCTGGGAGTACACCCCCAGGGTAGAGTATTTTCACATGATGTCACGGCAGCCATATTGGTGTACCAATGAAATGGTAGCCATGTTGGTGTCCAAAATCAGTCTTGTGGGTGTTGAACTCTTTTCTTAAGTGAATACTTTCTTTTGTTCCAGTAATTTTGCATGATTGTTGGCTCTGTTTTATTTGTACTATCAAGTTCATTTTATTATTTTGAGGTTTTATTTTATTTCAAATGATGCCTCTGAAAGGAGGAATTCCTTGCCCAGAATCTCCAACCTGCTCCCCAGGGGGAGGGGGGGGTAGACCGAAAACACTGACCCCTGGTTCGCGAAACCCCACTACAGACCAGGTCTGTGGACTACCTATGGACCGGTCAACGTACTACCAATACAGATCCCCTCTACGGACCACCCCCCAAAACAGAACAAAAATAATAAATAAATATTTCAGTTACGGGTTGTCAAATAGATAACTCGTGTCAGTGAAATTTCGAACATTACATTGTGCAAATGTAACAGACTTGGGTTCAGGCTCAGGCGCAATTTATATCATTACACATTGCCATTTCCTTTGCTGTGGCCATACAGTATATGAAAGACCAGGAAGCCTCCAGGAAGCCCCTGGGAAGCCTCGAAATTTGTGCTCTTTCCTCTCTGCCATTTTGTTCAGTCCGTTCTCCCGTGGGCTCGTTAACTCGTTCCAGGCTTCATAATTTGCTGAGCAAAATTACAGACACAAACAAGCTTAACAGCCTTAAAACACATCTTACATAGCCAGATGGAGCCACGAATGGAAGGTAAGAACTTTCCTTGTTTTTGCCATCAGCATCTCCTTACTCTGAAAACAGCTTTTAGGCATCTTTTTTTTTTTTGGGGGGGGGGGGGGGGG